>OLMB01000166.1_pt1 | contig 36893 bp, 29 predicted proteins | sample 1604691 | NCBI WGS metagenome assembly OLMB01 (sample SAMEA104055722, study PRJEB20765) | soil metagenome | isolation source: soil
TGGGATTTCCGCCTGCCGCACGCGCAACCGTTGCGCTGACGTTGAATCAGTGCCAGTCGCCGCTGGCGACGAAGGCGCCCCAGAAATAGGGGTGCGTACTCAATCCGTGCGCGCGACGATCGGCGAGAACCGTCAACTGTGCCTGCGCGATCGACTCCGGAACGGACGCCTGCTTTTGCAGACGGGCGCGATATAACGCCTCCATCCATTGCGACGTCGCACTGTCGTCGGCTTCCCACAAACTCATCACAACCGTGCGCGCACCGGCCAGTCGAAACGCGCGGCGCAAGCCGAATACACCCTCGCCATCGACGATGGGACCAAGCCCGGTGTCACAAGCCGAGAGCACGACCCACTGCGTTCCATCCAGCGGCAGAGAAAGAACTTCTTCGCTGGTGAGGATGCCGGCTGTATCACCGTTTGCTAGATATTGATTGGCGCCTGTCAATGCCAGCGCTGCGGGCTTCACGGCGGACGGCGTCATCGGCGATGTCGACAATCCCATACCGCGAGACTGCGCTCGGTTGCAGCCTTCGTCGAATTCCGCCGCGTGCGTCGCGACGTGAATCACTTGGTTTCCCGCGATGGCGGCGCGAAATGCGTCTTTGTTAGCACCGCGTCCACTCATTATCACGGGTGGTCCGCCGGAAGCATCTCGCCACATTTGCGCGATGCGATCGATTTCCAATTTTGTCCCCGGCAACGGGTCGAAGGCGGTCGCACAACCTTGGCTTCGGCCAGCCGTCTGCGAAATGCCGCCGCCGAAATCCGGCGATCCGATAAGCAGAATTTTTTTCGGCGGCGCGATGGCATCGTTCATCGCAAGATCACGTTCGCTATCGAGCAGATGTACCCGCAAACCACGTTCGACGAGATAGCCATCACCGTCCGGAAGTGCGGCGAAGTTGACGCGATACAAAGCGCCGTCCGGGATGACAAACACTTGCGTGGATAATTTTTGGATACCGAGCGGGTCCCAAATCATCTCGCGCACCGCGCGTCCGGCTTCGGAAAGTTTCGCGAGATCGCTTTTCGGATCACGCAGCAACCGATTCCAATACGCGATCTTGAATTCGACGGCATCGCGGTCGCCCAGCGATACCAGTTTCGTCGCGCCGTTCTGTCGCACAAAGGCATAGAGGGTATGCGGCGATTTCACCAGTCCGTGCACTTGCGGATCGGTACGCGCGGTGGCGTCGAGATCGAATTGGTCGGTGACAAAGTAGGCGACGAGCGCGCTCGCCGGTGGTTGTTGTTGCAACAAGGCGGGTAACGCCAAGTCGGCGATGCCCAACACCGATTTCTCCGACGCGCCCAGGTGCGATTGAGCCACGTCCAGGTCAGCGCGTGCTTTGCTGAGTGTGTCGGGATCCACTTTATTTTTAAGCAGCAGCTCGGCATAGCGTTTGGCTGCCGCTTGCCACGTCGACCAGGTTTCCTTGTTCGATGCATCGGTGGAATTACGCGCGGCCGCCAGTCGTAGCGAGGACAAATGTGTCGCGATGCCGCGCGAGCCTGCGAGTAACTGCCAGGCGCGTTGAACCTGATCGTCTTTCTGTGACGCTGCCGCCAAGGCCGTGACGAGACCCCCACAATCGTCGAAATGTGCTTTCAAATTGAGCATCTCGCCTTCGCCGAGCGCCGGCGCCGTGCGCACCTCCAGATCGACCCGGAAACCGTCACTACTCTGCGCCAGCGCGAACGCGTCGTCGCGGTGACCCAGCCGTGCTCTCGCCAAGGCCTGCGAGCAGTGCATGGATGCGACGAGCGGATGATCGTCGCCGTAACTGCGCTTAAGCTCGTCGACCGATTGCGTGAACAGCGCGTCGGCTTTCGCCGGCTCGCCGCGCGCCAGGGCGACCAAACCAAGCCCTTCCCGTGCCGACAGCAAGGCGAATACATCGCCGCCGCCGCCTCGCGCCGTCGCGATGTCAAGTGCGCGCTGAAATTCCGATTGCGCGGAGGTCAGATCGTCGCGCTTCAACGACAGCATGCCTAAGTTGTTGAGGGTCGGCACCAGTGCGTAAAAATCGTTGCCGTGCAATCGTTCATCGATAGTGAGCGACTGTTGGAAAAGATCGTGCGAGACATCGAGGTGACCCAATATCTTTTCCACCACCGCCAGGCCTGAAACACGACCGGAAAGAAGGCTCGCCGCATCGCCCTTGGAATCGGCGATCGCTTCGCGGTAAGACGGTCGTGCCGCATCCGGATCGCCGAGCTGAGTCTGCGCGTTGGCGAGAAATCCATTAGCGATGGACGCCGTGTACGTTTCAGCCGGATGCTTGCGCAAGATCGCGACCGCCCGTTGCAGCGTGTCTCTGGCGGCGACGTAGTCGGCGGTGAAGAATTGAATCTTGCCGAGATCGGTGAGTGCTGCGGCGTACAGCCGGCTCGACGGTCCACCCACGTGCAGCGCCAGATCGACGCCGGCTTTCACATCCGTCATCGCCTGCGCGCGGTTGCCGAATTGCAACTCGTACGTCGCCCGCTGCGTCAGTACTTGCGCCTTGATGAATCGCTCGTAGTCCGTCGACGGAGACTCGAGTACATGATCCGCACGCTGAAGCGCGTCGGCGGCTTTGTCGAAATGGCCGCCTTCTAGATGCATCGCCGCGCCGGCTTGATAGACGAATGCCTCGTCCGACGCACGCAGTTGATCGGTTCCGTTTTGCGCTCGATCCAAGCTTTGTTGTGCCAATGCGTTCGCGTTTTTCGTGCTTTCCGGCTCACTCGCCGACCGGCGCATGCGCAGGGACTCGGCGGCCAATGGCTTGGCTAAAAGCCGTGTTTGCTCTCCATAAAGTTGCGTGTCGAGCTTCGACGCTTCGTCGATCCAGCCTCCGCAAGCGTCCGTCGTCAACGTGTGCTGCGCGATGGCGCTGTCGATCAACACGTTCAACGCTTCCAGACGGCGCCGCTGCGCGGCTTCGCCGGAACCTTGCGCCCGAGCGAGCGCGGCTTGTGCCCTCGCATCGACCGTCTCGAACTGTTCGGCCACGATCAATCGATGCGCTTCAGCCGTCAGTGCGTCGTCGGTCGGCACGGCCGCATTGACAGCCATGGTTGCCAAAAAAAGCAGATTGAGCATGTAAGGAAATCGTCGGCAGCAATCGGACACATCGCCAGCTTACACCGCTGCCGCAATTTGCGGTGACGCATGGGCGCGGTGAAATATCGATGTTCGATTGGCGTGTCGTTTCGCGTCCTAGGATCGGCCTATCCGGGCACATCTGCCTCAAACGGCGTCTACAGGACCCGACAATGACCTGATTGTCATCGGCGAAATTTCGTCGACGTTGCGCGCGGGCGATTCCATCACGTTTTCTTTCAGTCCGGTGACGACGGGCGCAAATGCCGGCGGTGAAATTAGACGTCCGATTCGACCCGCTTTCCGCGCCCCATTCGGACAAAACCGATGATGAACGTGATGATCGCGCCTAATGGCCCGACGACAAAAATAGTCGTCATCGCGGCTTCGACCGATGGATCGTAGTGATTGGACGAAAACCAGCCAATCAGCCAATAACCGGCGAAAGCAGTAATGAAATACCCGCAGATGCCGAACAAAAGAGCTAAGCCAAATCGCTTCATGCGTGATCGATTTAATCCGAGAACGTTTTGAACGAAAAGCGTCTTTGCGAAACGCTAGCGAGTGCTGTCTACACAATTAGACGCACAGCATGGAAGAAACGAACATCGCCTTGAGCGCTAGCAATTCCGGCTCGACAACGCGACACTCGATCCATGCCGCTGCAAAATCGCGTGACACCGTTCGGCGACATCGTTGCGATTCCGCAGCGCGGCATGCTCATGGGCAACCGCGGCATCATCCACGACCCGGCAACGAAGACGCTGCTCCGCAAACGATGGTCGAACAAGGCATGGATCATCTGCACATGCAGTTACAAGAATCATCATCGCGAGGTCATGGCCACGCAGAGTTGGACTGAACTGTTTTTTCTCGACGAAGCCGTCGCGCTCGCCGCCGGACATCGTCCCTGCTTCGCGTGCAGACGCGAGTCGGGCGAAGCGTTTCGCTCAGCCTGGAGCAAGGCCAAGCGAACGCCGAAAGCGTCGGCGCCGGCGATGGACGAAGTTCTCCATCGGGAGCGACTTCACGACGGTCGCAAACGCATTCATCCTCTCGACACGCCAATCGAAGCGCTCCCTGACGGCGCTGCCATCGTTATCGACGGCGACGCGTTTATCGTCGCGCGCGGTTTGGCTTTCCCCTGGACCGAAAACGGTTACGCGTCGCCGCGCAAAATTCACACTGTCGATGGCTTACTCACGCCGCCTTCGACGTTGCAGACGATCATCGCCGGTTTCCGGCCCGTGCTGCATCCGAGCATCGTCTAAAGCGCCCGTTCGCGTCGCGCGTGTTCGTTTAGCTCTCCAATTGTCGTCATTGTCGACCGCATCACTCGATGCGACGACGCCGAGCTCGGCAAGGTGACTTCAATGGCGTTGTACAAAAAAACCAAGGCGCGCTATCCACGCGTCGTTCCGATCGTGGCGAGCGTGCTTGCCGCTCTTTCCCTGGAAGCCCCGTCCGTGCTTTATGCCGCTACGGTGACGGTGACTAGCTGCGCCGATGACGGCGGTACGAACACTTTACGCCACGCCGCGTTGACGGCGGCCGACAACGAAACGATCGATATGACGCAACTGACGTGCAGCAAGATCACGCTGATAAGCGGCGCGATCGATATTGGCGCCGACTACGTCACTGTGGTCGGACCCGGCGAAAATGCGCTGACTGTCGACGGCAACCAAAATGGTCGCGTGTTCGATCAAACAGCCGCGCACATGACGACGATCACGGACATGACGATCACCGGCGGCGTGATTTCCGATCCGCTGCCATTGGGCGGCTGTGTCTATTCGAAATCGAGTGCTCAACTCATACACGCGACAATTACTGGTTGTGCGGCGACCGGCACTCAGGGCGCAGCCGGTGGCGGCGTCTTCGCCACGAAAGGAGCCTATTTTCTTGGAAGCACTGTCTCTAACAACACGTCGACGTCGACAGGAACGTCGGGAAAAATCTTTTCCTACGCGGGCGGCGTTTTTGCGGGCGAATACCTTGTTCTCGACCGCAGTACGTTATCGGGCAACACGACCAAAACGTTGACCGGGACTTCCGCTGGCGGTGGCGCTGTCGTCGGCGGCAAACTGCACAGCAAATACAGTACGATCACGGAAAACAAGGCCATCGGCTCCGGCGCGTCCAACAATTACGGCGAAGGCGGCGGTCTGATCGGCTTTTCGCTCAGCAACGCTATCATCGATTCCTCGACAATCGACCACAATCTGGCGGATGAGGGCGGTGGTGTCGCGATTGTGAGCGGCTCGGCTCAAGTGATGCTGTCGAACAGCACTATTTCGAGCAACGTCGCAAAAATCGCCATTGGCGGCGCCAGTTTTGCGGTGCCGGTGGCCATATCGAACAGCACCATTGCGTTCAACAATGGCGGATCGCTGGGTGGCGGAGGTCTCTACCTCAACGGTATGTCTGCCGACATCAACAGTTCGATCATCGCCGACAATGCACCGGCTGGAATGGTGGGAGGAAATGCCGTCGGTGCAGACATCGGCGGTAGCGCACCGATCACGGGCGCTTTCAATCTCATTCAACATTCGAGCATTGCCGTTCCAGTCGATACGTTAACGACCGATCCGCAGCTCTCGCCGCTGGGTTGTCACGGCGGAGCAACACAGACGCACGCTTTGATGACAGGCAGCCCCGCCATCGACGCCGGTTTTGCCGATGCCGCCATCAACTACGATCAACGCGGAATCGGTTTCGTTCGTAGCGCGGGAACATCCGCGGACATCGGCGCCTACGAATCGGATCCCGATCAAGTGTTCGGCGATAGTTTCGATTGCGACTGAGGCATCGGATTTCCAATCCCTTTTTGGACAGGAGGCGGCATCTTTAGAAATTTTTGAGGAATGTTTGAGACGGTCTTGAAGATTTCCACGCGTCCCATTCCCAGACTTGGCACCTAACGCCATCAGGGAGGCTGACTCGTGAAGCTTGGTGATTTGTACGGTGAATATGCATTACCGCAGAAGTCGCGTCTCACGCCGCTCGCGGCCGCCTTTTTCGCACTTTTTGCCTGGTCGGCGCACGACGCCCAGGCCGCCACGTGGACGGTCAACAATTCGGGCAGCGGTTGCGGCGACGGTGGGGGCGCCTTCGGCCAAGGCGATCTCACCAAATTGACTGGCGATTTGCGCTACGCGACTTATTTCGCGGATCCCGGAGATACGATCAACATCGCATGCAGCGCGATCACGCTGACGCAAGGATCGATCATCGTCGATCAGAACAATCTCACGATCAACGGATTGCCGCACAACGGCCTCGTCATCACTCAGACCGCACAAGATCGCGTCTTTTATCATCACGGCACTGGCAGGCTGTCGCTGAGTTACATGACGCTGACGGGTGCAACTATTACTCCACGATTGGCGCTTACGGCGGCTGCATTTATTCCAAGGAGAGCGTCTTTCTCTACGCGACCGACGTCGTATCGTGCAAAGCAACGTCGCACGGCCTCAACGCACACGGCGGCGGCATTTTCACGCGACTGCGCCGCTCGTCTCTTTGAACTACGACTCGCACCGATGCAATTTATTGCCTGCCGCAAGCGTCGCAATATTGTCGCGAGTCGACTTCAACATGGCCTCGACTTGTTTCTCGCCGGCATGATCGCGCGCGGCGGCCTTTTCCGCATTTGCGAAAATGGCGCGCGAATCGTCTTGCCGACCGACTAACCAGTAAGCTTCGGATAGATCCAGTTGCGAGAGCAAAACGTTTTGATTTTTCTCGCCGAGATGTCGTTTAAACCCGGCAAGTGCGTTCTCCAATAACGGAATCGCGGTTCGCGCATCACCACCGGCCACCAACAGTTGCCCGTGCAGCAGATCCGCCGAATCCGTATAGATATTGTCGGCGCCGTATCGCGCCACGGAGATGCGAGACAGTTCATCCGCGCCGCTAATTGCTTCATCGATATGACCGTAACGGCAGGCCTCCGACGGTAGCGTGACGAGCGCTTCGATCAACTCGTCATCGTTCGAATAGCGATCGCGCAGCAATTCAATCGATTGACGCAGCGGATGTTGCTGCCACGGCGGTTTTTCTCCATGCACCATGACCAGAATGCCTTGCCAGCGCAAAAGCCGCGCGCGGATAAGCGATGTTGCGTCACCGTCGCGATCCAGCAACGCCTGCGCTTGCGACAAGAGCGCCGTCGCCTCCTTGTCGTCGCCCGATGTAAGCAGTGCGTTGGCGAGTCCGATTTCGGCCGGGACCGTTCGCGCGTCGTTCGATCCGAATGCTGATGTTGCATCGGCCAAACGTCGTCGTGCCAAATCGATCGCGACATCGGGCGTGAACGAATCCGAATAGAGCGACGAGAGAGTCTCGAACACTTCGTCGCGAATATCCGGCTGCGAAGCGAACGATCGTTCGACGTTGGCGGCGGCGGCCGTCAGCATGCTGTTGATCGTCGCTTCCCGAACCTGCAAACCTGCTTTCTGCGTGTCGGTGCGCGCTTGTTCGAACATATCGAGAAGAAAGCGCTCCACCGCGACGGCGCGCGCCGCTTCGCGTTCCGCGCGGTTCGCTTGCCATATCGCGACCGTCAATCCGATCACGATCGCGAGCGCGACCGTCGTGAACGCGGCGACTCCAATCCAATGCCGCCGCACGAATTTACCGACGCGATAAGCCGCACTGTCGGCGCGCGCGGAAATCGGAAGATGATCGAGATGCTTTTGAACATCGTCGGCCAGCGCCTGCACGTTCGGATAACGTTCCGCCGCATTTTTCTTGAGCGCTTTGTTGACAATTACTTCCAGATCGTCGCGAAGTGCGCGCGCAAGACGATCGGGTGTCGTACCGCGCGCCGATGCGGTCGAACGCGCCGTTTCCGCGTCGCCCAAATCGGAAAGACGGCGCGGTTCGGTTTCCACGACGGCTCGGACTAATCGCATGGGAGTGGAAGTCGTGTCGTACGGCCCGCAACCACCGAGCAAAAGATGCAGCACGGCGCCGAGCGCGTAGACGTCCGTCGCCGTGGTAATCGCGCCGCCGTTGATTTGTTCTGGCGCGGCGTACGCAGGCGTGAGCGCCGCGCCGAGTTCGCCCGTCAACTGACTGGCGTTGTCCGCATCCACTTCGAGCAGCTTCGCGATGCCGAAGTCGAGCAATTTCGCGTCGCCGTTTTTCAAGACAAGAATATTGGATGGTTTGAGATCGCGATGGATCACGAGATTGCCATGCGCATAGTTGACGGCGCTGCAAACTTGCAAAAACAACGCAAGCCGGTCGTCGATGCCGAGCCGACGCTCGTCGCACCACGCGTCGATGCGTTCGCCATCGACGTATTCGATGACGAGATAGCGCTCGCCGGTGGCAGTTACGCCCGCATCGAGCAGCATCGCGATATGCGGATGAACCAATCGCGCGAGGATTCGCCCTTCCTGAGCGAAGCGGGCGTTTGCCCGTCCATCCGAAATCGCCACGCGAAGCATCTTGATCGCGGCCTGACCTTGATGAAGGCCGTCGCTCCGCTGCGCAAGCCACACCTGGCCCATGCCGCCGGTGCCGAGAATTCGTATCAGCCGCCAGTTGCCAATTTGCTGACCGGCGCGGTCGGGCGCGTCTTCATCGTCTGTATACTTTGCCGCATCCGCTATCTGCCCGGTCATGAACGATGCTTGTTCGGCGGCGCGGTCGGCCTGAATCAGTGCGGAAATGCGGGTATAAACGTCAGGTTGTTCCTGCCGCACACGCACGAGAAGATCGGCGCGCGTCGATTCGTCCAGGTCCAGCCACTGTTCGAACAATCGATACGCGTCGCGCGTGATATTCGAAGCGGAATCCGCGCCGCTCATCACGGTGATTCCATGGCATCGAAAAGAAACGCGCGCGCTTTGCGCCAGTCGCGTTTCACGGTCGGCAGCGATATCTGCAACACATCGGCGATTTCTTGTTCGGAAAGTCCGGCGAAATAACGCATCTCCACAATACGATGCGATCGATCGTCGATCTGCGACAACGCCTCCAACGCACTGTGCAAATGCTCGATGGACTCGCCTTCAAAACTCACGCCGGGAATGCCTGTCGTCAACGTGACCGGCGCTTCGCCGCCGCCGCGTTTTTGCGCCTGGCGCTGACGCAAATAATCGATTACGACCGCGCGCATCACGCGCGATGCGTACGCATAAAACTTGCCGCGTTCGGCCAGCTTGAGAACGCCCCTGTTCGCCAGGCGAAGATAGGCTTCATGCACAATCGAGGGCGCATCCAGCGAAATCAAATTGCCTCGACCGAGTTGCGATCGGGCAATTCCCATCAATTCGCTGTACGTGGTCGCGCCCAGCGCGGGAAAGTCATCGTCGGGCGGAATCCCCACCGCCGCCGATTCAGGCGTTTCGTGCATGACTAGAGCCCCAGTTGCCCTACTTCGATTGCCATCTTACAGGTCGGCGGAACACAACGTCGTCATCGACCGGCTTCACGCGTCAGCGTGTCGCTCTATTCGGCGGATTGGCGCGTCAGCTGATCCAGTTGCTGACGGACAAATCGACCGGCACGGTGACGCTCGACAAAGACGCGAAAAGGGGTGACGTGAATATCAGCGTCGATCTCTCAAGCCGCGACGACGTCAATGCCACCGCCGAGGCCGCAGGCAAAGCTGACGGCAAAGTCGAATGGATCCGCCGCAGGACTACGGTTTCATGTTCAGCCGCAGTTTCGAGGATCCGGATGGTCACGTGTGGAAAGCGATGTGGATGGATCCGAAAGGGATACCAGCGAACGGTTGTTCGGTAGCGTCCAGATGGCGGTGCGCAGCGCGAGGCGTTGTTCGGAATTCCTCGGTTTTACGTTATCTGATACAACACGGTTGCGCACGTTCTTGGGGCATCGAAGCCATGCACGACATAGCGTTAGGGTTGATCTGCCTCTGTTTTGTCGTCGGTGTGGTTTTGCTTTTTCGAGACATTCGAATTTTTCTGACCTCTCGATCATCGTCTTTTTTTGGCGCTCTGTTGTTTGGTTTGCCGCTTGCCGTTGTGACCGTGTTTTCCCAAGCGGACGACTTGAGCCATATCAATGCGTATTCGAACACGATCGACTATTGGGACTCGGCAATAATTTTCTTGCCGCTAACATTCGCAGCGGCTTTTTGCGGATATTGGCTGGGCGGTAGACCGGTTCGAGACAACTGGTTTCGCTATCTAAGCAAAGCGGCCGCATGCGGAATTGCGCTGGCAATCTTAGAAGGCCTGATAATCTCGGCACGTCACGGCTTCGCTCTTTTCGTTTTCTGGGCCGCGGCCGGCTCGATCGTCCTGGTGTCCTACCACTTATTCTTTGCGGCGATTCTTCGGGTTTTTGCTGATCGCATCGAAGCGAAGCGCGCCGCATCGCTATCGAAATTCCCGTCGACGATTCACGAAAAAAGTTCACGCCATTTCATTCTCACGTTTGCTTCCTGCCTGATCGTGCCATTGCTGCTGTCCGCGCCAATCGTGCTCATGCTTCGCTACGATACGGATGCGCATAAACGCGCACACAGCATTCTCTTGCAGCAGATCGGTACGATCGATGCGCAGCTGGGCGATTTGAAAGACCTGGACAACGTTCACTCTCAACTTCTCGCGCGCAAACAGGTCGATGAGGCATTAGAAGCGTCCGCCGCACAAGCGGCCGGTGCGTTGCAGATCTTTGGCAATCTGCCGCGCGGCGTAAAATTATTATTGCTTCAAACCCAGCAAAACCACCTATCGCTGACCGTTCGATGCGGCGCATTTGCCGATGAATTGGCAACGCTCGGATTGTTGGCGCAAAACGGCTATCGCAATCTGCGAATTTCCGCGCGGGAAAGCCAAGAACACGGAACGATCGAACGGGTGACGATCGAGGCCACCACGCGATGAAGCGTCAGACATCGCATATCGCACTGAACGTGGCGGCAGCCGCGATCGGCACATTAATCGCGCTATATCTTCTCGCGACATCGTATATCGATCGCGGTCAACAACAATCCAGAATGCAATCGTTGGAAAAGGAAGTATCGGAAAAACAGCAGCGCCTGGACAATCACGGGGAATATAAAGAGCAACTCCAGAAAATGCGACTGATGCTGGCGCAGGTCCGAGTCCGTCTACCGGCGCGACTCGACGCGTCCTCGCTCGAAAAGGTTCTACGCGACAAAGCGACGCTTGCAGGAATGGATACGACATCGGCGCACGTCCGCACCGAAACTGTCGAGGAAGGTTTTTACGCGGCACTTCCCGTTGAGGTGGTCGTACAAGGTTCGTCGGCCGATTTTCTGAAGTTCATGGATAGTATTTTGCGCGACGATCCGCTGCGGTCGATCACGGCGATGGACATCGCGCCTGTCGACAACGCCGTCGAATTGCGCGCGGCGTTGACGCTGACCTACTTCCGCTATATCGAGGAAGACGAATGAGCAATCAGGAAGCGGGTTTGCAAAATCACGCTACGAAACACTGGCGGAAAATAATCGGCATCTCGCTACTTTACTTGCCGTTGCTCGTGCTGATCGGATCGACGCTTTCGTTTTCCGAGGAAGAAGCCGCACAGCGCTTCATTGTTCAAATCAGCGAACAAGCGCCGACGCCGCCCTCGCCGATGCCCGTGCTTCGATTTACTTCATGGCCCGATATCGCAATGCAACGCGATCCATTTCAATTGGCAACCGCAACGGCGCAGGAAACATCGCCGCCGACGGGCGACAAATCTTCTGGGAATTCGCCTCAGTTCCTGGCGAGTTACCGAGATATGGACCATACGTATGTCCTCGTTCGTCGACGCGCGGGAAATTTGGAGCGTTTCGGCACTGGCGACGACGTTGACGGCGATCGAATCAATAGCATCGATTCCTACCGTGTGACGCTTACCTCGCATGGACAACAGAAAATCGTTGAGATTTCGGTTGCCGAACGTCCGTAGTGAAATAGCGGCAGATCGAGATCCCACCAACCTGAAGCAACTAGGGCGACGACTTGGGTCGCTGCTTATCGGAAATGTTCGTGCGCGGCTCTCGCCATCAGCAACGCACCTTCCAAACCCGAATCGGCGAAATGCGGCTCGACGATGAAATTCGATCGCGCCGCCGCCGCCGGACCGTATTTACCGAGCGCGCGTCGCATCGCTTCGGCGATCAGATTGTGGATTCCCGCCGTCTTACTGACACCACCGCCGAGCACGATGCAATGCGGCGACCACGCCAGCGTCAACGTCGCCAGCAGCTCGCCGAGATACTCCGCGACTAGCGCGAGCGTCGCTGGAGAATCCGCCAGAGATTCCGACGAACCTAAGCGCTTCGCTATCGCCGCGCCGGACGCGAGACCTTCGGCACAATCGTCGTGAAATGGACATGCGCTCGTGACATTGTCGGTCTGGCGACGACGCAAACGGATGTGGCCTATTTCCGGATGCATCGATCCGTGCAATATCTTTCCCTCGCACGACAATCCACCACCGATGCCCGTACCGACGGTGACATACGCGACGCAACTCAATCCGCGACCCGCACCGTTTTTCTGTTCTGCCAGCGCGGCGGCATTGACGTCGGTGTCGATAGCGACCGGCGCAGTGAATCGCCCGCGCACTTCGCCGAGAAGATCGAAACCCGACCATCCAGGCTTCGGCGTCGACAGCAGACGCCCGTAATCTGAAACGTTCGGATCGAGTGTGATTGGGCCAAATGTCGCGATGCCGATACCCGAAAAGCGCCGACCATTAGCGAGAATTTTGTCGAGACAATCGCCGATGTCGCGCATCGCGTGCGCTGGCGAGGTGGTGGCAAAGCGTTCGTCGACTAGGACGCGGCCTTCGGCGCCGACAGCTCTGCACAACAACTTTGTACCGCCCAGTTCGATGCCGGCGAATATCGCTGCGTCGCTCAATTTTGAAGCTCGCTACGGATGATCACACGCGCTCTGCGCAATCGTTGGGACAAAAATATCATCAACTGCAATAGGACAAACGTGGCACCGCACCAACGCGAAAACATCCGGCCCAAAATCTGAGCCGGATGGAATCGAACAATACATAACGCGCAGACTTACTTCATCACCGAAGATCGAAACGATCCAGATTCATGACCTTGTTCCACGCCTGCACGAAGTCATTCACGAACGCGGCTTGACCATCGCTTGATCCGTACACTTCGGCGATGGCGCGCAATTGCGCGTTCGATCCGAAGACGAGATCGGCGATCGTTGCCGTCCACTTCACGTCGCCCGTCTTGCGATCGCGACCTTCGAACACGGAAGCGTCTTTATCAGAGCGTTGCCACGCCGTGCGCATGTCGAGAAGATTCAGGAAAAAATCGTTGGTCAGCGTGCCGGGACGCTTCGTAAACACACCATGTTGCGTATGTCCCGCGTTCGCATCCAATGCGCGCATGCCACCGATGAGCACCGTCATTTCCGGCGCGGTAAGCGTGAGCAAGTTTGCTTTATCGATCAGCAATTCGGATGTCGAACTTTCGAATCCCTTGCGCACGTAATTGCGGAACGCGTCGCCGATCGGTTCGAGCACGGCGAAGGATTCGACATCGGTCTGTTCGAGTGACGCATCCATTCGACCTGGCGTGAATGGCACGGTAACGTTGTGACCGGCTTTCTTCGCGGCGGCTTCCACGCCTGCGCATCCGCCAAGCACGATCAGATCGGCCAACGAAATTTTCTTGCCGGACTGCGACGTGTTGAAATCATTTTGTATGTTCCCTAGTGCCGCGAGCGTTTTCGCGAGTTCGGCCGGGTGATTCACTTCCCAATCTTTTTGCGGCGCGAGTCGAATGCGCGCGCCATTGGCGCCACCGCGCGAGTCGCTACCGCGGAAGGTCGAGGCCGATGCCCATGCGGTGCTCACCAATTGCGATACCGACAATCCCGATGCAAGAATTTTCGTCTTCAACGCGGCGATGTCTTTCGCGTCGACCAGTGGATGATCGACGGCAGGAATGGGATCCTGCCAAATCAATTCTTCTTTCGGCACGAGCTTGCCGAGATAGCGCGTCGTCGGACCCATATCGCGGTGCGTGAGCTTGAACCACGCGCGCGCGAACGCGTCGGCGAATTCCTGCGGGTTCGCCATGAAGCGGCGCGAAATTTTTTCGTACGCGGGATCGAGACGCATCGCGAGATCGCTCGTCAACATCATCGGCTGATGCGTTTTCTTATTGTCGTGCGCGTCTTGCACGGTGTCGGCGCCCGCGTTGTCTTTCGGTTTCCATTGCTGCGCGCCGGCGGGGCTCTTGGTCAATTCCCAATCGTATTTAAACAATGTCTCGAAATAACCCATGTCCCATGTCGTGGGATTCGGTTTCCACGCACCTTCGAGTCCGCTCGTGATCGCGTGCGCGCCGATTCCGGTTTCGTGCGTGCTCTTCCAGCCGAGCCCGAGTTCCTCGATGTTCGAACCTTCCGGATCGACGCCGACCAGCTTCGCGTCGCCCGCGCCGTGCGCCTTGCCGAAGGTATGACCGCCGGCGATCAACGCCACTGTTTCCTCGTCGTTCATCGCCATGCGCTTGAACGTTTCGCGGATATCGCGCGCCGATCCGAGTGGATCGGGTTTTCCATTTGGGCCTTCCGGATTCACGTAGATCAAACCCATCTGCACGGCCGCGAGCGGATTGGCGAGCTCGCGATCGCCGCTGTAACGTTCGTCGCCGAGCCACGTGCTTTCCGGACCCCAATCGATATTCTGCGGTTCCCAGATATCTTCGCGGCCGCCGCCGAAACCGAAGGTTTTAAATCCCATCGATTCGAGCGCGACGTTGCCGGCCAGAATCATCAGGTCTGCCCACGACAATTTGCGGCCGTACTTCTGCTTGATCGGCCACAACAAACGACGCGCCTTGTCCAGATTGCCGTTGTCCGGCCAGCTATTGAGTGGCGCGAAACGTTGTTCGCCCGCGCTCGCGCCGCCGCGACCGTCGTAAATGCGATAAGTGCCTGCGCTGTGCCACGCCATGCGGATGAAAAGCGGCCCGTAGTGGCCGTAATCGGCCGGCCACCAATCCTGCGAATCGGTCATTAACGCATGCAGATCGTTGACGACCGCATCGAGATCGAGCGTTCGAAATTCGTTCGCGTAGTCGAAGTCTTCGACCATCGGGTCGGACAACGAAGAATGCTGATGCAGGATGCTCAAGTTCAGTTGATTGGGCCACCACTGCGTATTCGCCTGCGATTTGCGTGCTTTGCCCGAAACGGGACATTGCGATTCGGTCGACATAGTTTTTCTCCTGCGATTTTTGATCTGGCGCCGGCATCATGTCGCAAATGGAGCGATAGATGAAATCGTCTTGACTGATGAAACTCATTGAAGCCCTCAATAATACGCCGCGACATCTATGGTGCCGACCCCGGCAAAGCGGATAATCTCGTGTCACAAATCAGCGAATGCCCAACGACATGTCGAACAAAGAAGCGGTCGGTGCAAGTTTTGATGTCGAGCTGATGCGCTACGCCAGCGCGCAGGCGTGGCGCGGCGTGGAACTGATGCAGGCGACATTCAAGCCAGGCATGCGCGAATCCGAGGCGTGCGCGGCCGCGCAACGCATTCTCGCGGACGTCGGCATGGAGCGAATCTGGCATCCGACCCACGTACGTTTCGGCGTGAATACGACGAAGACGTTCAAGCAAAAATCCGACGGCGATCCCGTGCTCGCTGAAGACGATATCTATTTCGTCGACATCGGTCCGGTCTTTCGCAGCCACGAGGGCGATGTCGGCGCGACGTTCGTCGTCGGCGACGATCCCGAAAAAATAGCATGCGCGGCAGCGGCCAAAGAATTGTTCGAGACAGTCCGCCGAACATGGAAAGACGACGGATTGGCGGGACCCGCGCTGTACGACTTCGCAGCGCAACGCGCGCACGACATGGGATGGAGACTTAATCTCGACATCAAAGGTCATCGCGTCAGCGACTATCCGCACTCCGTGCATCGCGGTGGCGACCTCGGCGATTTCAACGGTCGTCCCGCGTCGGGCGTTTGGATATTGGAGATACAGATCGCGCACGTATCGAAACCGTTCGGCGCGTTTTACGAAGATCTTCTGATCTAATTTTTCACGAGCGCGCGTTTAAATTTCGCTTCGCAAAACGAATTAGAGCCGACAATCGATCGGAAGAACCTCAGGCGGGAGATCGCTGCGATCCGCGCCGCTGTAAGTCAGTCCGTTCACAGGATGTGCCACGCCGCACAACCACGATATCGGCACCTGAGTCGCGCTCGCGACCACGCCGGGGCGCAGCGTTACCCACTTTCCGATGATGGCCTGATTTGCGCGATTGCCGAACTGCATGTCGATCGCGCCGTGATCGATTTCGACTTGCGCGATGAAATTGCCGATGATCTGCTTCGGCGCAGGAAGTCCCGCCTCGGCGTTGTTGGCCGGCATGCGATGCGACTTTGTATAAAAAGTCTGCACGGCGTCGCGTGCGAACTCGACGAATACCAACGTTTCCTGCACCTGCGTACGAATGATGCGGTCCTGATAATTCGGCAAAGACATGCCTGCGAGAATACCGATGATCGCGATGACGATCATCAGCTCGATCAAGGTGAAGCCGGAATTATTCGAACGCATCGGGTTTTTCCTCGAGCCAATTTTCGGTTTTCACATCAGCGCGGCAATCTTGAATATCGGCAAATACAACGCGACGACAACCGCTCCCACGAGAACGCCGAGAACGATTTGCGTGAGCGCCGGTGCGATAGCCGACCGCTGTTCGGGCAACGTGTCGGCGACGCGCCAGCGCGCACGCAGCGCGGCTAAAGAATCCGTGCGATCGGAGATCGACACGACGGTGCGGAATTCACGATCGAATCCACGTGCGTCGGCCAGACAGGCCGTTATGTCTTTGCCCGCGTTCGCCGCGCGCAGGACGTCCGCGCACTCGCGCGAAAGCATGTCGCCCCGAAACCATGCACACGCTGCTTCCACCGCCGCTTTTTGGGATGGCGCATCGGGCGCGGCGAATCCAAGCCAGCCGGAAATCCGATCGCCGTTATTTCGACGAATCGCCGGACCGACCAGCGGCAATGCCAAAAACAACCGATCGATCGGACGAAGCAATGGTCCGATCAGAAATGGAAATATCCGCCACATGATCAAGAAGAACAGCACGAGAACGACGATGCCGATAAACGGACCCGACGGTCCAATCGCCGCGAATACGATGCGCGTGAACATCGGCAGCGGCGTGCCGGCCGCGTCGAACATCGACTTGAATTGCGGAAGCACGAATATCGAATGGATCGACAACACGAGTGTCAGCAGCACAAACTCGATGCCAATGGTGGCCAGCGAAGTTCGGCCTTGTGCGCGTTTGATCTTGAGCCGGCCGAGCAGCTTCAATGCCGATGCGCCACGGCCTTGCAACTCACACGCACGCAAGTAGTCGGCAACACTCGCGGCAGAATTAGGAACGGCACCCGGTTTCGGAATGATGCTCTTGATGGCCGACGACAGCGGTAGTGCAGGCTCCTCGCTCGACTGCGCGGGAAGTATCGTCTCGTCGACCAATATTTGTACGGCCTTGGCTGGCGCGATCGATTCGTCGAGCAAAGCAACCAGCCGCCGCGAAACTTCTGCGACATAACGGCGAACAGCGGATGCGCTAGCCATCGACATTCCTGCATTCAGTGGGACACATGCAATTTAGTTTCGGCAAACGGTAGGCAGCCATTTGGCCTCCACCGGGTTGGGCGCCACATTTCCTATCGCATGATAGTCGCTCGAAACTTTGGGGATTTGCTCGCCGCAAGACCAGATGATCGGTGTGCCAAACGTCCCCGTGCTTATCCACGGACGCAACGTCAGCGTGCGTTCGAGCGGATGACCGCGAGCGTTCAAGTCGTCCGCCAGTTCCATCGACGCGACCATGACACCATCGCTGACATCGATGCTGCGCACGTACTTGCCCTTCAACGCGTCCGGCGATCGCATTCCCGCTTCGCTGTTGTCGGCGGGCATACGTCCCCATCGCGAATAGAATTCGTTCACGGCGGTTCTTGCATCGCCGAGCATCAGCATGCCTTCGGCGGCTTCGGCGCGCACTTCGTAATCGCGATAGGCAGGCAATGCAATGGCGGCGAGGATGCTGACAATCGCCACGACAACCAGCAACTCGACAAACGTAAACCCTGACGTTTGATTCGGACCGGCAATCGCACGCGTGTCTATCGAGCGTGGCATTTCGTTCCCCTGCGAGTCGCGCGCGATCCGTTCAACGTCGGATCTGCCGATAGTGTTTCGGCGTCGACAATAGCGTGTTTTCGGCTGACCGGGAAGTTGCATGCATCATCTGGCAATTGCCGCGTCCGAACCCGCTTGAATTTGCATGAAACGTGCGCCCGCGGAGTAGTATGAAAGGCCACATCCTGCCACTATTTGTGCACGTTCAAGAACGGAAGACCGACAACTCAGTGACGACAACGACAGGCACTTCAGACTTCTTCGGCGGTGGCGGCGAAACCGGTGCGTTGATTCGGGCGTTCAAGTGGGAACAAACATCGCTCGGACCGATGTCGGTTTGGCCGCAAAGTCTGAAAACGGCCACTGCGTTGATCGTTCACTCGCCCGTTCCGATCGTGATGCTGTGGGGCGAAGAAGGTCTCATGCTTTACAACGATGCGTACTCGCATTTTGCGGGCGCTCGGCATCCGGAACTTTTGGGGTCCAAAGTTCGCGAAGGCTGGCCGGAGGTCGCAGACTTCAACGACAACGTCATGAAAGTTTGCCTGGCCGGCAACACGCTGGCGTATCGCGACCAAGAGCTGACATTGAATCGCCACGGTCGTGCCGAACAGGTGTGGATGAATCTGGACTACTCACCGGTTTTGAACGAAAGCGGAAAGCCGGCGGGCGTCATCGCCATCGTCGTGGAAACGACGCAGCGTGTTCTCGCGGATCGACAGTTGTCCGCGGCACACGAACGGCTGCGCCGCATGTTCGAACAGGCACCCGGATTCATGGCGCTGCTGGATGGCCCTGAGCACGTCTTCACGCTCGCGAATGCGGCTTATGTTGAGTTGGTTGGCGTCCGCGAGTTGATTGGAAAATCGATTCGCGAAGCGCTCCCCGAAATCGAGGGCCAGGATTATCTCCAACTTTTGGATCGCTGCTACGCGACGGGAAAACCGTTTTTCGGGCAATCGCAGAAAGTCGATTTGAGAAGAACGAGCGGCGAAAGCGAAACACGTTTCATCGATTTCATTTATCAGCCGGTACAAGACAGCAACGGAACGACGACCGGAATCTTCGTGCAAGGATCCGACGTCACCGAGCGCAAAACGGTCGAGGACGAATTACAAGCACTCAACACGACGCTCGAGCATCGCGTCCAGGAACGCACCGAGGAGCTACGCAACATTCAGACTTTTTACACGCATTCGTCGGAGTGTCATGCGGTTCTCACGTGGCGTGCGGACGGCGAATTCCAGTATGACGAAATCAATCCCGCCACGCTTCGGCTTTACGGCAAGACGCGCGAGGAAGTCATCGACCGAACGACCAACGAAGTACTGGGTTCGGAAATCGCGCGCGAATTGAATACGTACCTGTTGGAAAGCATTCGCGACGAGACACCGCGTCGCTATGTTCGCAAGCAAAAGAACAGCACGCTCGAAGCAATCGCCACACCGATTCCCGTCGAAACCGGCAAACCGCGACGCCTCGTCGTCACGGCGCACGACATCACCGATCAACAGAATCTCGAATCCCAACTTCGACAAGCGCAGAAAATGGAAGCGGTAGGCCAACTCACCGGTGGACTCGCGCATGATTTCAACAACCTCCTCGCCGGCATCATGGGCAGCTTGGAATTGCTGTCCACGAAAGTGGAACAGGGAAAAATCAGCGAGGCGGAACGCTATCTTTCCGTCGCGCTCAATGCGTCGAAGCGCGCCGCCTCGTTGACGCACCGTTTGCTGGCGTTTTCGCGGCGACAGACATTGGATGCAAAAGTCGTCAATATCAATCGGCTCATCACCGGCATGGCCGAACTGATTCGGCGCACGGTTGGACCGCAAATCGATGTCGAAGTCGTCAGCGCATCCGATCTTTGGATGACGTCCGTGGACGTGGGACAACTCGAAAGCGCGTTGCTCAATCTTTGCATCAACGCGCGCGACGCGATGCCAGCGGGAGGCCGCATCACGATAGAGACGTGCAACCGCTGGATCGACAGCAGCACGGCGAGAAAGCACGACATGACGGTCGGTCAATATATCTCGATGTGTGTCAGCGACACCGGCACGGGCATGACGCCGGATGTGGCGGCGCGCGCATTCGATCCGTTTTTCACGACGAAGCCGACCGGCTCGGGAACCGGTTTGGGTCTGTCGATGGTGTACGGATTCGCGAAGCAGTCCGGCGGACACGCGCGCATCTACTCCGAGCTCGCGCAGGGCACGATGGTCTGCGTCTACTTGCCGCGATTGACGAACGCGAGCAGTGCCGACGAAAGCTTTCCGGCGCTCGAACAAACGACAACCACGGCGAGCGCCACCGGCACGATTCTCGTCGTCGATGACGAAGCCAGCCTGCGCATGATCATGTCGGACGTCTTGATCGGCCTCGGCTACGATGTGCTCGAAGCACAAGACGGCGCGAGCGCATTGCGAATTCTGGATTCCGAAATTCGCCTTGATTTATTGGTGACCGACGTAGGACTTCCCGGCGGAATGAACGGCCGGCAAGTCGCCGACGCGGCGAAGGTGCGACGTCCCGATCTGAAAGTTCTGTTCGTGACCGGCTATGCCGAGAACGCGGCGATCGGAAATGGATTCGTCGGCGAAGGAATGCACGTGCTGACCAAGCCGTTTCCCATCGACGAATTCGTGCGCCGTATCAAATCGATACTGCAATAACGGCGCATCCGCTGACAGTTGAAATCTAGCGCTCGTGCGCAAACCGTCGGCAATGTTCCAAATACGCCGCTTCATGGATCTGGATTAAATCGACGATGCTCGTCCATAACCACGACGGCGCATCGAGCGATTTGGTGCTGTAACGCCGCAACTCCTGCGCCCAACGCATGCGATGCGCGCGCGTCATCTGTCGTCCGTGCGCATGACCCAGCACGGCCGCGAGATAGCGCGCGGTGGCGCCGGCGTCGTGCTGTTCCAAACGTTCCGTGTCGATCTTCAAATCCTGCGGCAGCAATTCGCGCACGACGACCGGACGACTCGATACCGTGGCCGAGAGCATGCGATCGCCGAGAAACGGAGCGAGTGCGCGAGCGCCTTCGACCACGCGCGCAGCGTGTCCGGACGGCATCTCGGCATCTTTCGCATGCGGGGCCACCGTCGGCGTCGCCTGCTTGATGTCGACGAGACTCATGCCCTTATCGTTGGCGCCACGTTTGCCGACGCCGACGAGCACCGCGCAGCGCAGACGTCCCAGTGAACTGCATCCTTTTACCCAATACGCCGCGTCGAGCACTTTGACGTCGTCGCCGTCTTTGCGGTGATTCAGCGACGTCAGCAGACGACGGAAATCCTCCGTCTCCGCCAGCTTGTCGATACTTTCGCGCTCGTCTTTCAGCAGCGGCCAGAATCGTTTTCCCATGGGAATGTTCGGCGAGGTTCCATCGATGCGTTCGTCGGCGAGATGTCGCCATTCGCGTAGCAGAGCACGGCGCAACGTCAGACGAATTCCATCGGGATGATCGGACCACGCCGACGGACGATCGCGTCCGCGCAACGCATGCGTATAGCCGTCGATCAGTTCCTCCAGCATCGTCGCTGTGATGATGCCGGGCAGATCCGAACTGCGCGCCGCCATCGCGAGCGACAAACCAAGACGGATCAAATCGTGCGCGGGATTGCCGATGACGGTTTGATCGAGATCGCGCACCTGGATTTCGATTTGGCCGTCCGCATCGGCGACGGGACCGAGATTGCTCAGATGACAATCGCCGCAAATCCAGACCGCGGGGCCATCGGGAATCCGTGATGACGTCGTTTCCAGCCATTCGTAGAATTTCGCCGTGTTGCCGCGGACGTAGGCATGCGCGGACGAGGCCATTTTGAGATTTCGGATCGCCGTCAATCGTGCCTGTCGTTGCTTGACGGTGCGTGGAACCGAACGGGTTTGCTTCATCATGATCCGGAAAAACATCGGATCTTCATCATACGCGTTCAATCATCCGACATTGTCGATGCTTCGTGAGTGCGGAAGCGACGTTAAGATAAATCAGCGCGAATTGAATTCCGGCGACGACAAAAGAAACGTATTCCATTCCTGCTGGGACGACCCGCGTTGCAGCGCATCGATCGTGGTTTGCGATAAGTACGGCTGCACGCTTTCAAAGTACAGACGGGATGCAAGCTGCGGAAATCCCGTCACCGCGCTCTTCTTGCCATCTTCGCCATCGAACAAACCGGCATTGCCATTTCCGATCATGTGCGCAATATCGAAGCGATGCGAGAGCTGTCCCGAACTCGCCCATGCGCTGTCGACGAGCGGATATCCCTCCGGCGTGGAATGACCGAACAGCGATTCACCCTGCCCGTTGAGCCAGTTCACGATCGGATGGGAATTCATGATGGGCTTGCCGTCATAAGCAAACCGCACGGCGGAAACGACGTAATGCATCGGATCTTTGTATTTCCTGCCGAGCGACGCTTCGAATTCCCGCGACGTGAACATCGTGCGCAGCACGTCGGCGATGTCGCCGTGACCATGTTGAAACGTGTGCGCCATCGCATCGACGAGCGAAGGCGGCGGGTTGTCCGCGACGAAGTATTGGGCCAGCTTGCGCGAAACGAAACGCGCGCATGCCGGCTGTTCGACCAGAACATCGACGGCGCGTTGCACTGCGTCGAAGCCGCCGCCCTTGATCTTTTGTCCCAGCAATATGCGATCAGTGAAATCGTGACGCGCCGGATTGAATTCGAACAATCCGTCGCGGACAAGAAGTTTCTGCCACTCTGGACGCAACTTCGGATCGTCGTGATTCGTATCGATGCCCACGCCGGTCAGCACGTGCGCCAATTCCTGCACATCGTTCTGCGTGTAGCCGCCGTCGACGCCGAGCGTGTGCAGCTCCATCAATTCGCGCGCGTAGTTTTCGTTGAGATGATTGACGGCGTTCTGCGAATTGTCGAGATATTGCAGCATGGCGGGATTCGTCAACGTCGCCATGACCAGATCGCGAAAACGTCCCAGTGCATGCGGACGAATACTGCGATCCGTGTAATCGGTGAGCAGAAACTTCACGTATCCTTTTTGCGAGAACACGTTGAAGTGATTCAGCCAAAACCAGACCATCTGTTCCTTCAATTGCGACGGCGAATAAATCGCGCGCAGCAGTTGTTCGCGTGTCGCTTCGTAAATGAGTTTGTTGCCAAAATCTCCGCGCACTTTGCGTGCGTCTTGTTTGGCGTTGTCGTCCGTGAGCGCGTTGATGCGCTTCTGTTCGGCGATCTCATCGACGACCAACTGTGCCGGCGACGTTTTTGAGAGGGTCAACTGGTCGATCTGACTTTGCATCGCGGCCGGCAGCGTGTCGTTCTTGCCTTGCAGTTGCTCGTCAAGATCGCGGCGGCGACCGAGCGCTTGAAAGCGGCCCACCGCATCGCTATCCAATCCGTAAGTGACGCGGCCTATCCATAACGCGTCATCGTGGCTGAGCGTGTCGTTGCCCGCCGCCAACAGCAGCGGCGCGTTTGCGAAAAAAAACGCGACGGATAACGCGACTCGACGAATGACTGACATGGTTCCGACGTTACCAACGTCATCGTTAATGCCAGTCTAATTGCGCGCAAAATTCGGATGGACGGAAAAATCAGCCCTTCTTGTTGCGCAATTCCGTTCGAAGCTCCGCCAATTCGCGCATCAACGTTTCGATGTTGACTTCATTTTTCAGATTCACCTTAAAGTCCGTATCCGCTCGCGCACGATCTTTGCGCGCCTGGCGATTTTGACTCATCACGATGAGCGGACCTTGCAAGCCGACGAGAATGCCCAACGCGAGATTGAACAACTGATACGGATACGGATCGGGCGGCGGATCGAGCATGAAACCCATGTTCGCAATGCACCAAAGCAGCGTCAGTCCGAGCAAGAAGAAAATGAATTTCCAACTGCCGTTGAGTTCCGCCACGACATCGGCGACACGATCGCTCCACGACAGATGTTTTTCGAATTCTTCATCGACGTTTTTCGCGGCTCTGCCGGAAAGCAGCGCATTCGTCTCGCGAAGTCGCTGACTTATCTTGCGCAAAAACGCCATCGCCGCGCGCGGTCGGCTTTCGAGGTAGACCTCGAGCGTGTCGTGTTTCAATTCGAGCAAGACCACGTCCGTTGCCGCGAGGGCGCTCGCGCTCCGCGGTTGCTCGTCGAAAAGCGCCAGTTCGCCGAATATTTCGCCGCGCGTGAGATCCGCGAGCGAAATACGCTGCGACGCCTCGCCCGGCAAGTGAATGTTCACGTATCCGCTTTCGACGATATACATCGCATCGCCGACTTCGCCCGCGGCGAAAACCATTTCGCCGGCATGGCGCTCGCGACGAACGAGCGTGACCGCGAGCGCTTTCAGATCGTCCTCGGCAAGACCTTCGAACAAGGAGATCGAGCGAAGCAGCGGCAAAACGTCCATCGGCGTTTCCATCAAACGGTCTCACACGAATGCGCCTCGAAAGCGCCGCTTGAGTCTAATGCATTCGTCTAATCAACCGCATGCGCGTAATAGCGCACTTCGTGCTGTTGCCACGCGGCAGGATGTCCCGCAAAACCTTGTCGAAGCGACGTGCTTTTGTAGTTCGTACCGCCCGCCTGCGTCACTTGCGGACCTTCGTTTCGAATCGCCGCTTCGCTCTTGTTGCTCGGTCTCACGATGGCGATGTGGCCCGGTTTGTCGTCATGATGATTTTTATACGTCGCTACGACGAGAAATCCGCGATTGGCATAATTTTGCGCCTCGACATCCGTGCGAACGGGTCGCCAACCTTGCTTTTCTCCCTCGTTGGCCAGCCAATCGTATTGCGCGTTTGCGAGAAGTATCTGCGCGTGCTCGGGCGGTCGCAAAATATAGATACCAAAACTTTTTGCCGCGGCCGCCACGAACGCGCTGCAATGCGTGTGTTTGCCCGCGCTGACTTCCGGTTTGCCGTCCGGCACGCCCGTTTCCCAATGAACATGCATTCCCACCGGCCAGTGATTCTCGACATCGAGCGCGTCTATTTTCGTCGCAAGCCGATTCGCTCGCGGCGTGACCTCGGCTGCCTGCACGGCTCCCGCGACGGCAATCGATACGATCACAAGTGCAAGTGAGTGGAAAAATCTATTCCGATGGAAAATCGACGCAATCATGAATATCTCCCCAGTAGTTACCGAGTATACGTAAAAGGGAACGTTAGCCCTTCTTCGGGGATGTTGGCGTTCGATTCAGACAGTTATAAATCCTATGGCGGCGCCGCACGAGTACTATCGCTCCATGAAAAAGCGCAAAGCCGAAAAGAAAGCGATCAATCTCGCCCTGCAAGGTGGCGGCGCGCATGGCGCGTTTGCGTGGGGCACCATCGATGCCTTACTGGCCGACGGAAGAATCGACATCGAAGCGATCAGCGCCACCAGCGCCGGCGCGATGAACGCGGCGGTGCTCGCCGACGCATTGACCGATGGAGATGCCGATCACGCGCGCGAACGACTCACTTCATTCTGGCGCGCCATCGCCGACGCGGGGCAGATGTGGAATCCGGTGAAACCGATGCATGACTGGACCGGACGCGAAATACCGGTCGAACAGTCCCCGTTTTACTGGATGTTCGATGCGATGACGCGGCTGTTTTCGCCGTATCAGCTCAATCCGTTCAACTTCAATCCGCTGCGGCAAGTGCTCGACCAGCATATCGATTTCGAGAAGCTGCGAAGTACACAAGGCATCAATGTACATTTGTGCGCAACCAACGTCGAGACGGGCAAAGTACGTATTTTCAATCGCGCGGAACTGACAGCCGATACGGTACTCGCATCGGCATGTTTGCCGTTCCTGTTCCAGACCATCGAAATCGAAGGCAGCCATTATTGGGACGGCGGCTATATCGGCAATCCCGCGATCTTTCCGCTCATCTACGGCTCCAAATCCTGCGACGTGGTCATCGTGCACATCAATCCGATCGCGCGCAAAGGCGTTCCGAAAACGGCGCCGGAGATCATGAATCGCATCAACGAGATCAGTTTCAATTCATCGCTCATGCGCGAGATGCGTGCGATCGAATTCGTCACGCGGCTCGTCGACGACGGCAAGATCGACGCCGCACACATGAAAAAAATGCTGATCCATTCGATCCGCGACGACGAAGCCATGGCTGCCCATTCCGTTGCTTCCAAGCTAAATCCGGACTGGAATTTCCTATGCCAGCTCAAGACTAGCGGCAGCGCCACGACCGAGTCTTGGCTGCAAAAACATTTCGGCGATATCGGCGAGCGCTCGAGCGTCGATTTGCAGGCGGAATTTCTCTAAACGCGTTTAACGAGACCGACGCGCTGCCGTCATTTGACTGTCTTTCGTTCCGGCTTTCGAACCACTCGCACTTTTCCGCTGTTCCCGCCGCCGCAGAAAAATTTCCCTGCGCCATCGGATTCCAAACCCGACACGCCGATACCTTCGGGCATCTCGATTTGTTCGAGCACTTTCCCTGTCGCAGGATCGATGTGCCGCAATTCGCTCTGATCGCCTTCCCACGTGCCGTGCCAGAGCTGGCCATCGACCCACGTGACGCCGGTGACGAAACGTTCCGAATTGATCGTACGCAGAATTTTCCCGTCGTCAGGATCGATCTGATGAATCTTGCGCTCGCGATAATGGCCGACCCACAACGCGCCTTCGGCCCAAGCGAGTCCCGAGTCCGCACCGCCGGCGGGCGCCGGGATCGTATGCAGTATGTTGCCCGTATCCGGATCGATCTTGTGAATGCGGTCCTCCGAGATTTGGTACAAATGTTTGCCGTCGAACGCCGTGCCGGCGTGGGCGGCGACATCGATGTCGCGCGAAATGGTACCGCTGTCAGAATCCATGGCGAGCAGTTTTGCGCCGGCGGCGATCCAGACCTGCTCACCATCGTAAGTGACGCCGTGTACGTGAGTGACGCCAGGAAATGGTCCGTATTCGCGAATGATGGTTGCGGCTGATTTGTTCATGCGCTCATCTTAATCGCCCGGCAGTGGCGCGGGGAGTAACAACGTCGTCGCGAATCCGGGAATGGGCGGCGTCGTCCATCGCCGCGCGCGACCGTGGCCGAACGACTGCGCCTTACCCACACCGCCCAGCGCATCGAGCGCGCGTTGCATCGTGCGCTGTCCGGTTCCAAGCGCGACGGCGAGCGCCGAACTCGACCATCGCTCGCCATCGGCCAGCAACGCGAGGACGTCGGCGTGCTTAGCGTCGAAAGGCTGCGCGAGCACGACGACATCAGCTTCACGGTGCGGAACGAGCATGAAGCCGCGCGACGTCGCAATTACATCAGCCAGCGGTTTCAATTCTTTGCGCAGACGTCCGATCTCCACGCGCAAGCGCGAGCGATATGATTCGTCGGCCCGTTTGCCGCGAAACGCTGTCGCGACGAGTACATCGCGCGGCACATCGTTCGGCCACTGTTCGCCGAGGACACGAGCGATCGCAAACAAAACCGGACGACGAGCGAGCGGCACCACGCTGCGTCTGTCGCGCACCACGTAACGGCATGCATCCACGATCAACGACGTCGACGCGAACAACGCTTCGATTTCGTCGAGACATACCAATGATTCTTCGCCGCGCACGACCAAGCATGCCGTGGGCGCGCGCAAGACAGCGAGAGCGCTTTGAACCTCCGCTGCGAGCGCAGGAATTCCCGCCCGTTGAGCCGCACGGTCGGCGCGCGCGAGTGCGGCGCTCGCCGCTTTCGCGCGCACGCGACGCATCGCGATGCCGGCGACGATCAACTCGTGAATGGTCGTGAACGCCGGCGGAAGACGTGCCGGGTCGAGTCCGGCCAGTGTGCGCTCCGCATCATCGAGATGTCCAAACAACAACTGTCGTCTCGCTTCGAGATAACGCGCATGCGCTGCGTTTACGTGATCGCCGTGCGTTTCAAGTATCGCGCGAGCTGCGGAAAGTTTTTTTGCGGGCCAGCCCAGATCGCGCGAAACGAGCGCGATCTCGATTTCGGCGACCACACATCGCGCACGCGCCACGCTTTCTTTCGGGCCGAACGTCCGTCCCGCTTGCGCAAGCAGCTTTTTCGCGCGGTCGAATTCGCCCAGCTGTGCCATCGCGATCCCGCGCAACGCCAGCGCTGGTGCGTCGTTGCGCAACGCCACGCGTTTCAGCGCACCAAGCGGATCGCCCAGCGCCAACGCGTGTGCGGCGGCGGCGATCAATGAGTCCATCGGAATCCCGTCACACTTGTCACTCCCATCTTCGACAGTCTCGCGCTAATTTAACGCAACACTTCAACGGACAGGACGACACGATGACAACACACACGACAGGCACACGCGAACAATGGCTGAAAGCACGGGTCGATCTGCTCGACGCGGAAAAAGAACTGACGCGACGCAGCGATGAGCTGACGCAGCGCCGACAGCAATTGCCGTGGGTTCGCATCGACAAGGATTATCGCTTCGACACCGACGCAGGTCCCGCCTCGCTCGCGGAATTGTTTCGCGGACGTTCGCAGTTGCTGATCTATCACTTCATGTTCGGGCCAACCTACACGGCGGGCTGTCCGTCCTGCTCTGCGATCGCGGATGGTTTCAATGGCGTTGCCGTGCATTTGGAAAATCACGATGTCGCGATGATCGCCGTGTCGCGCGCGCCGCTGCCGAAGCTGCAGGAATACAAACATCGCATGGGCTGGACTTTTCCGTGGGCATCGTCGGCCGGCAGCGATTTCAATGCCGACTTCAACGTGTGGTTTACGCCGGAACAACAGCACGCTGGCACCATCGACTATAACTATCACCGCGAAGCACCGACGCCGCATGCGCTCGCTGGAAAAGACATGCAGAATTGGAAACTGCGCGATAGCGCGAGCCCAGTCGAGGAGATGGCTGCTACGACAGGCACCAATGTCGCGACGTATACGCAAGATCGCCCGGGCGTGAGCGCATTCGTGCTCGACGATGGCGTCGTGTATCACACGTACTCGGCTTACGCGCGCGGTCTGGACGGTTTATGGGGCATGTATCAGTGGCTCGATCGCGCACCGTTCGGACGCAACGAAGATGGCATCTGGTGGCGCCGTCACGATGAGTATGCGAAGAACTGAGTGATGAAGGTTTTCGGCATGCCATGGGTGCCCAACGCGCAGCGCAATTTTTTTGCGATCGCGGCGCTGTTGTTCGCCGCGAGCGCGACGCTGACGGTTGCGCTGTGCGATTCAATGTCGTCGATGGACGGCATGCCGATGTCCGGCGGCTGGAACTTGTCGATGATGTGGATGCGCATGCCGGGGCAAACGTGGCCGGGCGTCGCCATCCAATTTATCGGCATGTGGCTGGTGATGATGATCGCGATGATGTTGCCGTCGTTGATGCCGATGCTATGGCGTTATCGTCAGGCCGTCGGCGGAAAAGCAGGCAATTTCCTCGGCGTGTTGACCGCACTCGTCGGCACCGGTTACTTCTTCGCGTGGGCTTTGTTCGGCGTCATCGCGTTCCTCGTCGGCGCGATGCTGAGCGACGTTGAAATGAACTGGCCGCAGGTCGCGCACGTCGTTCCGACGGCGATGGGTATCGTCGTCGTCATTGCCGGCGCGCTGCAATTCACGCGATGGAAAGCACGTCAGCTGGAATGCTGTCGCGTGGCGCCTGTGTGTTGCGACGCGATTTCCGCCGATGCGCGCACAGCATGGCGACACGGATGGCGGCTAGGCCTGCACTGCGTCCACTGTTGTTTCGGACTAACCGTAAGCCTGCTCGCCATCGGCATGATGAATCTTTATGCCATGGCCATCGTCACGGTCGCGATTTCCGTCGAACGATTTGCGCCGCGCGGCGAGCGCGTGGCGCACTGTGTTGGCACGATGGTCATTCTCGCGGGATTTCTGATGATCATGAACGCGACCATTCGTAGCTAGCTTCCGGGCCCAATTTCTAGACCGCCGTAAAAGATATCGTCCGTTGGCTTGATGACTGTTATCGATGCCGTGCCGGTGCTCGTCGCAGTTTGCGCGTCGTGATCAGCGTGCCTGTCGCTGACTGACGCCCCCCGACTAGACTGCCGGTCGGCTGAACGTGCCTGTTGCCGGATCATAAATTTTCGATCCGCCGGCCAATGCGAAGGACTCGCAAGACAGCGCTCCTGCGAGAATCAGTGAACGCTTCAGTGAATTTGCGGAGTCGACAACCATCCGCCAGTGAACTTGCTGCGACGAAGTCCGTCCACCACGTAGGGATTCTTCTTCATCACAGTCCAAACAAACTCGCTGCGGAAATTCTCAAGCATCGAGAGAATGGGTCCTTGATCGATGCCTATGTACAACGTGTCGAACCAACCAATCGCCGGCACGATTTTCCCTGTGCGAAGCGGACGATCGGTAAACGTGAAACTCGGATTGAACGCGTCGACGAAGCCGTACTTTGTATACACGTTGTCTCCATAACGTTTTTCGAGTTCATCGATCAACGGCACGACGATTTCCGGCGTGAACGCAATCGACGAAACCGCGGCGGTCGGCGCTATCGTGCCGTCGTCGACGGTGTAATTTAATCCTGCGCCGCGCGCGATATAGCCATAAAACGATTTCGGATCGCTCGCGTAGCGATCGATGCCATCCGCAGGGATCGTCCCCTTCGGCCCGTTGCATGCCGTGAGGCCCCAGACATTGGCGCCGTAGTCCTTCCAGTTGAGCGGATTGTGGATGGCGTATTGGCGTTGCGCCAACGTTGCGCGCTGACTGTTCGTGAAGTAATCGATGCCGCGTTTGCGCATGTAGTCGTCCTGGATGCCGCGAAAATCGATCCACGATTGGGCGTACTGATGCCAAAACATCGGACCTCCGCCGAGATGTTCCTCGCCTTGAAATTCTCCCCACGTCAGATCATATGTCTCGGACCAGCGCGACCATGATTCGCCGTCGAGTGCGTGCGTCGGCGAGCCGATGGCGAGGATGTACAGCGTCGTCGCTTCGCTATAACCGCGATAGAAATTCCGATCGAAACTGTGCTCCGGCGTCCAGCCACCTTCGAGAAGATCGCCGCCGTGCGCGAACCATTTCCAATCGACGGCGCGATACACGTCGTCGGCCAGTTGACGGATCAACGCTTCGTCTTTCGTCTTGCGATCGAAATACGACATGCTGAAAAGAACGCCGGCCATCAACTCACTGGAATCGAGCGACGAAAGTTCGATCGACGCTTTCGATCCGAAGCGACGTCCACTTTCCACGTCGAGGAAGTGGTAGAAAAATCCATGATTCCCCGTCGCGTCGATGGCGTCGCTTTGCGGCGCATCGTGAAAGAATCGCAACGTCGCCAATGTTCGTTTGACGGCTTCGGCGCGCGTCATCCAGCCGCGCTCGACACCGATGCCGTACGCCGTCAAAGCAAATCCGGTCGCGGCGATCGACGCGAAATAATCGCCCGATCCGTCCTTGGGCCAATGATCCGCTGCGAGTCCGTTCGCAACGCTCGAACTGTCGCGAAAATAATTGAACGTGCGCCGTTCCAATTCGTCGACCGTTTTCTTGTCGGATGAACTGAGCGCCGTATAGGCCGTCGTGACGTTGCTCGGCGCGGCTGACGCACTGGCGGCGAGCGCCACCAGCATGCAGCAAATGATGAATTGCATTGACTTCACGATTTTCACTCGTTCGCCGATATCGCGAACATTACTACGCAACGCGCGCGGCTAGTGACTGGACGACAAAAATCTTTCGCGGAGCTTGAGGAAAACTCGTTCGACCAAAAAACCACAACGCTGCCGCAACGATCAGGCTCGTTGCCGCGTAAACCACGGCGCAAAGCGCTGTCGTTGCTCGTCGACGACATCGATCACTTCAAGCAATTCAACGATCGCCACGGCCATACGCGCGGCGACGAAGTATGAAGACTGTCGCCGACCATCTCTGTCGCGGCGTGCGGCGCGGCGACAGCGTGTGCCACTACAGCGGCGAAGAATTCGCGTTGATTCTTGCGGGCGTAATCGCGTGGTGCGTTTCGTCGCGACCTAGCGCCGAGCAAATTCAGAACGACGGAAAGTCGACCCCGTTCTTGAAAATCTGGTCGAATGGCGCGAAGCGAGCAGCGGCGAACTTGGAACTGCCGCTGCCGGTGCAGGCGGTGTCGCCAACCACCACGAGCTTTCCGTTCGCATATCCCGCCGAGAGACCGTTGTTGTTGGTCCGCGTCAACCCTAACCCGTCGGGACATGCAGCAAAGTATACATTTTGCGTAGCGCCGCCGCTGAAGGTGGGATCTGGCGCGAAGTTGGTGAAGAAAGGCGGCGTAAGACGCGCGACGCCAACGCCGTCGCCGTAAGGTAACGTATCCGCGCGTGTGCCGGTTCCGATGGCGAGCAGCGTCGGTGACTTCGTGTCGTTATCGTCGATGATCAATTTGCTGACATTGGTATTCGCATCGGGCACGCCGCCGTACGTGAAGGCGAATTCTGCCGCCATGCTGGTGCCGTATTGATCGAGCGATCCGTCGGGCAGCAGCATCGCCACGACGGCTCTCTGATTGTTGTTCGCGTCCACGCTGGCGTGGCCGCCGATCGCGATGTATCCGCTCGATTGGAAAATGGCGATGGCGTCGCAGAAGTCGCCCTTGTCGCCGGCGTAATCGAAAGCGACCGTCGTTTGGCCGCCGGATCCGAATGAGGAATCGACGTCGAGCAGGTCGTTGCGTATACGAATCAGCGCGCAGTCGTAATTGCCCGCAGGTCCGCGATGGTAGCCGACGAGAACGTAGCGGCCCTGACTGTCGATGGCCAGATCAAGCGCGTGATCGTCCTGATTCGCTCCGCTGCCCAATTCATATTGGAATCGATTGTCGGTCGCACCGTTTGCGGCGATGCGGTCGAAGAAGAATTGATTGCCGTTGAAACCGCCGAGGTTGTCGTAGTAGGTGCCGACGAGATCGATCGACCCGTTCGCCTCGATGACGATGCGCGAGGCATACGTCGCATCGCCGGCGAGCGGCGTGACATAGGTGGCGCCGGCGTTGTTGTTTCCAAACGTCATGTCCTGGTTGCCGGCGGAATCGAACTGGAGCAACACGGCTTTGCGCAAGCCGTCGTTGCTGTCGAGAATATTTCCGGCGACGACGATGCGTCCATCGGGGCGTGTCGCGACCGCGAGCGCACGATTGCCGGCGTCGCCCAAATACGGAGTGATGTAGCCGGCCAGCGGCGGCCCTAGCGCTCGATATGACCCGAAGCCAGTATCAACCGAGCCATCGGAATTCAATCGGGAAATGATCCATCCGGTAAAGGGAGTTCCCTGGTAGGTGAAGTCGTTGTAGCCGACTAACACGGCCTTGCCGTCGGATTGGAGTGCGACACCCTCGGCAACGAAAGCGCTGCTGGTGTAATCCGAGCTGAAAGCCGGCAGCGGACTGGCAAGCTGCACTTTGCCTGCCGATCCAAAACTTGGATCTAGCGCGCCGCTATCGACAGGTGGACCCGCGTTCGCGGCGGTATTCAAGAACAGCGTCGCCGCCAGCACCCACACATTTTTAATTCGCATTGTCCGCCTCATAAGACCGCTGAAAGTGGCGATCGCCTTGAGGGTTACGTCAATCGATGCGAATTACTGACAAATAAGTTGAAGCGGGAACGGCGCAATACCGCCGCCATTCCCGCTTCAGTGGGGTCAATGCTCGATGATTTCTTTCACTTCGTTATTCGCCGTATCGGCAACGAGCACGTTGCCGATCGCGTCGGTCGTCACGCCAGCCGGGGCATCGAACGCGCCGCCGATCACGGTCGTTTTCGTGTGATCCGCGGAAATCTCGCTGACATTGTTCGTCGTGGAATCGGCGGCGAATACATTTCCAGCCGCGTCAACCCAAACACCGTACGGACGAATGAACCCGGTGCCGATCGTATCGATCGTCGTGTAATTGCCGGTTTTGAGAAGTTCCTTGATCTTTGCGTTGTCCGTGTCGGCGACATAAACATTGTCGTTTTGATCGACCGCGATGCCGAACGGAAAATTGAAACCGCTTCCCAACGTGACGATCGTGGGCGTCGCCGGTATGGAGCCGTTCACTGCGACCAATTCTTTGACAGCACTATTGCTCGTATCGGCGACGAACACATTTCCCGCCGCATCCACCGCAACGCCGGCGGGGAAATTGAATGATGTGCTCAACGTGCGGATGGTCGGCGACGCCGGAATCGTCCCGTTGACCGCGACGATTTCCTTGATCGCATTATTGATGGTATCGGCGACGAACACGTTGTTGTGTTTATCAACCGCAACGCCCGACGGAACCGAGAAACCGCTACCGACAGTTACCGTCGTTCCGTTCGAGGCAAGAATTTCTTTTACTGCATTGTTCTGGCGATCGGCGACGAACACATTGCCTTGAGAATCCACGGCAATGCCAGTCGGTTGTTTGAATCCAGTTGCCAGAACGATGATCGATGGCGAAAACTGTTGCGCGTTCGATTCCAACCCGGAGTAAAAGATTTCATCGTCATCGGCTTGACGTTCGTATGCGCCGATGTCGGCGCCAGCGCCCACGACGCGCGCGAATCCGTTGCCACGTTGATCGGCGGTGAGCGACGAACCGTCGTTGCCCATGTCGATCGCAGGACTGCCGGGCAATAGCGCGTGCGTGCGGGTCAGCCCGCCGTGATTTGCCAGCGGAGCGATCTTGGGATCGGAACTGCTGACGATAATTGCCGGCGTCACGACGTTGGTCGAGCGCGCGAGGATGTTGCGGCTGCCCGACGATATGGCGCCGCTGCGCGAATAATTGATGTACAGATCGTGGGCAGACGTCGATGTGTCCGAATTGTTCGCGAAGATCGAGCTTTGCAGAATGAGCGTGCTGAATCCGTAGACGTATAAACCGCCAAATCGTCCACTGCCGAAATGGCCGGCGGTGTTGAAGGCAACGGTGCTGTTGTAGATGCCGACGTTCACGCCTTCGATGTAACTGGCACCGCCGCGTTCGCTCGCGATGTTGCCGGAAATCGTGCTGTTAGAAATCACGGCGCTGCCCCGAGATCCGCTCTTCAACAAGGCAAACGCCCCGCCCGAGGTTTGCGCGTAGTTGTTGTCCAATGTCGAGTTGTCGATGGTGGTGCTGGTCGAACCAAATACGCCGCCGCCATATCCTTGCGCGCCCGGTGCACCGCCGGCGCGATTGCCGGTCACCGTCGAATAGACGATTTGAAGCGTTCCCGGCGTCGCGACACCGCCGCCGATCGATTTTGCCGTCGAACGCGCGTAGCTGTTGGAGACGACGCTGTTGCGCAACGTGACGCCGGCCAGTGCATAGATGGCCCCGCCGCCAGCGAAATTTTGAGTCGTATATGCGACGCATTCATCTGCCGTCGAATGATTCATCAAGACGGTTCCAGACGAGAAAATACATCCGCCTTCGGCATTTCCGGTATCGGATGCGAAGTAACCGGCTTGGAGATTGGCATACTTCACTTCCAACGTGCCGGTGCCCGTGTGATTGAAGATGCGGTCATGGCTCTGTTGATAGATGGTCGCACCGCCGGTCGCGCCCGTTTGGGAGCCGATTGTCAGGGATGCCGCGGTAACGGCGATGGCGCCATGCGTCAACGTGATCGTGCTGTTTTTGCAGGCGCTCAGATCGACCCCATCGTTCGACGTAGCCGTTGCGGCGGCGTTTGCCAGCGTAACCTCTGCGCGCAGCGTTCCGGCGGAGGTATTACCGACGTCGCTGTCGCTGCACGAGGTTACGGTGAAAGTCGCTGCGGCTACCGGTCCGGCGGCACCGGCGAACATGAATGCACTCGCGATACATTTCGCAAGCCACTTCTTCGCTGGCGCGCGGCCAGAATAAATCGGTCTCATTTTTGCGTTCCCGTGCTTTTGATGGCACTAGGGACGCACGTTGCCGTAAGAAGCGAACATTTCCGATATTCGATGGATCGGCTCAGTCCTAAGCGGGTAGCGGCGGTCTAAAATAAGACGGACATCTGCACTGTTCGCATTAGGCGTTGCGTAACGTCTCTGATTAAGACCGCTCGCGTGATGAAGCTCGATTCGGATATGCGCACTTCTATCGTACTTTTTGTTGTACTCGCCCTCGGCGTAAGCAGTCTCGCGCCGCAATGCCCCGCAAAAATTTGCGGCTTCTGAAATTGTCGTAGGCGTGTGTGATCAGAACGATGTGTGCCATGGCATTATCAGGTAACTTCCGAAATTTCCGCGACACGCAGTTCTTGGTACTCGTAATAGTAGGATGATTTCCGCACCTCACCTACGATAAGCCAGGTGTAGCGACTCTTCTTCAACCGCAACGGATCTGAAAATCGATGAGCACGCTCAGCACTCGTGAGCACCAAATGTTTCCCGTGCTCAGCGCGGTGCAGATCGCTACTGCACGGCGCTTTGCCAGCGGACCGGAAAGACACTTCGCGCCCGGAGAAAGCGTCTACGCGATCGGCGAGCAAGGCGCGCCGGCGTGGCTGGTGCTGAAAGGCACGATCGATGTGATGCGGCGCGACGGTCTGTCGCACGAGGCGCCACTCACCAAACACGGCCCGGGGCAATTGAGCGGCGAGGTCAATCAACTCGCCGGCAGGCCGTCGATAGCGTCAGGTCGAGCGGGGCCGGATGGATGCGTCGCGCTGCCATTCGATCCGGCGCATCTTCGTGCGCTCATGGTGGGATCGGCGG
>OLMB01000144.1_pt1 | contig 34410 bp, 30 predicted proteins | sample 1604691 | NCBI WGS metagenome assembly OLMB01 (sample SAMEA104055722, study PRJEB20765) | soil metagenome | isolation source: soil
GCGCGCGATGGAGCGCATCGATGATCGCGTCGACCGATACCGCATCCATGACGTGCACGCGGCAGCGCGAAAGCAGCGCGGAATTCAACTCGAACGACGGATTCTCTGTCGTCGCACCGACAAAAATAATCACGCCCTTTTCGATGTGCGGCAGAAACGCGTCCTGTTGCGATTTGTTGAAGCGATGCACTTCGTCGACGAACAACACGCTGCGCACGCCCTGATCGAAGCGAACCTGCGCTTCAGCAAGCGCTTCGCGCACGTCAGCGATGCCCGAAAGAACGGCGGAAATCGCGCGGAATTCCGCGTTCGCATATTTTGCCAGCAGAAGCGCGAGCGTTGTCTTTCCGCATCCGGGCGGCCCCCACAGCACCATCGAATAGATGTTTCCTGCTTCGATGGCGCGGCGTAACGGCGCGGCGGGAGCAAGCAACCGTTGCTGTCCGACGATTTCGTCGATCGTTCGCGGACGCATGCGTTCGGCGAGCGGCTTCAACGCATCGGATTCGGCGAACAGTTGCGGCGATGAGGTTGAAGGTTTGCGGCGTGCCATCGACGAATCATACGCGGCGCGTCAAGCGCCGGCTCAATTCTTGATCGGAAATGCCTGCGCTGCAGGCGTGGGATCGCCGATCACGTCGACACCTTTTGGTGGCGTGAACGTAAACGTATCGGGTTTGAGTTTTGGATTGCGCTGCCAATCGGAAAAGCGGATTTCCGTCGTGTCGCCCAGCGTATCCGCGAAGCGCATGCGCGATAAACCGCTGGCGTCGAAGCCGAGATCGCAATAATCGAATTGCGGTTCTTTGTCTTTGGATTTCAGACGAAGCCACGTCAGACCATCTTGGTCGCCCTGCTCGGTCGTCGTGAAGTCGTGATCGAGCTGTGACAAATCGGTGAGAACGGTGAGCGGACTGTGCGCTTCTTCCGTTCCTTGCGCGCGCACCGTCACTTGTTCGAGGTCTTCATCGTAGATCCAAACTTTTTCGCCATCGGCGACGATGAGTTGCTTGAACGGCGACGTCGTATCCCAGCGAAACTGCCGAGGCGCCTTCAGTGCGAGCGTCCCTTGGCTGGACTTGCCTTTCGACTTATTGGGACCGAACACTTGTTGCTCGAAGTGCGCGGAGATCGACGTGACGCCGTTCGCGAACGCATCGAGCTTCGATCGCGCGTTGTCGGCAGCCAATGCCGCCGTGGCGACGAGCAGTAAAAGCGAGATTGCAAAAAGTTTACGCATGAGCGAATTTTTATTGTTCGGGAATGATCGAGTATTCTGCATCATCGCAGAAAAACGCCGGCTGAGCGGCGCGGCCGTACGGTCAGGCGTCGCTACAACTCCGGTGGCGGCGGCGCGATTACTTCGCGATTTCCGTTGTGCTGTTGGGCGGTGACGATCCCCTGCTGTTCCATCAATTCGATGATTCGCGCGGCGCGGTTGTAGCCGATCTTTAATCTGCGCTGCACGCCGGAAATCGATGCGCGACGCGATTCGGTGACGATGCGCACCGCTTGATCGTAAAGCTCGTCGTAGTCGCCTTCGGGGATTTCACTGTCTTCGGGAAGTCCGGATTCGCCGATGACGCGGCCGTCGCCGAGCGATTGAATGTCGCCGAGCACGTTCTCGATGTATTCCGGCTTGGATTGATTGCGCAGATGCGCCACCACTTTATGCACTTCGTCGTCGCCAACGAAGGCGCCGTGTACGCGTTCTGGCGTCGCCGTTCCTGGCGGAAGATAAAGCATGTCGCCGTGGCCGAGCAGTGTTTCCGCGCCCGATTGATCGAGAATCGTGCGCGAGTCGATCTTGCTCGATACTTGGAACGCGATGCGCGTAGGAATATTGGCTTTGATCAACCCCGTAATGACGTCGACCGACGGTCGCTGCGTGGCGAGGATCAAATGCACACCGGCCGCGCGCGCTTTCTGCGCGAGACGCGCGATAAGCTCTTCGACCTTCTTGCCGACGATCATCATCATGTCGGCGAACTCGTCGATGATGACGACGATGTAGGGCAGCGGATCGAGTGTTGGAACGACGATAGGTTCGGTCGTATTCTCCGGCCGCTTGAACAACGGATCGGGAATCGGACGTCCTGCTTCTTCGGCGTCTTTGACTTTCTTGTTGAAGCCGGCGAGGTTGCGAACGCCGACCGCAGACATCAGCTTGTAGCGGCGCTCCATTTCGGCCACGCACCAGCGCAGCGCGTTGGCGGCTTCCTTCATGTCCGTCACGACAGGCGTGAGCAGATGGGGAATGCCTTCGTAAACCGAAAGCTCCAGCATCTTCGGATCGATCATGATCATGCGCACGTCGCGCGCGGTGGCTTTGTAGAGCAAGCTCAGCACCATTGCGTTCAGCGCGACGGATTTGCCCGAACCGGTGGTGCCTGCGACCAAAAGGTGCGGCATCTTGCCGAGATCGACGACGACGGGACGTCCACCGATATCTTTGCCAAGCGCCAACGCCAACGGCGATTTCACACTGTCGTATCTTTCCGAACGCAGGATTTCGGATAGATAAACGATTTCGCGACTCGAATTCGGAATTTCCAGTCCGATCACCGATTTGCCGGGAATCACATCGACGACGCGCACGCTGATCACCGACAATCCGCGCGCAATATCCTTGTCGAGATTGCTGATCTGACTGCCTTTAATTCCCGGCGCGGGCTGCAACTCGAAACGTGTGATGACCGGACCCGGATGCGCGCTTACGACCTGCGCATCGATGCGGAAATCCTTGAGTTTGAGTTCGACCTGACGCGACAACGCCTCAAGCGTTTCTTCGGAATAGCCTTTGACTTGCTGCTTAGGCTCATCGAGCAGCGACAGCGGCGGCAGATCGGAATTGGCGATGCCGGAGAACAACGGAATCTGCTGTTCGCGTTCGGCGCGTTCGCTTTTTTCGACGGCGTTGAACGTCGGCTCGATCTTGATCGGCTCGCGTTTGGATTGCTTGACCGTATCGACTTTACGAACGATCTCGCGCTCTGACCGCACGGCGCGAGCGGCACGAATCTCGTTTGCCTTCTTGGTACCGGATCCAACCCAACTGAATGCGATCAAGACGCCGCGTCCGATGCCGTCCATGACGCGAAACCACGAAATGCCGGTCGCCAACGTCAGCGCGACGAGAAAAATGGCGAGCAGAAATAGACTCGCGCCGAGTTGTCCGAACGCGCGCATCAACAACGTTGCAATAAGCCGTCCGAGCACACCGCCGGAGTGCATTGGCAGCGACATTGGATCTGATGCATGAAGTTGCGCTAAGCCAGTACCACCGATAAAAAATGCGACGCCACCTACAAGGCGCAAGCTAGGTTCCAGTGGCGACGCGTCTGTTCGTTCGCGACCGCGGAACAGCAAGTAACCGAAAATCAGAAGCAGCACGGGAAAGGCGAAAGCGAGGTAGCCGAATAGGTAGAAGCTGATGTCGGCGACCCACGCGCCGACCGTACCGCCGAGGTTATGGATCTGATGCGACTGGGCGCCGCTTACGTACGACCATGCTTCATCGCGCCCATCATAAGTAACGAGGCATAGCAGTATGTACGCGGCAATCGGCGCGAGAAGCAAAAACGCGGCTTCGCGAAGACGTCGCTGCATCGCTTCGCCGGTATCGATCGTTGCTTTAACTCTTGATTCCCGCGGCACCGTATGAATTCACTTGAGAAAGTCTCGCCATTAAACTGATTATACTAAAGTTTCATGCCCTTCAGCGCGGGATGAATCAACTTTCCATTTTCCACGTTGACGCCCTTTGCCAATGACGCGAGCTTGCGCCAGTTCTTCTCGCTTGCGAGACGTTGCACATAGGGCAAGATCGCTGCGCAAATCGCCTGCGATGACGTCTGAGGCACCGCGCCCGGCATATTGGTTACGGCGAAATGCGTGACGCCATCGACGACATACGTCGGATCTTTCCACGTGGTCGGCTTCGACGTTTCGAAACAGCCGCCCTGATCGATGGAAATATCGACGAGCACACTGCCCGCTTCCATCGACTTCACCATGTCGCGCGTAACGACGTGCGGCGCTTTCGCGCTCGGGATGAGAACGGCGCCGATGACGAGATCCGCCGTCGCCACTTCGCGTGCGACATATTCTTCGTAGGGATACAAAGCGGTCACGTTCGTGCCTAGCGCCATCATTTGCGCGAGACGATCCGGACGTTTGTCGAAAACCACCACATTCGCTCCACCGGCAGCGGCCAGCGCCGCGGAATTTCCGCCGGCCGCACCCGCACCGAGTACGACGACTTTGCCGCGCTCCGTCGACGGCAGGCCGCCGAGCAATTTCCCTTTTCCGTTCATCGGCTGATGCAGATAGTGCGTGCCGACCTGCACGCCGATACGTCCGGCGATGATCGACATCGGCGCGAGCAACGGCAGCGAACCATCGGCTTCTTCCACCGATTCAAACGCGATACCGGTCAATCCGATATCCAGCATCTGTTTGGTGAGCTTCGGCTCGGCGGCCAAATGCAGATAGCAGAACAACAGATGATCTTTGCGCAGAAGTTTCAGATCGCCCGCGATAGGTTCTTTCACTTTGACGATTAACTCGCCGACTTCATACAGCTTCTTCGCAGATGAAACTAAATTCACGCCGACGCGGCGATATTCGTCGTCTGAGAAGCCACTCTTGATGCCGGCACCTTCCTGCACATAGACCTTGTGTCCGCGGCGAACGAGATCGGCGCACGCGGCAGGAACGAGCGCCACGCGCCCTTCGAGAGTTTTGGTTTCGGACGGAACACCGATACGCATGAAGCACTCCTGATATTGTCGACTGGATGGGCACGGCCCACCGGTTTGTTACGATTCACACGAACGCAATACGTCGTTCGCTACCTTGATTCGCTGCGAGATACGCCCCATCCTTGCGGTCTGCTGCAGCGCACTAGCGGGTGCGCCGAAACAAACGTTTTTCACGACGTAAACACCACGTAAAATTGCGAAGTAAACGACAAGGATTATACATGAGCACCGCAACCCATTCGCGCCTGATCATTCTCGGTTCCGGACCTGCGGGCTATACCGCCGCCGTCTATGCCGCGCGCGCGAATCTGAAACCGATGCTGATCACGGGCCTGCAGCAAGGCGGTCAATTGATGACGACGACAGAGGTCGACAATTGGCCGGGCGATGTCGAAGGCCTGCAAGGTCCCGGACTGATGGAACGCATGCAGAAACACGCGGAACGCTTCGCGACCAACATCGTGTTCGATCATATTCATACGGCGGATTTATCGCGCCGACCTTTTCGTCTCGTCGGCGACAGCGGCGAATACACGTGCGATGCATTGATCATCGCGACCGGCGCCACTGCCAAATATCTAGGCATTCCGTCGGAAGAGAAATTCAAAGGCCAAGGCGTCTCAGCGTGTGCGACGTGCGACGGATTTTTCTTCCGCGATCAGGATGTCGCCGTCATCGGCGGCGGCAACACGGCGGTCGAGGAAGCGTTGTATTTGTCGAACATCGCAAAAAAAGTGACGGTCGTTCATCGTCGAGATAAGTTCAAGGCAGAGAAAATCCTGCAAGATAAGCTTTTCGCCAGACAGCAAAGTGGAAAAGTGGACATCGTGTGGAATCATGCGGTGGATGAAGTTCTTGGCGATGCGAGCGGCGTCACGGGCGTGCGTTTGAAAGGCCTGAAGGATGATGTTTCACGCGACGTGCATGTCAATGGATTGTTCATCGCCATTGGCCATACGCCGAACACGGAGTTGTTCGACGGCCAGCTCGCGATGAACAACGGATACATCAAAATCAAGGCGGGTCTGGAAGGCGGCGCGACAGAAACCAGCGTGCCCGGCGTGTTCGCCGCGGGCGATGTCGCGGATCAAATTTATCGTCAGGCGGTAACGTCCGCGGGCGCCGGATGCATGGCCGCGCTGGATGCGGAAAAATACCTCGACAAAGCCAGCGTCGTGCGCGAAGGAACGTGGTGAGAGCATGCCCGCGTCGCTGACGGCGCGCGCTCATCAGCGATTGAGCGAGATCGATGCGACAGCCTGGAATGCGCTGTTGCCGAACGACAATCCGTTCGTCGATCACGCGTTTTTGTCCGGACTCGAAGAACACGGATGTTTGCATCCACGCCGCGGCTGGAATGCGAATCACTTCGCGCTGTATCGCGACGACGAATTGGTTGCGGCAACGCCGTGTTACGTGAAAGGCAATTCGCACGGGGAATACGTTTTCGATTGGTCGTGGGCCAGCGCTTATGAACGTAGCGGTTTGGACTATTACCCCAAGCTGCTTTCGGCTGTGCCCTACTCGCCCGTCACCGGTCCGCGCTTGCTCGTTGGAAAGAGCGACGACGCGCCATTGTTTCGACAATTACTGCTCGAATGCTTGCGCTCGCAAACCGACGCAAACACGTTGTCGTCCGCGCATCTGAATTTTGCCGATGAAACAGACTCCGCCGCATTTAGTGACGCGAAAGAATGGCTGCCTCGCTTCGATTGGCAATTTCACTGGAGCAACGCCGGTTGGAGTGATTTCGGCGATTTCCTCGGCGCGATGTCGTCGAAAAAACGCAAGAACATCCGTCAGGAACGCGAACACGTCGCGCGCGCCGGCGTGACGTGCGAGATCCTGCATGGCGACGAGATGTCAGCGAGCGATTGGCGAACAATGCATGCGTTTTACGAATCCACATTCGACGAGAAAGGTAACTATCCCGCGTTGACACTGCCATTCTTCGAACATCTCGGACGCACAATGCCGCGACGCGTTCTGACCGTCATCGCACGACGCGGCCGAACGCCCGTCGCTGCTGCCCTTTTACTGCGAAGTTCGGACACGTTGTACGGTCGCTATTGGGGATGTTCGGAAAATATTCCCGGTCTGCACTTTGAAGTCTGCTACTACCAAGGCATCGACTACTGCCTGAAGAACGGCTTGAACCGCTTCGAACCCGGCGCACAGGGCGAGCACAAGCTTGCACGCGGATTTCTACCGACCATCACGCGATCATTCCATTACCTTGCGGACTCGCGATTCCGGAAGGCGATCGGCGACGCGCTGCGGCGAGAGGCAACGGCACTCAACGACTATCGCGATGAACTCATGTCGCATTCGCCGTACACGCCACTACCGTGACGCGGATAGCGATCCTGCGCACAGGCTCGCTGGATCCGTTTCCGCCGGTCGACGCGGCGTTGCGCGATCCCGATGGCTTACTTGCCGCCGGCGGCGATCTGAGTCCGGACCGATTGTTGGATGCCTATCGACATGGAATTTTTCCGTGGTTTTCGCCGGGCGATCCGATTTTGTGGTGGTCGCCCGATCCGCGCACGGTTTTCGAAACGGGGAAAATCCACATTTCCAAAAAGTTGTATCGCGAACTGCGGCGATGCAACCTGACGATTCGTGCCGACACGGCGTTCGCCGAGGTGATGCTCGCTTGCGCCGCACCTCGCACGACACAACGCGGCACATGGATTACTCAAGATATGTTCGATGCATACCGGCATCTGCACGATCTCGGCTTCGCGCATTCGGTGGAGATTTACAACGGCGATGAACTTGTCGGCGGAATCTACGGCGTCGCGCTCGGCCGCATGTTTTACGGCGAATCGATGTTCAGCCGTGCGACGAACGGATCGAAAATCGCGCTCGTCGCTCTATGCCGAATGCTTCGCGACAATGGATTTCCGTTGCTTGACGCGCAGGTCGCATCGCCCCATTTGACGACGATGGGCGCCATCGAAATGTCGCGGGGCGAATTTGTCGCACATATCGCCGATTACACCGAGCAGCCAGGATTACCGGGCAAATGGACGACGCTTTGGCCAATCCGCTCGCCGAGAGAGCTCACTTGACGGCGGTTTCGCTTCCCGCCATCGCCTGAACGTGGCAGAATCGCGCACCGTTATTTTTGCGTTCGTCCTTGAACGCGAGAATCAAGAAGCGGCCGTCCATGGCCGCACTTCTCAATTAAAGAGTACTGATGTCAAAAGACGATCAAATCGAAATGGAAGGCACCGTGTTGGAGACGCTTCCCAACACCATGTTCCGCGTCAAACTCGAAAACGGTCATGTCGTGACCGCGCATATTTCCGGCCGCATGCGCAAGAACTACATCCGCATTCTTACCGGCGATAAAGTCAAAGTGGAAATGACGCCGTACGATCTGACCAAAGGTCGGATTACGTATCGAATGAAATAATTTCCGGATTCACATGAAAAAGGCCGGATCGCTCCGGCCTTTTTCTTTGTGCGACTACCCAATCGACATCACTCGACAACGGCCGGCAATTTTTCGTCCGCTTCGACGGTGACCTCGAGCTTGTCGTCCTTCACGCTTAGACTCACGCGACCGCCGCCTTCAGACAGCTTGCCGAACAACAGTTCGTCGGCCAGCGGACGTTTGACGTTCTCCTGAATCACGCGCGCCATCGGACGGGCGCCCATCTGCACATCGAAACCGTGATCGGCGAGCCAGCGCCGCGCGTCGGAATCGACGTGCAACGCGACATGCTTTTCTTGCAACTGCGCTTCGAGTTCGATGATGAACTTGTCGACGACGCGCAGGATGTGGTTGATGTCGAGCGCGCCGAACTGAATGATCGCGTCGAGACGATTGCGGAACTCTGGTGAGAACGCGCGGCGAATCACTTCCATCGCATCAGTCGCATGGCTCTGCTCGACGAAACCGATCGAACGACGCGCGGCCTGCGCGGCGCCCGCATTCGTCGTCATCACCAGAACGACGTTGCGGAAATTCGCTTCGCGACCGTTCGTATCCGTCAATTTGCCGTGATCCATGATCTGCAACAGGATGTTGTAGACGTCCGGATGCGCTTTCTCGATTTCATCCAGCAACAACACGCAGTGCGGATGCTTGGTGATTTGTTCCGTGAGCAAACCGCCTTGATCGAATCCGACGTAGCCCGGGGGCGCACCGATCAATCGCGATACGGAGTGCGCTTCCATGTATTCGGACATGTCGAACCGAACCAGTTCGATGCCGAGTTGCATGGCGAGCTGACGCGTCACTTCGGTTTTGCCCACACCAGTCGGACCGGCGAGCAGGAAGTTGCCGATCGGCTTTTCCGCGCTGCCGAGTCCCGAACGTGCCATCTTGATCGATGACGCCAATGCTTCGATCGCCTTGTCCTGACCGAACACCACCATCTTGAGGTTGCGTTCGAGATTCTTCAGCACGTCACGATCCGACGCCGACACTTGCTTGGCGGGAATGCGTGCCATGCGCGCAACGATGAACTCGATCTCCGGCGTATCGACGACGGTCTTGCGCAACTCTTCCGGCATCAGACGCTGACGCGCCCCGGCTTCGTCGATCACGTCGATCGCTTTATCCGGCAACAGACGATCGCCGATATGTTTCACCGACAGATCGACGGCAGCCTTGATCGCATCGGCGGTGTATTCGACTTTGTGATGCTGTTCGAAACGTGACTTGAGACCGTTGAGGATATCGACGGTTTCGGCGATCGTCGGCTCGACGACGTCGATTTTCTGGAAGCGACGCGCGAGCGCGCGATCTTTCTCGAACACGCCGCGGAATTCCTGGAACGTTGTCGAACCGATACAGCGCAGTTCGCCGGAGGCGAGCACGGGCTTGATCAGATTCGACGCATCCATCGTTCCACCCGACGCCGAGCCCGCACCGATGATGGTGTGAATTTCGTCGATGAAGAGAATCGCCTGCGGCTGTTTCTTCAGTTCGGTGATAACGGCTTTCAAACGCTTCTCGAAATCGCCGCGATACTTCGTGCCGGCCACGAGCGCGCCCAGATCGAGCGCGTAGATGATGCAGCCCTTGAGAACTTCCGGCACTTCGCCTTCGACGATTCGCTTGGCCAATCCTTCCGCGAGCGCAGTCTTGCCGACGCCGGCTTCGCCGACATACAGCGGATTGTTCTTACGGCGGCGACACAGCACTTGGATCGTGCGCTCGATTTCCTCGACACGACCGATCAACGGATCGATCTTGCCCTGACGTGCCATTTCATTGAGGTTACTCGCGAACTCGTTGAGCGGATTGCCACGCGGTTCGTCGCCGCCCTCGCCTTCTTTGCCGGCTTCGCCGTTGGCTTGCTGGCTGGGGTCTTGACCGATCTTGGCAACACCGTGCGCGATGTAGTTGACCACATCCAGACGCGCCACTTCCTGCTGATTGAGGAAATAGACGGCATGCGAATCTTTCTCGCCGAAAATCGCGACAAGCACGTTGGCGCCGGTCACTTCTTTTCGACCGGACGATTGCACGTGATAGACCGCGCGCTGCAGAACGCGCTGAAAGCCCAACGTCGGCTGCGTATCGCGCTCGTCGCTCGTGGGCAATACGGGCACGGTTTCCAGAATGATGGCCTTGAGGTCTTTGCTGAGCTTCGTGATATCTGCTCCGCACGCTTTCAACACTGCCGCCGCCGAAGGATTTTCCAGCAACGCCAGCAGCAGATGCTCGACCGTCATGAACTCGTGGCGCTGCTCGCGCGCCTCTTTGTAGCACTGGCCGATAGTAAGCTCGAGATCTTTGCTGAACATTGAGATGCCTTTGATAAATGCTTATTCGGTAAATGGGGTCGGCGTTAGGGTTATAAAGTCAGCGTCATAAACTCAGGCTTTCTCAAGAGTACACAACAATGGATGCTGATGCGCGCGTGAAAATTCATTCACCTGCGTCACCTTCGTTTCTGCCACCTCGCGCGTGAAGACACCGCATACACCTTTGCCGCGCGTATGAACATGGAGCATGACTTGCGTGGCCAATTCGCGGTTCAAGTTGAAAAACGTCTCTAGCACCACGACTACAAAGTCCATCGGCGTGTAATCGTCGTTCAATAGAACAACTTGGTATAGCGGCGGCCGCGCGACTTCGGGCTTCGATTCCTCGACGACCACACCGTGCTGCATGCCGGATTGCTGTTCGGGTTGTTTCGACATCACTGCGTTGATCGCGATCCTCACTTTGTAACCGATTTCATCATAGCGCTGTGTTGCGTCGCAATGGTCCTTTTTCAAGTCGAGATCAGGGCCCTGCTAACGCACCTCGTGTAACATTCTAAGAAGCATGAATCGCACCACACCGATAAATTTCCAATCCGACAGCATTTGGCGCCCCGACGTGACCGTGGCAACGATCGTTCCGCGCGACGGCAAATTCCTGCTGGTCGAGGAAATGGTGCGTGGCGACCTGGTGCTAAATCAGTCGGCCGGGCATCTGGAGGCGAATGAGTCGCTGCAAGACGCAGCGTGCCGCGAAACGCTGGAAGAAACGGGGTGGACAGTAGAACTTGATGGTCTGGTAGCGATTTATCAATGGTCGAATGGCGAGGACGCGCATTTTGTCCGCTTCACCTTTGCCGCGCGAGCGACCGCTCATGATGCGACGCGCCCGCTCGACGAAGGCATCGTGCGAGCGTGCTGGCTTGATCGAGACGAAATCGCGGCACGGCACGCGCAATTGCGCAGCCCGATGGTTTTGCGCGGCATCGATGACTACGTCGCCGGCCGCCGTTTTCCACTTGACGCTGTGGTTGCAATTCCGCCGGGGCTAACCGCTTGAGCGCCGCGCCTTCCATTGTCGTCGGCGTTTCCGGGGGCGTCGATTCGTCCGTCGCGGCACTGCTCTTGAAGCAATCCGGCGGAAATATCGCCGGCATGTTCATGCAAAATTGGGAAGAAGACGAACGGTTCGGCGAATGCCACGCGGAACAAGATCGCACCGATGCCATTCGTGTATGCGGCCGTCTCGATATTCCCTTTCACGCGCGAAATTTCGCTGCGGAATATTGGGATCGCGTTTTCGAGCATTTTCTCGATGAATATCGCGCGGGCCGGACGCCCAATCCCGACGTGCTGTGCAATCGTGAAATCAAATTCAAGACGTTTCTCGATCATGCTCGCGCGCTCGGTGCGGACAAGATCGCGACGGGGCATTACGCGCGCACTGCCAAAGTGGAAGGCCGTCATCGTCTGTTGCGCGGCAAAGATCCGAATAAGGATCAGAGCTACTTTCTTTATACGCTCGGTCAAGAACAACTCACGCATACGTTGTTCCCCGTCGGCGAATTGCCGAAACCCGACGTGAGGCAACTCGCCCGAGAGGCCGAATTGCCTACACACGCGAAAAAAGATTCGACAGGCATCTGTTTTATCGGCGAACGTGATTTCCGTGAATTTCTCGGCCACTACATCCCCGCCCAGAAAGGCGAAATGCGCACACCCGACGGCAACTTCATCGGCGAGCACGACGGCGTGATGTACTACACGCTCGGACAACGCACGGGATTAGGTATCGGCGGGCGGCGCGATGCATCTAACGAGCCGTGGTATGTCGTCGGCAAAGATGTCGCGGAAAACATCCTGTTCGTCGCACAGGGCAACGAAACGAAATGGCTGCATTCGCGGCGTCTGTGCGGAAGCGAATTGAGTTGGGTCGCTGGCGTCGCGCCGGCCGCTGAATTCTCGTGTACCGCCAAGACGCGGTATCGACAAGCGGATCAGTCGTGCCGTGTCTGGATCGCCGGTGATCGATGCATCGTCGAATTCGACAATCCTCAGCGCGCGGTGACACCTGGCCAATCGATCGTGTTCTATCGCGATGACGAATGTCTCGGCGGCGGCGTGATCGATGCCACCGATGCGCCGTTCGGCGGCGGTGTGCCGTGAGAGAAGGCCGCGTCATCGCCCTCGCCGGCGTCATGCAGGCGCTGGCGCTCGTGCGTTCCATCGCACAGCGCGGCAGCTGCGACGCGACGATGATGCGCGCCAGTCTAGCAAGCACGTTGCGCATCGACGCGGATAGTCCAGAGGCCGTCTTCAGCGGCTTGGCCAATTTGCGACTGGGTTTGGAAACGACGGTGGCGCAATTCGACGTGAAATCAAAGCGCGATATCGCGCTCACGCGAATGGCCGTGTCGGTATTGCGCCTCGAACGATCCGTTTCACGCCGTTCGTCGGTTCGAAACTCACTGAAGACCGGCCTTGAAGAAATGGCCCCGCTACTTGAACAGATGGAATCAGGCAACGTGGATATCTGTGCACGCCTGGCCCGGCTCTACAGTGACAATATCTCACCGCTGCGGCCACGCATCATCGTGGAAGGCAATCCGAATTTTCTGCAGCAGCCCACGCAGGTCAACCAGATTCGCGCACTGTTGCTGGCCGCTATTCGCGCCGCCGTGTTGTGGCGCCAGCTCGGGGGAAGCCCGCTGCGGATGCTTTTCCGTCAGCGGGAATACGCCATGTTGGCGCGTGGCCTCTGCTCGGGTTGCACGCTCGACCGAACCTGACGGCCGCACCTGACGTTTAGTGCGCAATGCGCGATAATGATGAGCTCCGCCCATCGATCGCCCTTCGCCATCAGGAGTCTGTCATGACCGATTCGTTCTCGACGCACACGACCTTCGAGGTTGACGGCAAACCCTACAAAATCGCCAATCTGGCGAAACTTGGCGAAAAGTTCAATCTGACTCGCCTGCCCTACTCGATGAAGATCCTGCTCGAGAATCTGGTGCGGCACGAAGACGGCTTGAACGTCACGAAAAAGGAAATCGAAGCCGTCGCGAATTGGGATGCGACAAAAGAACCCGACACCGAAATCGCGTTCATGCCGGCGCGCGTCGTGTTGCAGGATTTCACCGGCGTGCCGTGTGTCGTCGATCTTGCCGCGATGCGCGACGCGATCGTTCGTCTCGGCGGCGATGCCAAGCGGATCAATCCCCTGATTCCGTCGGAGCTGGTCATCGATCACTCGGTGCAAGTCGACAAGTTCGGCAAAGCCGATTCGCTGGAGCAAAACGTCGCGATCGAATTCGATCGCAATAAAGAACGCTACGGCTTTCTGCGCTGGGGACAGAAGGCGTTCAACAATTTCAAAGTCGTACCGCCGCGCACTGGCATCGTCCATCAGGTGAATCTGGAATTCCTTGCGCGCGTCGTCATGACGGGCGAGAAAGGCACGGAAAAATGGGTGTTCCCGGATACGGTCTTCGGCACCGATTCGCACACGACGATGATCAACGGTATCGGTGTCCTCGGCTGGGGCGTCGGCGGCATCGAAGCCGAAGCGGCGATGCTCGGTCAGCCGTCGTCGATGCTTATTCCGCAAGTCGTCGGTTTCCGTCTGACCGGAAAAATGCCGGAAGGCGCAACGGCGACTGACCTTGTCCTCACCGTCACGCAAATGTTGCGCAAACACGGTGTAGTTGGAAAGTTCGTGGAGTTTTTCGGCGACGGTCTGAAGCACCTTGCTCTGGCCGATCGAGCGACGATCGCCAACATGGCGCCGGAATATGGCGCTACGTGCGGCATCTTTCCGATCGACGCCGAAGCGATCGCATATTTGCGCTTGTCCGGCCGAGAAGAATCGCATATCCGTCTCGTCGAGGAATACGCGAAGGCGCAAGGCTTGTGGCACGACGACAATACGCCGCACGCTGAATTCAGTTCGAAACTCGAATTGAATCTGGCCGATGTGAGACCGTCGCTGGCGGGACCGAAACGCCCGCAAGACCGTGTGCTGTTGAGCGACGTCGCCAAAAGCTACGAAGATTCGTTCAAAACACTCACGGCGAATCGCTCGCTCAAAAATCAGGAATCGCGCTTCGCCAACGAGGGCGGCGCAACGGCTGTCGGGCACGACAAGAGCGTGAACGCAACGGGCCAGCGCATCACGCGCGACGGCGGGGACTTCGATCTGCAGGATGGTGCGGTAGTCATCGCGGCCATCACTTCGTGCACCAATACGTCGAATCCCGCGGTGATGCTCGGCGCGGGCTTGATCGCGCGCAACGCGGTTGCGAAAGGCCTGAAAGTCAAACCGTGGGTGAAGACGTCGCTCGCGCCAGGCTCGCTGGTGGTGACCGATTACTTGAAGAAAGCGGGTGTGCTCACCGAACTGGAAAAACTCGGTTTTTTCCTGGTTGGCTATGGTTGCACGACCTGTATCGGCAACTCGGGTCCATTGCCGCCGGAAATCAGCAAGGGAATTCTCGATGGCGATCTCGCTGTCGCATCGGTGTTGTCCGGCAATCGAAACTTCGAAGGCCGTGTTCATCCGGAAGTGAAGATGAATTATCTCGCGTCACCGCCGTTAGTCGTGGCATTCGCGTTGGCGGGCACGGTCGATATCGACATGACGACGCAGCCACTCGGCAACGGCAGCGACGGCAAGCCCGTTTTCCTGAAAGACATTTGGCCGACCAACAAAGAAATCGGTGACGTGATCGCCAGGACGGTCGGTCCCGATCTTTTCAAGCACAACTATGCGGACGTGTTCAAAGGCGACGCGCGCTGGAATGAAATCGCGCCGCCGGAAGGCGAGCGTTATGGCTGGGATCAGAAATCGACCTACATCAAGAATCCGCCCTACTTCGACGGCATGAGCATGCAAGTCGGAAAGATTCGCGATGTTCAAGGCGCCCGCGTACTCGGACTGTTCGGCGATTCGATCACGACGGACCACATTTCGCCTGCCGGCGACATCAAAGCGACTTCGCCTGCCGGTCAGTTCCTGCAGGGTCGTGGCGTGACCAAGGTCGATTTCAATTCCTATGGATCGCGGCGTGGCAACGACGACATCATGGTGCGCGGTACGTTCGCGAACATCCGCATCAAGAATCTGATGCTCGGTGGCGAGGAAGGCGGCAACACGTTTCACTTCCCGTCGGACAAGAACGGCGAAAAAGAAAAACTGCCGATCTACGACGCAGCGATGAAGTATAAAAAGGAAAATGTTCCACTCATCGTCATCGCCGGCAAAGAGTATGGAACCGGCTCTTCACGCGATTGGGCGGCGAAAGGCACGCTCCTGCTCGGCGTAAAAGCCGTGATCGCTGAAAGCTTCGAGCGCATTCATCGCTCGAACCTCGTCGGCATGGGCATCTTGCCGCTGCAATTCCACGACGGCGAAAATGCGCAAAGTCTCGGCCTGAAGGGCGACGAAGTGTTCGACATCGGTGGCCTCAACGACGGCGCTGCGAAGGAAGTGGAAATAACCGCAAAGGGCTCAGGGGGCGAAAAGAAATTCAAGGTCAAGCTCTTGCTTCTGACGCCGAAGGAAATCGAGTATTACCGTCACGGCGGCATTCTGCCGTTCGTGCTGCGCCAGTTGGCGAGCGGAAGCAAAACACCATAACGACTCGCCGAACGGGAGCAAAGCTAGAGGTTTTGCTCCCACGACGCGGTATAACAACGCCAATCCCTTCCTTCGTGGCGCCAACCGCTGGTGATGGAATAGATTGCGCCGCGTTCGGGAATGAGACCGCCTCTTCCGCCGGTTAGCGTGGCGACGACGTGTACCGTGGCGCGGTCGCCCAGCAAATCGATCTCGATCGGTCCCAGCGTAACGCCGACCTCATCGTTACGCAGTATTTCAACTTTAAGAAGGTTGCTTAAACCAGCACGGTCGACGGCATTGTCGTTCCCCGCAAAGTCCGCTGTCACAAATTGCACAAAATCCCGGGGACTGCGGCTCTCCACGGCGGCCTGCATGGATTTGATATGCGCCCTTATTTGTTCGTCGTTAGGCGTGCGCGAGCAAGCGCTCATTGCGATCAACGCCAAATAAACACAGACAGCTCGGAAAATCATGCGTCCATCCTGCCCCGTCTGCGCGGACGCCGCAATGCAGCTTGCCGGACAACCGTCCGCAGGGTAAAACGCTACTGCGTACGTCCGCGTACTGTCCTGTAAGGTGAGGGATGACTAACCAAGAACGCCCCTGGCTGGCGAGCTATCCGTCCAATGTGCCCGCTGACATCGACACGAATGCGTTCGCATCGATCGTGCAGTTGCTGGAAATGGCTTGCGATCGATTCCGGCATCGACCCTCGTTCGCCAACATGGGGCGAACACTCTCGTACGACGAAGTCGATCGACTCAGCCGTAATTTCGCGTCGTATCTCGTCAACGATCTCAAACTTTCTAAAGGTGATCGCGTCGCGATCATGCTGCCGAACGTTCTTCAATATCCCGTAGCGTTGTTTGGAATTCTTCGCGCCGGTTTGACCGTCGTGAATACGAATCCGCTTTATACGCCGCGTGAACTTCGCCATCAGCTCCATGATTCCGGCGCAAGCGCGATCATCGTTCTGGACAACTTTGCATCGGTTCTCGAAGAGGTCATGCGCGATACGCCCGTCAAGCACGTGATCACGACGGCGCTCGGCGATCTCGTCGGCGCGAAAGGCGCACTCGTCAACTTCGTCGTTCGACATATCAAGAAACTCGTTCCGCCGTTCTCCATTCCGGGCGCGGTGCGATTCAATACGGCGCTGAAGATTGGCGCGCGCAGCAAACTGCCGAAAGTGAATGTCGGCCACGACGACATCGCGTTTCTCCAATACACCGGCGGCACGACGGGTGTCGCAAAAGGCGCAATGCTCACGCATCGGAACATGGTCGCCAACATGCTGCAGGCGTCGGCGTGGCTGGGAACGACGTTGAACGATGGCGAAGAAACCATCATCACCGCGATACCGCTGTACCACATCTTCGCATTGACCGCGAACTGCCTCGTCTTCATGAAAACAGGCGGTCAGAATTATCTGATCACCAATCCTCGCGACATGAAAGGTTTCGTCAAAGAACTTCGTCGCGTGGACTTCACGGCAATGACCGGCGTGAACACGTTGTTCAACGGATTGTTGAACACACCCGGTTTCGACAAGCTCGATTTTTCTCGTTTCAAGTTCACGATGGGCGGCGGCATGGCCGTGCAGCGTGTGGTGGCCGATCGCTGGAAAAAAGTCACGGGCGTAACACTCGTCGAAGCGTATGGCTTGACGGAAACGTCGCCCGCCGCATGCGTGAACCCGTTGGATCTTCCAGCCTACAACGGATCGATCGGATTACCCGTTCCGTCGACAGAGGCTTGCATTCAAGACGACGACGGCAAGCATCTTCCCGTCGGCGAGACTGGCGAGTTGTGCATTCGCGGACCGCAGGTCATGAAAGGTTATTGGCAGCGGCCCGAAGAAACGGCAAAGGTCATCACGCCCGATGGCTGGCTGCACACGGGCGACATCGCGAAGATGGACGAAAAAGGATACTTTTATATTGTCGATCGCAAGAAAGACATGATTTTAGTATCGGGATTCAACGTCTATCCAAACGAAATTGAAGATGTCGTGGCGCAGATTCCCGGCGTTTTGGAGGTGGCGGCACTCGGTGTGCCGGACGAAAAGTCAGGCGAGGCCGTCAAAGTGGTCGTGGTGAAAAAAGATCCAAGCCTCACGGCGGAAACGATCAGGGCTTATTGCAAAGAAAATCTCACTGGTTACAAACACCCGAAATACATCGAATTCCGCGACTCGCTACCGAAGACGAACGTCGGCAAAATTCTTCGCCGCGAACTGCGCGATTCGAAACCCGCAGCGTGATCATTCCTTGAAAGGTTCCAGCGAGTCCGCGTAACCCCCGAGCAAGTTCCACAGCGGGGTTTCCTTGTCCTCCGGAATCCGCGCGTATTCGAAACCCAGATGCGAGCGCGTGATACGCGCGATCGTCGCCTCGAGATGGATGTGCAGGTCGTCGCCGAACATCAGGTCTAGCGAGTAAAGATCGCCTGGGCATCCTTTCCAGCCCAGCGGTCGCACGACGAGCATGCCGGTCGCAGAGATGTCCTGCAGATCGCTGGACCACGATTCGGCCTGATGAACCATCAACACTTCGCAAGACACCCGCTTGCGAGCATGACGAGCGCCGGACTGGACAGAAGGAGCATTCATCGCACGCACTCGTGGTAAGGCGAGCCAATTTGTAACCGACCCGCCCTCCCCGATCAACCTCTTTTCATTCGAGTCGATCAATCGGAATGACGATACCTTAGTCGATTGGCCCCATTATTGCTGTGTCTGAGGGGAATTTTCCGCAAGCTTAAGGGGTCAATCGAATTGCCATCAAGGCCCATACCGCGGAGTATTGTGTGTGGGGCGCCTTAACCTATCTTAAGTTGTTTCGATTACCATCGCGAAGTCGGAAGGTCGCATTATCTTGTTGAAGAACCTCAATCTTTTTGAAGGAATGCACGACGCCAGCGAAGGCGGACTGCGTCGTCTTCTGCTCGCGCAAGCCAAGGTACGCCTGGGATTCGCGGCGATCGTCGTCTGCTTCGAGACCTATCTGTTCTCCGTCGCCGCGCACGGCATGCCGTTCTGGTTCCTCCTTCTGGCCAGTGGCTACGGACTGTACGTCGCGATTCCGTTTTGCCTCGTCGCGCTGAGATCCGAACGTGTTTCGCGCGCGGTGCTGGTGGCAACAGCCGTCAGCGATCCGTTGATGATGACCGTCTGGATCGTCCTCACCGGCGAATTCAGCAGTCTCATCGCCGGCTTCTATCTTTTTACGACGTTGGGATTCGGCTTCCGCACCGGTCGCCCGCTCATGCACCTGTGCCAAGTCGCCTCGATCATCGGGTTTACCATTGTTTTCGTCTGCGATCCGTATTGGCGGTCGAATGCCATCGTCTGGTCGGCGCTGACAATTCCTGTCGCCATCGTGCCGTTCTACGCCAGTACGCTCATCGATCAGCTGCGTAAATCGCGCGAGCATGCCGAAAAAGAGAGCCGCGCCAAGTCCGACTTGCTGGCTAAGGTGAGCCACGAGTTGCGGACGCCGCTGACGGGCATCATGGCCGCGGCGGAGCTTCTGTCGATCGAATCGAGCGACCGCGGCGTCATCAAGCGGACCCAGACCATTCTCACGCTGTCGGACAACCTGCTCCGCGAAATCAACGACCTGCTCGACGAGGCCAAATACGACGCGCACGCCATCGCGCTCAACCCGCTACCGGTCGATCTCAACGACAAGGTGTCGGTGTTGCGCACCACATTCGAAACGATGGCCGCCAAGAAAGGCGTCGCCTTCCGCGCCGATATCGATCCGTCCATCAAGGATATGGTCGTGATCGACGCGCATCATCTGAATCGCGTGCTCCTGAATCTGGCGGGCAACGCCGTCAAATTCACGGACAAGGGAATTGTGCGTTTGACGATTGAAATGCTCGAGCAATCGAGCGACCAATATCGATTGCGCTTCTGCGTGAGCGATACGGGTGTCGGCATTCCAGAGTCGTTCCATTCGAAGATGTTCACCCCGTTTTCGCAAGTCGAGCAAGGTACGACGCGCCGCTACGGAGGAACGGGCTTGGGGTTGACGTTGTCGAAAAAGATAGTCGACCTCATGGAATCCGATCTGAAGTTCGAAAGCACGTATGGCAAGGGCAGCCGCTTCTGGTTCGACCTGCCGCTGCAGCGGCAGGCCAAAAAGGTTTCCGATACCGCGGGACCTGCCATCGCTGTCGTTTCTCCGAAGCGCATCCTCGTGGCCGAGGACAACATCACCAATCTCATTCTCATCAAGGAAATGCTTCACGTCGATAACCACGAGGTGGTCACTTGCACGAGTGGTGTCGAGGCGCTGGAAGTATTGTCGGAACAGGAATTCGATTTGCTGTTGCTGGACTACAATCTCGGCGACATGGACGGCGTCCGTGTTTTGCAGACTTATCAGTTCGGGAAGCTCAACCCCGCACCAGCGATCTTCCTCACCGCGGACGCCACATTACAGACGGCCAATCGATTGGAAGCCTCCGGAGCCGTCGCAGTCCTGCATAAGCCGATCAGTTTGACCGCACTGCGCAACACCCTGCGCGAAATAGAATTTTCGGGCGATCTCGATAAGGTTGCTCCACCGTTCGTCGCGGCCGTCGATGTCATGCCGCGTTCGGAGCGCCCGGCGCTGAAGGTCGTGCGCGCCGAACCGCTGGATATGGACGCCATCGATCAGCTGCGGTTCGTCAACGATCGTCCCGGCTTCCTGGCCATGCTGCTCACCCACGCCGAAGACGACATTACCAAATGCTCCGACCAGATCGTCGAAGCGCTGACCGCCCGAAACTATGCAACCGTGCCGAGCATCGCTCACGCACTGAAAGGCGTAAGTTCCAACGTCGGCGCGGTTCGCCTCGCCGGTCTCGCCAGCAGCATGATGAACATGTCCAGCGCCGAACTCGACGGCTCCCGAGAGCGGTTGACGACGGACCTGCGTTCGACGTATCGCTCCGCGCTCGAAGCGCTGGCGAAGATCGTCGAATCCGAATCCGTCGCGTCAGGCACTCTTACTGCGGGCTCCCTGCATCTTGATTAGCATGTCCATTACACGAAGCTCCTCCGCCGGCAGCGACATCGCCGCGTCCACCCACTCGTTCACGACCTGACGCAACTCATCGTAACGCAGCGGCATCAACCGGTTTCTCGCCCGTTGCAAAGCCATCCTCGCTCCGCGATGCTTGGCATGCGATGCGATGAATTTCTCAACGGCCGCGTCGCCCTCGCCTGCTGGACAGACCACGTCGACCACGCCTTTCTCGAACAGTTCGCGCGCCGAATAGATCTTGCCGTTACTCATCATCCGCTCGGCTTCGTAGATCCCGACCCGCCTCGAAAGCAGACTCATCCCTCCCGTGCACGGAAACAGGCCAAACAGGATCTCGGGAAATCCGAATTCGCTCTGTTCTTCGGCAATGAGGAAATCGGATGCGAGCGCCGCTTCGAAACCGCCGCCCAACGCGCGACCCTGCACCAGCGTCACCGACGTGGATTGATGATTGATGCGCGTTGCCCAGTCATAAACCATGTCCAGGCACAGCATCGCGTATGCGCGTAGGCCGTCTGGGTCGCGTTGCTTGATACATTCGCGGAAATGCCTCAGATCGCCGCCGAGACTGAAATAGTCGGGATGTTCGGACCTCAGTACGGCATAGTGCACTCGCTGCATCGCGCCGTTGGCCAACCATGTGCATTGTTGATTTTGTAGCTTTTTATACAACGCGCTGCCCTCGCGCAACAAATCGAGCGAGAAGTTTTGACTTTCCGAATCGGGCGCTTTCCTCATCGATATCCACAACGTATTGTGTTGGTTACCGTTGAAGTAAGTCGCTACGCGAGAATGATGGAGCGGAGTAACAAGTTCGACGACTGACATGGCCTCTGCCTCGATTTCACCACCACCGGATGTGGTGGCCAAATTGTATACATCAGGCAACGCCGAAAACGGTCTTTTTTGACATTTCCTGCTCGAAAGATGCGACCAGGGCCACATTAGTGCCCCCAAATCCGGCCGAAAGCGAGATCGCATGCTCTATGCGCCGATCGCGAATAGGCGTCAGTGCGACATGGTTCAGGTCGCACTGAGGGTCCGGTTCATGCAGATGGGCCGTTGCCGGCAAAAACGACTGATTCACGGCGAGCGCCGTAATTGCGAACTCCATGGCGCTTGCCGCGCCGAGCAAATGTCCGTGGATTCCCTTCGTTCCGCTGACGGGTATGCCGGCGAAGACGTCGTTGATGGCGACGGCTTCGACCGGATCGCCGCCTGGCGTGGCGGTCGCATGCGCGTTGAAATAGCCGATCTGGGACGGTTGCAAATGTGCGTCGTCGAGTGCAGATCGAAGTGTCGCGATCTGTCCTTTCGAATGCGGCGATCCAATATGGTACGCGTCGGCACCGACACCATAGCCGCTTATGCGGCAATAGCATGACGCGCCTCGCGACTCCGCGTGCTCCCGCGATTCAAGCACGAGAAATACCCCACCCTCCGACAGCACCAGTCCCGATCGATCCTTCGAGAACGGCCGGCAACTCCTGCCCGGATCGGTTTCGTCGATCGGCGCCAGCGCGCGCAATCCGCCCCACGACGCGATAAACGCAGGCGCCATTGCCGCTTCCGCACCGCCGGCGACGGCCACGTCGAGGTAGCCGTCGCGAATGGCGCGAAACGCATCGCCAAGCGCTGAACCAGATGACGTGCATGCACTGCTGTGAGTCATCACGGGCCCAAGAATCTGGTGCCGAATCGAAATCTGCGCCGGCGCGGCATTAAGCATGCTGGCCATCATCGTATACGGCCGAGACATCTGCTTATGCTCACGATAAAAAATTTCGACCCAGTCGTGCTCGGTCTGGATTCCGCCGCACACCGTTCCGTAAAAAAGTCCGGCGCGCGCGCCGTACGCCGAGAAATCGCCTAAGCCTGCATCTGAAATGGACTGTCGCGCCGCAAGCACAGAAATCTGGCTGCAACGATCGAGATACGGCAGCTCGAGTTTTGAAAATTCCGTGGAAAAATCCCTGTCGATGACGCCTGCGGCCACGGGCTTCGTCAGATGCGGAGAATGCCAGGTCCTGATTCCCGAACGGTTGGCGAGCAAACTGTCGAGAAGTTCGGACACGTTCATGCCGATCGGCGAAATGACACCGATGCCACTGACGAGCACGTCGCGGGGAATGTGCACGACTACTTGGCGGTTGCCATGTTTCTTTGGATGACCGCCACGACATCATCGAGCGTAGGGTTTGTGGGCATCGAAAGGTCGTTCATTTTCAGGTTGAGGCGGTCTTCGATCTCGAGCATCACGTCCAACATCATGATCGAGTCGAGGCCCACGTCGCGCAGATGAACATCGTCGGTCAGTTTGTCGGCTGGAATTTCAAAGCGTTCGACAAGAAAATCTTTTGCGACCGCTTTGAGCCGGCCCGTATCTGAGTCGTTTAGCATGATTCCTACAATGACGTAAGCGAGAGCTAGATGGTGATTGCTCAAACGCGAATCGTCAATGCGCTACCGCACACAGTGTCAAAGATGACAGGTACCTCGCACGGCCATGGCGTGCGCCTGCCCTTCACAGCGCATTACTGTACGTTCAATGGAAATCCAACGGTGCGAATTTCATCGCTTCGATGAGGCGAACCTGTTCGATATCGCGCAGCAACGCCTCGACGCAGGCCGGATCGAATGCCTTGCCGCTTTGTTCGCGCACATAGGCCACCGCATCATCGTGCGACCACGCCGGCTTGTAAGGACGCTCGGAAATCAGCGCGTCGAACACATCGGCTAGCGCGACAATGCGAGCATGCAGCGGAATTTCTTCGGCGCGCATTCCATCCGGATAGCCGCTGCCGTCCCATCGCTCATGGTGATGTAACGCGACTTGCGCGCCGAGCTGGACGAACTTGCTCTGACTATCGCGCAAAATTTCGTAACCGATGTGCGGATGGCGGCGCATCACCGCAGTCTCTTCCTCGTTGAGGCGCCCGGCTTTGAGCAAAATCGCATCCGGTACGCCGATCTTGCCGATATCGTGCAATGGTGAGGCGAGTTCAAGCATGCGCACCTCATCGTCGGGCAAATGCAGTCCCTCGGCAATCAATCCGGCGAATCGTGCCATGCGAATAAGATGCAGTCCCGTGCCGAAATCCCGATATTCGATCGCACGCGCGAGCCGATACAGCGTCTCGCGTTCCCGTTCTTCGACCTCGCGCAAACCTTCCAGCACCTGGCGTTCTAGCGAGCGTGCGCGTTCTTTTACGGATTCGCCCTGTTGGCGCAACAATAGAAGATTCCGCAGCCGCGAACGCAGTTCGCGCGGACGCACAGGTTTGACGAGAAAATCGATAACGCCGGCATCAAGTGCCGCCTGGCGGACGGGTTCGTCTCCCACAACGCTGATCAAAACGATCGGCACATCGCGCTTGACCAGCGGACGGCGGAACTGCCGCGTGAACTGTAGTCCGTCCATGTCCGGCATTCGATAGTCAAGCAGAAGCATATCGACGCTGTTACGTTCAGACCATTGCAACGCGTCGACCGGACTTTCGAAATCCGTGACGCTGATCCCAGGGCTGATACCTTCGACCACGTGACGCAGCATGGTGCGCGCGGATTGTTGGTCGTCGACGATAAGTATGTTCATGGTTCGGACTCCGCTGGCTTAAGCGACGGCACATACCAGCTAAATCCGTCATCACTGTCGCAAACAAACGCGACATGATGTTTGAGCAGGTATCGAGCCGCATCGGCGCTCACCAACATTGATGCAGACTATCACATCTGCAGGTTACGAAAAGAGCTTAACGCCATTCTCAACTAGTTTCGGCAGTCGCATGATTTTAATGACGATAACGGCGTCCGTTAAAGCAGAGTGTGAGCATTTCACCTCACTGCTAAGCCGTGAGCGCTTCACGTTCGAAGCGTACCCATGCACGTCACCTAGTGGCTTTCTGGGCGCATGTAGGGAAACAAAAGCACGTCGCGGATCGATGGGACATCGGCGAACAGCATGACCAACCGGTCGATGCCCACGCCTAATCCACCGGTCGGCGGCATCGCGTATTCGAGTGCCCGAATGTAATCGGCATCGAAATGCATCGCCTCATCGTCGCCCGCATCCTTGGCCGTGACCTGCGCGCGAAAACGTTCGGTCTGGTCTTCAGGATCATTGAGCTCCGAGAATCCGTTAGCCAGCTCTTTTCCGCCGATGAATAGCTCGAAGCGATCAGTCACCTCCGCGTCGGCGTCGTTCGCGCGCGCCAGCGGAGAAACTTCGGTGGGATACGCGGTGATAAACGTGGGTTGGACCAATGTCGGCTCAACCGTCTTCTCAAAAATTTCCAGCAGCAACTTGCCCCAACCGTAACCGGACTTCACGGGCACCTTAAGACGCGCGCAGTGCGAACGCAGCGCATCGACATCGCGCATTTCGTTTGCCGCGATCTCAGGATTGTGTTCGCGCACCGCTTCATCGAGACGCCAGCGCCGGAAGGAAGGTCCGACATCGATATCGCGATCCTCCCATGTCAACGCCGTTTTCCCAAGCGTCGCCTTCGCCGTCTCGCGAACAAGCGTCTCCGTCAAATCCATGATCTCGTTGTACGTGGCGTATGCCTGATACAACTCGAGCATCGTGAATTCGGGATTGTGACGCGTCGATACGCCCTCGTTTCGGAAGTTGCGATTGATCTCGTAAACACGTTCGAATCCGCCGACGACGAGGCGCTTCAGATACAGCTCGGGCGCGACGCGCAAAAACAAATCGATATCGAGCGCATTGTGATGCGTCATGAATGGTCGCGCCGTCGCGCCGCCGGGAATCGCGTGCATCATCGGCGTTTCGACTTCCATGAATCGCCGCGGCGGCGCTTCGAGCCATTGCCGCATGAAACCGATCATGCGCGAACGCAATTCAAATGCGCGACGCGCTTCGGGCGTGACGATCAAATCGACATAACGCTGACGATACCGTTGTTCGACATCGACCAGTCCATGCCACTTGTCCGGCAACGGCCTGAGGTTCTTCGACAACAAGCGCAGCGCATCCGCTTTGACGGACAGCTCGCCAGTCTTCGTGCGCATCAGCACACCTTCGGCGCCGACGATGTCGCCGATATCCCACGACTTCACGTTCTCGTACGCATCGCCGACATTGTTCGCTTGCACGAACAGCTGAATGCGGCCGGTGAAATCTTGAATTTGAATGAAACTGACTTTCCCTTGCCCGCGCTTGAGCATGATGCGCCCCGCAACTTTTACTCGACGCGCCTGCGCTTCGATCGTTGCCGCGTCGTTGCCGTCGAATTCTTTTTGCAGATCGCCCGCGAACGCGTCCGGTTTGAAGTCGTTCGGAAATGCAATGCCGCCCTCGCGCAGCGCGCGAAGTTTGTCGCGACGTTCTGCGATCAGCCGATTTTCATCGGGCGGCGTCGAGGAAACTTCAGTGTCGTTGTCGGCCATGCGAATCTTCAAAAGGGTTGTAGGTTTTCAGATCCGGAAATCGGGAAAAATCCCGATCGGCAGTCCAAAGTTCGTTTACGCCATGCGCCAAACAGATCGCGGCGATGCGAGCGTCGTGAATCATGCCACCTCGCACCTGTCCGCGTCGGATAATCTCCGCGAGGATGTCTAAATGATTCGCACCTTCGCCTATCAGATGCGCGCCTGGCGCGTCGACCAGATCACGCACCACGGACCACGCCTGCGCTGCCGTCGTGGGCGTACTCCAATGCTTGTTGGTCACGATCGCGAAAAACTCATGCAGACAGGGCCACGGCAACGCCCACGGCCGGTCGTCTTGCGTCAGACGAGCCATTAACGCGTACGCTGTCAAATGCTGCGGTACGTCCGCGCGATGCGCGTAAACCAATACGTTCGTATCGACGGCGATCATCCTACTTGTGCCGCGCCGCTTTCTTGCGCGCGCGGTAGGTCGTGCGTTTCTCGGCTATGCGAGGCTTACCGAACTCACGCTCCACCCAAGGACGATCGTTTGCCTCGTCGAGTATGCGGGAAAAATCCGGCACCGCCATACCGGGCATGTAAGCTTTACCGACCACGACCGGATCGAACTTGTATTTCTTACCCGGCTTAGCGCGCTTTTCGAGAATGCTGCGCAGACCTTCCTCCACCAACGCACGGAACGTCACATGTTCACGTTGCTGGACAAGCCTGGCTCGTTTAATCAGATCGTCGGCGATATCGATTGTCGTTTTCATGGCGAAGCGCTGGAATATGGGTGCCCATATCGTATCACGCGATAACCCGTTTCGCACCGGCATCCAGTCCGGATTTCAAACTCGCCTCGATGAATTCATCCAAGTCACCGTCCAGCACGCGTTGCGTATCGGTGCGTTCAACCCCGGTGCGCAAATCCTTGATGCGCGATTGATCGAGCACGTAACTGCGAATCTGGCTGCCCCAACCGATGTCGGATTTGGTCGCTTCCAGCGCCGCCTTCTCGGTATTGCGCTTCTGTATTTCCAACTCGTACAACTTCGCTTTCAACATCTTCATCGCGCGATCGCGGTTCGCGTGCTGGCTGCGTTCGGTCTGACATGCCACTACGGTATTGGTCGGCACATGCGTAATACGCACGGCCGACTCGGTTTTATTGACGTGCTGACCACCCGCGCCGGAAGAACGATACACATCAGTTCTCAGATCCGCAGGATTGATCGTGATGTCGATATCGTCATCCACTTCCGGCGAAACGAAGATCGACGCGAACGATGTGTGACGGCGATTATCGGAATCGAACGGCGATTTGCGCACCAGGCGATGCACACCGATTTCCGTCTTTAGCCATCCATACGCGTATTCGCCTTCGACACGAAACGTGGCGCTCTTGATGCCCGCCACTTCACCCGCCGATACCTCAAGCAATTCGGTTTTCCAACCCTTGTTCTCGGCCCAGCGCAAATACATGCGTAGGAGAATTTCCGCCCAGTCCTGCGCTTCCGTGCCGCCCGCGCCGGCTTGCACATCGACGAAAGCGTTGTGCGAATCCATCTTGCCGGAAAACATGCGCTGAAATTCCAGCACTTCGATGCGCTTGGCGAGCGAATCGACGTCGTCGGAAACAGCATTCGCCGTCGTCTCATCGGATTCGGATGCGGCCAGCTGCAACAATTCTTCGGCGCCGGCCAACCCGTCGTCCAGCGTGCGGATGCCGTTGACGATCTTGTCGAGCATCGCGCGCTCTTTGCCGAGCTGTTGCGCGCGTTCCGGGTTGTCCCAGACATTCGGATTTTCGAGTTCGCGCCCTACTTCTTCCAGGCGTTCGCGCTTGACGTCGTAGTCAAAGATACCCCCGAAGCGACGCGACGCGGCTGGTCAGGTCGGCGATCCGGAATTGGATGGGATTGATTTCGATCATGGTCGTGCCGCGTGACTAAATCGAAATTATATCAATTATGGGAATTTCACGGCATAGCCGCGTCCGCTGGGCTGTCCTCATTTTGTCCGTATCTTGTCCGATTGAAATTCGTTCCTGCCAATAGGATTGCGATTGGGACGGACTTGGAGACCGAGCATGCAATCACGTACGAGATTACTTGGCGTTACCGCCCTTGCGCTTGGTGCGAGTTCTCAAGCGCAAGCCATTTGCTATGTCAATAGCACCTTAATTGGTGGCGCTGATAGCGGCACATCCTGGTCTAACGCGTACACCGATCTGCAAACCGCGCTCCAGGATACGCACTGCAACGAAATCTGGGTGGCAAAAGGTGTGTACAAGCCTACATCGAAAGCAAAAGCCGACCAAACCGTTAGTTTTGATATCAAGCCTGGAGTGGCCGTGTATGGTGGTTTTATCGGCGATGGGACGGAATTCACTCGGAACGCAAGCAATCCCGCCAAAAATCGCACAGTACTTTCCGGAGATATTGACGACAACGACGCCAACGTCGGTGGAAGCGAAATCGACACCACAGCCGAAGATATTGTTGGAGCAAACAGCTTTCATGTCGTCACGATGGACGGAACGACAGCTGCGGGAAATATCGTTTCAAACACAGTGCTTGATGGCTTTACGATAACGGCGGGCGAAGCTGCTCAAAATCTTGGCACCAATTATCCGGAATATGTCGGCGCAGGTTTATATTGCGACGGCGAAGGAATGGGCAACGAGTGCAGTCCTTCCCTGACTAGGCTGATATTTTCCGGCAACGCCGCCAGAGAGGGGTTTGGAGGTGCCCTATACAACAATGCACTTCATGGGAAAAGCGATCCGATAATCAGTGATAGCCGGTTCGAAGGTAATCTTGCAATCGGTGGCGGAGCGATGGCCAACGAAGCTGAGGCCACCGACAGCGAGTGCAATCCTACGATTTCACGCACCGTCTTTGCCGGCAATACGGCAGCGCCGAACCTAGGCTATGCGGCGTTCGGCGGTGCGATTGCAAACGCCGGAAAGAGCAACGCCGGATTGCAGGATGTAGTCTTTTCCTACAATCTCGCCGAAAGTGGAGGTGCGATTGCTAATCTCAGCAATTACGGAACAAGTTCTCCGACGATTACGGGTGCAACGTTTATGTTCAACGCCGCATCGGATAATGGCGGTGCGCTTTACAATGTTTCGCAGGATGCCCAGAGCGATCCTGTCTTGCTAAACTCGACATTCGTTGGTAACACCTCGACAAATTTCGGCGGGGCGATCTTCAACAGTGCGTCAATGGCGGGGGCGAGCAGTCCTCTTTTGGCGAGCGTCACATTCAGCGCAAATAGCGCGGCGCGCGGCGGAGCGATGTACAACGATGCAACGTCACCTGCCCGGAGCAGTCCCGTCTTGCGTAATGTCATCTTGTGGGGTGACACCGCCCTCGCGAGCGACCCTGAGATATTCAATGACAACGCGTCGCCGGACATTGACTACAGTATTGTGGAAGGTGGATGTCCGTTCGAGAGTATTTGTGGCGGTGGTCTAATCACCAAAGACCCTATGTTAGGTGCATTGGCCGATCACGGGGGATTTGAACCGACGTTGCTGCCGGCCATCGGCAGCCCCGCGATAGACAGCGGCGACAATACCGCTGGAACGTGCCCAACCATCGACCAGCGCGGGTTCCCGCGTTCCGACGGCGGTTGCGACATTGGCTCTGTTGAACGCCAAACGCCGGAGGACATTATTTTCAAAGACGGGTTTGGAACGTTTACGAATTAGGCGCGTGTTATCCCCTCCGCGCCGTCGTGCCGGTTCGATTTACCGCGCCAGAACTCGCACATTGCGAGTCATTCCACTACGGAGGTGTGGACGCGAAGAAATCCGACCCAAATACCGCCGACGATACATCAGCGGATAAACACTGATTTTCGCGTCCGCTAAACCGCTTCGACGTGCCGGAGCAGCAAGCGTAACTTGCTCGCTCCATTCCACTCGTTGATGTCCAGCGAATAGGCGGCGCGAAATCGGTTCGGTGGCGCCGAACCGCTGTATCCGTTGAACATGACTGCTTCGAGCGGTGCGTGAAATTCTCCGCATCGCAAATTGAATCTAAGATGTGTTTCGCCCATCACGCGCCAGCTCTCATTGATGAATGTTCCATCGAACAAGGGCTCGGGAAACGACTGACCCCAAGGTCCGCCGCTGCGCAACTGCTCCGCCAGATCGAGTTTGAAATCGTCGCCGCAAAGTTCGCCGTCGCTCAAGACGATCGCGTCGAATAATTCGGGTGCGATACGCTCGCGCGCTACATCGGCAAATTGACGTGAGAGTATTTCCAGACCATCGCGATGAATCGTCATGCCTGCAGCCATCGCATGACCGCCGAAACGACGCAGTAGTCCGGGTTGCCGCGCATCTATCTCTGCGAGCGCATCGCGCAGATGAAATCCAGCGATCGATCGGCCGGACGCCTTGATTTCGTCGCAGTTTTCTGATGGCGCGCACGCGATGACAGGCCGTTGCAATTTGTCCTTCAATCGCGATGCCACGAGTCCAACGATGCCGTGATGCCAGCTTTCATCGAACAACACGACGCCGCAAGGAAGTGTCGCTTCGTCGCGCGACAGCCATGTCGATACGGCCGCTTCCGCCTGCTCGACCATGACCGATTGCAGATCGCGGCGTTCCGCGTTGATGTTGGTCAAGGTTTCTGCCAGTTGTCGTGCACGCGAAGCGTCGTCGGTGAGCAGGCATTCGATGCCGATACGCATGTCTTCGAGTCGTCCCGCCGCATTGATACGAGGAGCGACGGCGAATCCAAGATCGCTCGCGACAACACGCCGAACGTCGCGTTTTGCGCATTCGAGCAGCGCATTGATGCCGGCGCAGGCGCGACCCGCACGCATGCGTCGCAATCCGCCTTCGACAAGAATGCGATTGTTGTGATCAAGCGGAACGAGATCCGCGACCGTGCCGAGCGCGACGAGATCGAGCAGTGTCGACAAATCTGGTTCGGTTTGTCCGGCAAACCTTCCTCGCTCGCGCAATCGTGCGCGCAGCGCGAGAAGCAAATAAAACATCACGCCGACACCGGCCACACACTTGCTCGGAAATTCATCGCCACGCACATTCGGATTCACGATGGCATCCGCTTCGGGCAAGTCGGCGGACGGCAAATGATGATCCGTCACGATCACGCGCATGCCCCGCGCGCGCGCTTCGCGAACACCCGCGTGCGCGACAATACCGTTGTCGACCGTGATCAAAAGTTTCGGTTCCAGCGGCGTCAATTCGTTGACCAACGCGACGCTCAGTCCGTAGCCATGCGTGAATCGATTCGGCACCGAGTAATCGACATTGCGCGCGCCGAGCATGCGTAATCCACGCACGGCGACGGCGGTGCCCGTTGCGCCATCCGCATCGAAATCGCCGACGATGACGATGCGCTCATTGTTCTCGATCGCCCCTTCGATCAATTCGCACGCGCGGTCGATGCCGCCCAGCAGATTCGGCGCGAGCAACGATGCAAGACGATGTTGGATCTCGTGCGGCCGCAAGATACCGCGCGCCGCGTAGACACGACGCAACACAGGATGGACTGATTCCGGCCAGTCCGCCGCAATGTTCGCGACAGGTCGGCGCTCGATGCGCGGCGATTTCATTGTGCGGTCAGCGGGCGAATGGGACGCCAGAATCGCCAACGATGCGAACGTTCGTAGCGATAACGTGCGCCGTCCGCCGATTTTATTTCGACGCGAGAAATTTTCTTCGTGCGCACGTCTTCGCCGATCACCGACAAGGCAGCGTCGCGCGTCGCACCTGAAATTTCGTCTGCGTCGACGAGAACATTGTCGGTCGATTTTATAGTTGCTGCATTGAACGAACTATCGATTTCGACGTTCGCTAGTTTCGCTAGCGCGATGGCGTCGTCGCTTCGGCTCACCAAGCGCGAAAACCTTGTACGCACCCACTCGGGAAGCGATCCGGCACCCCAAAACCAGAGGCTGTTTGCCGGCGCTTTCCCTTCGCGAGCACGACGTTCGTTGATCGGGTGATTGTGCAAAATCACTTGCGCTTCGTTGAGCAGATGGCGCCATTGTCGTTCGTTTTCGCCGCTCGGCAAATGCCGCGCGAGATCGTCGCCCAGCACGCGCGACGGCGGCGCAAAACTCGGCAGTCGCGAACCTGACGGACAACGGAGATACCAATGTCCCGATGCCGATGTCTCGAGCGGAAAACCTGCATCGCCGAACAGCAACTTCAGCGGCTTCGTTAATTCGTGAGTTTCTTCCTCGGTCAATCCGAGCCCGCCGCATGCAAGCATCCGCACGGTAACCGCGTCGGCGATTACATACGCGGGATCGGCATAAAGCCATAACGCATCGTGCGCATCGTTCGATTCGAGACTGCGCGAAAGCGCCGCGTGCGGGACTGCGGTGCCGAGAAATTCAAAACATTCGCGCAGTGCGACGTCGCGACCCGCATGCGCCTTCGACAATTCATCGCCGCGCGAAATCCATCGCGCCAATGGCGATGTAGATGGCACATCGATCCGTCGCAGTTCCGGCAGGAGCAACGTCAGCGCGGTCACGGCTTGCGCGAGTTACTGATAACTGACCGACACGATCTCGTAATGTCGTAATCCGTTCGGCGCTTGAAATTCGACATTGTCGCCTTGGATTTTTCCGATCAATGCGCGCGCCAATGGCGAGGTGACGGAAATCAAACGCTGCTTGATGTCGGCTTCGAGCTCGCCGACGATTTGATACGTGATGTCGTCGCCGCTGTCTTCGTCGGTCAATTCGACGGTTGCGCCGAAGACTATCTTGCCGTTCGGCGTCAGTCGGCTCACGTCGATCAATTCGGATGTGCTCAGCGCACCTTCGAGTTCGTTGATGCGGCCTTCGGCGAAACTCTGTTGTTCGCGCGCGGCGTGGTACTCGGCGTTTTCTTTCAGATCGCCGTGCGCACGCGCTTCGGCGATCGCCGCAATAATGCGCGGCCGTTCGACGCTCTTCAGGCGCTCCAATTCCTTGCGCAAACGTTCGGCGCCTTTCTGCGTCATCGGTGCACGTTTCATACGTTCAATTCCTTGTGCAAATCTTGCAAGCTGTTCACGTCGCCGCCGCTGCGAAAATCCAGTGAATGCAACAACGCGCGCGCGCCGGCAATAGTAGTCGAATACGTGATGCGGTGTTGCAACGCTTCTCGCCGGATCGAAAACGAATCGGCGATCGCCTGCTTGCCTTCCGTGGTGTTGACGATGAAGACGATTTCGCCGTTCTTGATCAAATCGACCACATGCGGCCGGCCTTCCAGAACTTTGTTGATGCGTTCGCACTCGACGCCGTGCTCAGACAAATACGCGCATGTACCCGAAGTCGCGACAATGCTAAAACCACGCGCAATTAAATCCTTGGCAACCGGCATCAATCGCGCTTTATCCGGATCGCGTACGGAGATAAACGCCTTGCCCGCGCGCGGCGGCAAAATGTTGGCGGCTTCGTGCGCGCGCGCGAACGCGGCGCCGAAGCTGCGGCCGACACCCATCACTTCGCCTGTCGAACGCATTTCTGGTCCGAGAATCGGATCGACGTTCTGGAATTTCAGGAACGGGAATATCGCTTCCTTGACCGAATAATATTTCGGAATCACTTCGTGCGTCGCTTTCTGTTGGATCAGCGACTGACCAACCATGCAGCGCGCCGCGATTTTCGCCAACGGCACGCCAGTCGCTTTCGACACGAACGGAACTGTTCGCGACGCGCGCGGATTCACTTCGAGAATGAAGATCGTTTCGGCCCCGCTCTGGTCGCACTGGATCGCGAACTGCGTGTTCATCAAGCCGACAACATTCAGCGCGCGCGCCATTTGCGTCACTTGCTCGCGCAGCTGATCCTGGATTTTTTTCGACAACGAATACGGCGG
>OLMB01000181.1_pt1 | contig 33761 bp, 29 predicted proteins | sample 1604691 | NCBI WGS metagenome assembly OLMB01 (sample SAMEA104055722, study PRJEB20765) | soil metagenome | isolation source: soil
CGCTCGCGCGCATCGCGCTGGCGGTGCTCGGAGTCGCTCTGCTCGGCGGCGTTCTCGTGCTTGGTTTTTTCGCGGTCGTCGCATTTGCTTTCATCGGCGGCATCGTTGCATTGACGCGCGCGTTCATGCGTCCGCATGCAGCGGCGCAGCCTGCATCGAATGCGCAAGCCGATCCGCGCGTCATCGAAGGCGAATACGCCGTCATCAACGACACGCGCGCCGTCAGGCATTGATCGCAAAAAACGGATAGAAGCATTGGTCGCACCTCCTTATCCTTCGCGATAAGGAGATCACAGCCATGACTATGAAACCTGCTTCGCTCGACATCGATCCGCTGGACCGCGCACTCGCGCTACTCAACGACAACGCCGATGCGCCGCCGAAACTGGCCGAACTGGCGCGTGCTGTCGCATTGAGTCCGAGTCATCTCCAACGCATTTTCCGCAAGCGCTTCGGCGTGACACCTTCGGAATATTCGCAATCGTTGCGATTGACGAATCTGAAATCGGCACTGCGTGATAGCGAACGCGTGACCGACGCGATTTACGACGCCGGTTTCGGATCCGGCAGCCGCGTTTACGAAAAGACCGATCAGCTTCTCGGCATGACACCCGCGAGTTATCAACGCGGCGGTGCCGGCATCGCCGTTCGCTATACGACATTGAAAACCGCGCTTGGTCAATTGCTCGTGGCGGCGACTGAACGTGGCGTCTGCAAAATTTCCATCGGCGATGACGATTCCGCTTTGGTCGCCGATTTGCGCAACGAATTTTCACGCGCGACGATCACGCGCATCGACGCGGGCCGCGACGAATGGCTCGCCGCGATCGTCGCGCGCATCGACGAAGATCTGCGTGGCGATTCCGGCGACAAGAAAGCCGCGCTGCCGCCCATCGACATCCGCGCGACCGCATTTCAGTGGCGCGTGTGGCAAGCACTGCAACACATACCGCGTGGCGAAACGCGCAGCTATTCCGAAATCGCCGACGAAATCGGCGAACCGCGCGCGGTGCGAGCCGTCGCGAATGCTTGCGGACGAAATCGGTTGGCCGTCGTCGTGCCCTGCCATCGCGTGATTCGCGAAGACGGTTCGCTCGGCGGATATCGCTGGGGCATCGAGCGCAAACGGGAGCTGCTTGCAAAAGAACGCGGTAAAGTGGCACCGCGTTAGTCGTGACCAGTGGTGCTTCCGCAGTACCAGATTCGCGGTTAGAGTTTGATGCCATTCCGCCGGAGTGCGCGTCATTATCGCTGACGACGCCTACCATGAATAAAGCCGTCACCGTTGATCTTCCCGCTCGCGCGCCGCCCAAGTTTCTCGTTCCGATGGCGCTGATAGGCGTCTATTTGATTTGGGGCTCAACCTACTTCGCCATCCGCATCGCGCTGGAAAGTTTTCCGCCATTTCTGATGGCAGCGATCCGCTTTCCCATCGCGGGCGCGCTGATGTTCGCGTTTTTGCGCTGGCGCGGCATTCCCGCGCCAACGCCGCGGCAATGGCTGAACTGTTTCGTCACCGGAAGTCTGCTGCTCGCGATGGGCAACGGCCTCGTCTGTTATGCGGAACAGACCGTCGCGTCGGGAATCGCCGCGGTTGCTGTCGCCACCGTCGCTTTGTTCATCGCATTGTTTTCCGGCTTGTACGGCCAATGGCCGAATCGGATCGAATGGCTTGGTCTTGCGATCGGATTCATCGGCGTCATCGTGCTCAACGTCGGCGGCGAGTTGCGCGCCTCGCCGATCGGCGCGATCGCGCTGGTGTGCGCAACGATCGGCTGGGCGTTCGGCTCCGTCTGGAGCAAACATCAAAACATGCCGCAGCCAGCGATGAGCGCAGCGGCGCAGATGTTTTGCGGCGGCGTCACGCTCGCCGTCATCGCGCTAATTCGTGGCGAACATGTCGTCGGCACGCCGACGCCGCACGCGCTGGCTGCGATGATCTATCTCATCATCTTCGGCTCGCTACTCGGCTTCAGCGCTTACATTTATTTGCTGCACAACACACGGCCGGCCGTGGCGGCGAGCTACGCGTATGTGAATCCGCCCGTCGCCGTGCTGATCGGCGTCGCAATCGCCGGGGAAACCGTAACGCGTTTCGACGTCATCGGGATGATCATCATCCTCATCAGCGTCGCGGCAATCACGTTGGCAAAAACGAAGCGCTAATCGGCGTCGCGATCAATGCGCCTTAAGTCGCATGAGGCATCATGCGATTTTGATGCACCTCGACTTGCAAGACGACGGCGGCCACGCACACACTTGCGCGACGCGATCACGCAAGGGGCTGAGCATGAACACGACGCCGAATTCCCAATCGTCTTGGCTGGTGCGCACAGCGCTGCGCCTTTCCGCTTGGGCGGAACGATGGTTTCCCGATGCGTACATTTTCGCTGCAATCGCCGTGATCATCGTGGCTGTCGCCGCGATGGCTTTCGGCGCGTCGCCGTTGACTGCCGCCGTCTCGTTTGGCGATGGCTTCTGGACGCTGATTCCATTCACGATGCAGATGGCGTTCATCGTGATCGGCGGTTATGTCGTCGCGACCGCGCCGCCCGTCGCGCGATTGATCGAAGGGCTCGCATCGTTGCCGCGTACCGGTCGCGGCGCAGTCGCATACATCGCGTTGATCAGCATGCTCGCGTCGCTACTCAACTGGGGTTTCAGTCTTATTTTCGGCGGATTACTCGTGCGCGCATTGGCGCGACGCGAACAGTTGAAGATGGATTATCGCGCTGCGGGCGCTGCAGCGTATCTTGGCCTCGGCGCATCCTGGGCCATGGGCTTGTCGTCATCCGCCGCGCAGTTGCAGGCGAATCCCGCCAGTATTCCAAAACCGTTGCTCGCGATTACGGGCGTGATTCCGTTCTCCGAAACAATTTTCACCTGGCAATCGGCCGTGCTGACGTCGATCCTCATCGTCGTCTCCGTTTCGATCGCCTGGCTTTCCGCACCGGGCGTCGCCGATGCGCAGCCGTCGACGACGTTCGTCGAAAAAGAAACGCGCGTGCTGCGACCGATCGGAGCGTTCGCCCGACCGAGCGAATGGCTCGAATACAGCCCGTTGATCACGATCCTGATCGCACTGCTCGCGGCAGGCTGGCTGTATCACGAGTTTGCGACGAAAGACACGATCGGCACGATTTCAAATCTCAACACCTACAACTTCATGTTTCTCATGGCCGGACTTCTACTGCATTGGCGTCCACGCAGTTTTCTCGATTCCGTCGCGCGCGCCGTGCCGAGCACGACCGGCGTGCTGATCCAGTTTCCGCTGTACGGCGGCATCGCAGCGATTCTAACGACGGCGAAAGGCAGCGATGGAGTCACCGTCGCGCAGCATTTGTCGAATCTGTTCGTGCATCTGGCATCGACCGACACTTACGCCATCGTCATCGGCATTTATTCGGCCGTCCTCGGATTTTTCGTTCCGTCCGGCGGCGGCAAGTGGTTGATCGAAGCGCCCTACGTAATGCAAGCCGCAAACGACATGCATTATCCACTGGGCTGGGCTGTACAAATATACAATGCAGCAGAGGCATTACCGAATCTGATCAACCCGTTTTGGATGCTGCCGCTGCTCGGTGTGCTTGGACTCAAAGCGCGCGACATCGTCGGCTTCACGTTCGTACAGCTCATCGTGCACGTGCCATTGGTCCTGTTTCTGCTTTGGATACTCGGCGGAACGTTTGCGTATCATGCACCAGTGATTCCACCACCAACGCCGTGACGCAAGGAGAACCTATGAAACTCAGCGCACGGAATCAGATCAAGGGAACGATCGTCGAAGTGACGAAGGGCGAAACCACGGCGCATGTTCGCATCGATATCGGTGGCGGCAACATTGTGACGTCATCGATCACCAATCAGGCGGTGGACGATCTCGAACTCAAAGTCGGCGACGCGGCGATCGCCGTGATCAAAGCATCTGATGTAATGATCGGAATATAAGCTTAGTCGACAAGCTGATCGAGAGGGACAGCAGCGCCATGCGTGCCGTCCCGCTGAATGTGCAACTACTGTTCGCGCAATGCTGTCGTTACCGGTAGCCGCGCCGCGCGTATCGCGGGGTACAAGCCGCCGATGAAGCCGATGGCGAGCGCCCATTTAATACCCGTCCACAGCAATGCCGGCGCGACGTTGAACTCGAATGTCAGTTGTCCTGTCGTCCCCGCGGTGAGCGTCGACGCGGTGTAGCCATTGAACAACGCCCATGCGATCAAGCCGCCAATCACGCCGCCGATCAGCGCGAGCAGCATTGTTTCGAGCATGATCGCAATGACGACCGGAAAACCGCGAAAACCGATCGCACGCAGTGTCGCGATTTCGCGCGCGCGCGACGCCACCGCCGCGAACATCGTGTTGAGCGCGCCGAACACCGCGCCGATCGCCATGATCGCGCCGACGACGATACCGATCACCGAAATGGCTTTCGACGTGCCTTCGGATTGTTTGCTGAAATAACTGAGCGTGGTGTCGACGTCGACTTGCAAGCGCGGATCGGAAACCAGCGCAGCCTTGAACGCGTCGAACGCTTCGGGGCTATTCAGTCGCACGAATACCGACGACGCGCTGTTGCTGCCTGAAGGACGATAGGTAGGACCGACAACATCGGTGTCGCCCCACAGTTCCGAATCCATCGCGTCGTTGGATTCGAAAATGCCGACGACTTTCCACGTCTGATTGCCGAGTTTGATGTCGTGATCGACATCAAGACCGGCGAATTGCCGCTGCGCACCCTTGCCGGCGACCAGTTCGCGCAATCCCGGATGAAATCTCCGGCCCGCGATGATCTTCGCGTTCGTGCGCAACTTCCACGCCTCATCGCCAATCCCCCGCAGCTGTGCGCTGCCGAAATCCTCTTCGGGATTGCCGCCTTTGATGGGCAAGTTCGCTGCGACGACCAGTTCGGGTGAGGCGATCGGCTTGCCTTGATCGTCCGTCGCAATGCCCGGCGCCTGAGCGATGACGACGACCGCGTCGTGCGACAACACCGACGACACTTCGGATGCCGACGCGCCGCGCATGACGATGGCCGTATCGTTGCTGCCGGTGCGGCGCAAGGTTTCGCTATATCCGTTGGCCATGGCGAGCATCGCGACGAGAACGGCGACGACACCCGCGATACCGACGACGATCACCGCCGACGAGCCGATGCGTTGCATCAATGTGCTCACTCCGACCGCGGTGATGGACGCAGTGCGCTGACCGCTGCGCGTGAAAATCATCCACAACGCGATCGCGATCAATATCACCGGCAGCGCTTGCCACGGCAATATAAGGAAAACCACGACGCCGATAACGACGACGACTAACGTTCCCAGTCCGATCAGAAAATTCATAGTCGTTCTCCCTCAGCGTCCGGACAATGCATCGACGATGTTCAACCGCATCGCGCGCAGTGCGGGCAACGCGCCGATGATGAGACCGATGGCGATCGCGAGACCGATACCCATCGACCAACTCGCCAACCCCACATGTGTATTGCTGATGATGCCCCCGCTGAATGCGGGCAGCGCCGCACCAATCAAACTCACAATACCCAACCCGATCACCCCGCCGATCAGCAGCAGCAAAATCGATTCGGCCAGCACCATACCCAACACGCTGTTGCTGGAAAATCCAATCGTCTTGAGCACGGCCAGTTCGGATGTGCGTTCGCGCACGGCCTGCATCATCGTGTTGCCGGTGAGCAGCACGAGCGTGAAGAACACCGCGCTCATGATCGACGTGACGATAAGGCCGATATCGGCCAACTGTTTGATCCAGTTCGCCGTCGCCGCCTGTTCGGTTTGCGTCTTGGTTTCGTGTTCGGAATTCGCGGAAATAGCGTCGATGGCTTTCGCAACGCGGTCGGCCTGATTGACGTCCTTCACGCGGCTGATGTACCAGCCGACGGAACCCTTGTTGTACGGCGTCGTTTCGTCGAAATTCTTCCAGTGCAAGATGATCATCTGGCTCTGGAACGCTTTATTGTCTTTCGATTTCATCACGCCGACCAAATCGAAATTCCAGTTCTTGCTGCCTTCCTTGTTGGGAAAGATTTGCGATTGCAGCGGAATCTTGTCGCCTATTTTCCAACCATATTTCTTGACGATGATGTCGCCGGCGAGAATGCCGTTCAGATCATTGTCGTACGCTTTGCGATCTTCCGGTGTCACCTCGACTTCCGGATAGATGTCCAAATAATTCGGACTCACCGCGAACGTGAATATCTGATTGTGCGGATCCTGATAGGCGCCGCCGAACCAATTCGCATACGCGACATCCTTGACGCCGTCGACCCGCGCAATCTGCGCCTCTAACGCCTGTGGCAGCGGTTGAATAAATGAAAGGCGCGCGCCGGTCTGCAATCGCTCGGCGCCGTTGGCGGATTTACCGGCATCGTTGAACGAAACTCGCACAGCATCGAGCAAGCCGAACAACACGAATGCGGCCACAATCGAGACGAGCGTAAGAATCGTACGCGTCTTGCGGCGGAACAGGGCGGCCCAGATCAGATGGAGATATTTCATAAATGCCTCTCAGATTTTCCGACGACCGTTCGATCAGGCCAAAGCGCCCTGTTCGACCAACGTACCCTTGTCCAAATGCAGCGTGTGGCTGGCGTGCTCGGCCGCTTTCGGATCGTGCGTCACCATCACGATGGTTTTGCCGTGACTACGGTTGAGCGTTTGCAAAAGACCGAGCACTTCTTCCGCAGATTGACGGTCCAAATCGCCGGTCGGTTCGTCGCATACCAGCAATGCCGGATCGGACACAATCGCTCGCGCGATGGCGACACGTTGCTGTTGACCGCCGGACAACTCCGTCGGCTTGTGCGTGGCGCGATCGGCCAGTCCCACGAGCTGCAACGCAATCGATGCATTCTTCTTGCGTTGCGCGGCTGACAATTTCGTCAGCAACAACGGCAATTCGACATTCTTTTGCGCCGATAACATCGGTAGCAAATTGTAGAACTGGAACACGAAGCCGACATTGGCCGCGCGCCATTTCGCGAGCGCGCCTTGGCCGAGCTTGTCGATGCGCTGCGTGCCGACCTGAATGCCGCCATCGGTAGGCGAATCCAGTCCGCCGATCAGATTGAGCAATGTGGTCTTGCCCGAACCGGACGGCCCCATCAGCGCCAGGAAATCACCTTGCGCAATGTCGAGGTTGACGTGATGCAGCACTTCGACCTTCTGTTTGCCGCGTGTGTATACTTTGCTGACATTGCTGATTTGTACCAATGTGGTCATGACATACTCCTGTCAGATACTCTTATTGTTGCAGTCGTTTATTTCTTGTCGTTGACGATAGTGACCTTCGCGCCGTCAATCATTTCCGCCGGCGGCTGCTTGACGACCACCGCGCCCGAGCCGATGCCCTCTACCAACCGCAATTCGCCGTAAGTCTGTTGCGGCGTTACGGGTTTGGCGCGCGCACGATCGCCTTCGACGGCGAATAAGACATTGTGTCCGTCTCGCTGCGTGATACTCGCCGTCGGCACCAGCACGCCTTTTGGCGGCGCCGCGTTAGCGTTAGTCTTCTTCGTTTCTTCGAGAAACGACACGCGTGCGCCCATGTCCGGCAATACGCGCGAATCTTTGTTTTCGATGGCGATGCGCACTTTTACCGTCGCTTTGCCGCGATCGGCCGTGGGAATCACGGCGATTACGTGCGACGGGATTTTCCAGTCTGGATACGCATCGAGCACCGTTTGCGCCGGCTGATTCGGTTGCACGCGATTGATGTACGCCTCGGTGACATCGACCTCGATTTCCAGCGAGTCCATATCGACGATCGTGCCGACACCCGTACGCGTAAATCCGCCGCCCGCCGACAACGGCGACACGATTTCACCGACCTGCGCCGCCTTCGCGATGACCACACCGGAGAACGGCGCGCGCACCGTGCAATAGCCGAGTTGAACTTGCGCGGCCTGCACCGACGCTTGCGCGAGTTCGATCTCTCGTTGCTGCGTGGTCACTTGCGCCACTTCGGTGTCCACTTGCGTTCGCGTAAGTTCCACTGCCTGATCAGAGACGAGCTTGCGGCCAACCAAATCTTCGTTGCGTTTCAGATCGCGGCGATTTTGGTCCAGCGTGCTCTGATATAGAACCAGCAACGACTGCGCAGCGCGCAGCTGCGCCTGGGCTTGGGCGAGCGCCGCGCGCTGCGCGGTGTCTTCCAATGTCGCGAGCACTTGTCCTTCGGTGACGTGATCGCCCTCTTCGATCAACACCTGCGTCAGCGTGCCGGTGATTTGCGCGGAAACCGTCGCTTGGCGCCGCGCTGTCACGTAACCCGTCGCTTGCAGGACCGCCGTGTCGCCGCCGCCGGCCGACGGCGCCATCGAAGTCGCCGTCTCGACATCGAAATGCGGCTGACCGAACACCATCCACGCGCCCGCCCCCAGTGCCGCCAACAGCACGACGACCGCCAACACGATCCAGATCCAGCGCTTGCTCGACGTCGTTTCGTCGCGCTCGTGGCTTTGCAGCCGCAACTGATTGAGTAAATCCGTTTTTTCCACGTCGATTACTTCCGCCCCAGAGGTCTTCCAGTGTGCCATAGACTCGCAGACATCGTCCTCTGCGGGCAGGGCCGGTGGTCACCATTCGCGCATGACAAGTGTCAGAACTCCGCTTCAATAGTTACGGTTGCGGAAACTGCGATTTGCTATGCTTTTTCGCTCGGCACATGAGGAGCGACGTCAATGGAGTTCGTTTTCGCAGCACCCGAAACGCCAGCAGTGGCTATTCTCGATTCGACGTCGCGCTTTCCGGTGCATCGCATTTATTGTATCGGACGCAATTATGCCGATCACGCCAAAGAACTCGGCATGTCGATCGATCGCGAGGTGCCGATGTTTTTCTGCAAACCGAACGATGCAGTCGTGGCTGATGGAAGTTTCATTCCGTACCCGCCGTCGACCAGCGATTTTCAACATGAAGTCGAACTGGTCGCCGCGTTGCAATCGGGTGGCATCAATATTCCGAAGGCCGATGCGCTGCGCCATGTGTACGGCTATGCCGTCGGTTTGGATTTGACGCGACGCGATTTGCAGTTCGCGTCCAAGTCGAAAGGTCTGCCGTGGGATACCGCGAAAGCGTTCGACAAATCCGCGCCGATTTCAGCGATTCGTCCGGCCAGCAAAGCGGGACATCCGTTGCGCGGCACACTCACGCTCGAAGTGAACGGTGAGGTCCGCCAGAAGGGAGATATCGCCGATATGATTTTCGGCGTGCCGCAGATCATTCACGAATTATCCAAGCTGTTCGAACTGCGCGCGGGCGATCTCATTTTCACCGGCACACCGGCAGGCGTCGGCGCGATGAAGAGAGGCGATCAGTTTCACGCGCGAATGGAAAATATCGGCGAACTGAAGGGCGCGATTACCTAGGATCGCGTTCCGACGATTTGCGTTAGAGTAACGACAGGGCAAACGAAGACTTCAGGAGATCGCGATGAGTCTGGTCAGCGAATTCAAAGCATTTGCGATGCGCGGGAATGTAGTCGATCTGGCCGTCGGCGTGGTTATCGGCGCGGCGTTCGGAAAAATCGTCAGCTCGCTGGTCGACAACGTGATCATGCCGCCGATTGGATACGCCATCGGCGGGATCGATTTTTCGGATTTGATGATACGCATCGGCAGTCCGATTGCGGATGCGAAAGGTGCCGTCACGGGCGGAGCGATCATCAAGTACGGTGTGTTTTTGAATACGGTGATTCAGTTCATCATCGTTGCGATCGCGATTTTTCTCGTGGTGAAGTTGATGAATAGACTGATTCGCAAGTCGGCGGATGCGCCGCCAGCGCCGGCAGCGGACGTAATTTTGTTGCAGGAGATTCGGGATATTTTGAAGGCGAAGTCGACGACGCCGTAAACCGGCGACTCGATTTCCTTTTTCCGGCTCATCTTTCCATAAGCTCAATGGCACAGCACGCTTGAGGGCGCGCAGGGATGCGCGCCGTTCGCCGCAAGTGACATGGATGTCCATTCGGCGAACATGCCGTCAGTGAAGAATAAGGTGTTTCTTTGGTTACTTTCTTTGCACCAGCAAAGAAAGTGACTCGCTCGCGCAGCGAGTGAAAGCTTTGCTTGAACCTACCATTTGCCAAGCGACGAAAGCAGACCCCGCAACTTCAATCTATGCAGTCGGGTGCATAATGCGCACACTCACAAGGAGATTCGCTTGAAGTCACTCTGTCTCTACGTAATGAGTGCGATTTGCGTAATGCCCATCGCCGCGATTGCGGCAGATTCGACGCATATTTCTCCCGAAGCGATCGCAACTGCGCAGAAGTTGCGGGATAAAGCGCTGGACGATACGACTGCTTACGATTTCGTCGCCGGTCTTACGACGGAGATCGGCCCGCGACTCGCCGGCAGCCCCAACGATCAGCGCGCTCGCGATTGGGTGATGGCACATTTCAAGGCGCTGGGTTTCGACAAAGTGTGGACTGAACCGGCCACGTTTCCGAAATGGGTGCGCCGCGGACAATCGGCATCGATCGTCGCGCCATTTCAGCAAAATCTCGTGATCCTCGCGCTGGGAAATTCCCCAGGAACGCCGAAAGGCGGCGTTACGGGCGATGTCGTCGCATTCAAGGATTTCCCGGATTTCCAGAAAGCGAATGCAGCGAGTGTAAAAGGAAAAATTGTATACATCGGCTTCCGCATGCATCAGATGCGCGACGGTCATGACTACGGCATGGGATCGGAAGGACGCACGCAAGGGCCCGCACTCGCCGCGAAGCTCGGCGCGAAAGCGTTCGTGTTGCGCTCGGCAGGAACGGACGACAATCGGCTCGCGCACACAGGCGTCACGACTTTCGACAAAGGCGGCCCCAAGATTGCCGCGGCAGCGATGTCAAATCCGGATGCCGATCTGCTCGAACGCATGTTGGCGATGGGCAAGCCCGTCACACTCAAGCTCGATCTGGATTGCGGGATCGAAGGCGCGTACACCGGCGCAAATGTCATCGGTGAAATCACGGGCCGCGAAAAACCCGACGAAGCCGTCGTGATCGGTGGTCATCTGGATTCGTGGGACCCCGGAACGGGCGCGATTGATGACGGCGCTGGCGTCGCGATTGCCACGGGCGCTGCGCATCTCGTCAGTCTGTTGCCGCAGCATCCGAAACGCAGCATTCGCGTCGTCGCATTTGCCAACGAAGAGGCTGGTATGTACGGCGGACACTCATTCGCCGACGCGCACAAGGCGGATGTCGCGAAATTTACGATCGGCGCCGAATCGGATTTCGGTTCGGGCCGCGTGTGGCGTTTGTCCACGAAAGTGAAACCCGAATCGCTCGGCGCGATCGATCAAATGATGCAGGTGTTGGCGCCGATCGGCGTGGAACGCGGACCCGATGGGCACGGGCACGGCGGCGATTTCGGCGCGATGGGCGATGCGGGAATGGCGGTGATCGATCTTGGCCAGGACGGCACGCGTTACTTCGACTGGCATCACACTGCGAACGACACGCTCGATAAGATCGATCCGAAAGACCTCGCCCAGAACGTTGCGGTTTACGCCGTGTTTTCGTATCTCGCCGCCGAAGCGGACGGCGATTTCGGTTCGGCGCCAGGCGCGTTCGCTACGCCGAAAAACTGAGATGAGCCACCGCGCGGCGAATTACCGTCCGCGCGATGGTCTCGGGGCATTCTCGACTTGACGCTGGCGATAATATTCGCCGAGTAACACAGCGGCGCTGGCGGCGACGTTCAAACTGTCGACGGCGCCCGTGCCCGGAATCGTGATGTGCAAGTCGGCGCGCGCGATGAGATTGCTGCGCAGACCTGCGCCCTCCGCGCCGAGTATAAAAACGGTTCGCTTTGGCAAACGCGCGGTGTAAAGAGATTCGCCTTCGCGAACAACGGTGGCCGCGATTTGAAACTCGAAATTGCGTAATGCGCCGAGTACGTCTTCGCCCGGCGAAAATTGCGCAAGCGCGACGGATTCGGCGCCACCCTCGGCGACTCGATAGGCCGATCCGGAAAGTCCGATGATCGATTCGGTCGGCATCAACACGCCGTGAACGCCAAAGTTTGCCGCGCTACGCAATACCGCGCCGACGTTATGCGGATTGCCAACACCGTCGAGCCACAGCAACAAACAAGGTTGCGGTGGCCGCGGTACCATTTGCAACAAAGTGGACAAAGATACCGGCGCGCGGCGGCGGATGTCGAAACAAACGCCCTCGTGATGCGGCGTGCCCGTGAGTTTATCGAGATCGTTCGACTGCACGACGCGATAACCGAGCTTTTTCTGCACGCACCAGGCGAGCGCGGCCTTGAGGTCGGTCAACCGCGATTCGAGCAAATAAACTTTACGCAGATCGTGCGGTCGTTTCGCGAACAGCGCGAGGCACGCATTGAGGCCGTACAAGCGCATTTCGTCCGTGTTGCGCTTGCGCGGCGCTTCCGTCGGTGCGGTCGACGGTATGCGTGGTGCGCGAGGATCTTCGCGCATCAGTGTTCGGCCACGATGGCGGGCTGCAGGACGCGATTCTTGACCGGCTTAAGCAACAGCAGCAGAGGAATCGAGATCACGGTCATCCACATCATCAATTGAAAATCGTTCAAAAATGCGATCGCCGATGCTTGTCGGGTCACTTCGCCATTCAGCGTCGCGATTCCGGATGGTGTCATCATGCTTTTTAGCACGGACGCCGGCGCATTGTACGGCGTGATGCGCTCAGCGAGTTCCGCGTGATTGATCTGCGTGCCGCGCGCCAACAGCGTCATCACGATCGATATGCCAACACTGGATCCGATGTTGCGCATCAGACTGAAAATACCCGCCGCTTCGGTACGCGTGGATGGCGGCAATGTGGAATAGGCGATCGTGGAAATCGGCACGAAGACAAGGCCTAGTCCCAATCCTTGAATCACGCCGCACTCGATGATGCGCCACTGCGGAACCTCGATGCCCCAATGCACCATCTGCCACAGCGAATACGCAGTAAGCATCATGCCGATGCCCGCCAACGCGCGTGCATCGGCGCCGCGCGCGAGTAGACGGCCGACCATCATCATTGCGAACAAGGTGCCGACGCCGCGCGGTGCGAGCAAGATGCCCGTCGTCACCACCGGATAATTCATCAGGTTCTGAAGATACGGCGGCAGCAGCGCCATCGTCGCGAACAGCACGACGCCGAGCACGAAGATGAAGGCGTTGCTCGCGAGAAAATTTCGGTCCTTGAACAAGCCGAGATTCACGAACGGCTTCGCACTCGTCATCCAGTGCACGACGTACAGATAAAACCCGAGGAACGCGAGCGCGCCCTCGATGCAGATTTCGGCGGATTCGAACCATTCTTTTTGTTCGCCGCGATCAAGCATCATCTGTAGAGCGCCGATGCCGACGGCGAGAAAAGAAAAACCGCGCCAGTCGAATCGCGAAGCGACGGTATCGTCGTTCGGCAAACTCGCAGCGACGCCGATCAAGCCGACGATGCCGATCGGCACGTTGATCAGAAACACCCAATGCCAGCTATACGTGTCGGTGAGCCAGCCGCCGAGTGGCGGTCCGAGAATCGGCCCGATCATCACGCCCATGCCCCACATCGCCATCGCCGCGCCGTGTTTTTCGCGCGGGAAAACGTCGAGCAATGTGGATTGCGAAATTGGTACGAGTGCCGCGCCGAACAGACCTTGCAGCAAGCGGAAAATCACCATCTGTTCGATATTGGTCGCGATGCCGCACAGAATCGACGCGATCGTGAATCCGCCGATCGCGATCAACAAAAGGCGACGACGACCCATCACCGACGAAAGCCAGCCGGTGGCCGGCGTAGCGATCGCCGCGGCGACGATATACGACGTGAGCACCCACGACACTTGATCTTGCGTCGCCGACAGCGAACCTTGCATGTTCGGCAGCGCGACGTTCGCGATCGTCGTATCGAGCGCTTGCATCAACGTAGCAAGCATCACCGAGACGACAAGCAGTCCGCGGTTGGCGACCTCGCGATGGGTGGCAACAGCGCTCATCGCGACTTACTTCAACGTCTCCGCGACGCGTGTCGGTTTGTTGTCGTCGCTGCCGCCTTCGAGACGGCCGATGATGGAGTTTTGACGGCCGGTATCGATTTCGACAACAGCGCTCATTCCCGCACGCAGGATTGGCCCACTGGATTGATCATCGATCGCCACACGCACGGGAATGCGCTGCACGATCTTGACCCAGTTTCCTGTCGCATTCTGCGGCGGAAGAATCGAAAACTCCGCGCCGGACGCTGGACTGATCGATGACACATGCGCGTTCCATTTTTTGCCGGGATACGTGTCCACTTCTACCGTCGCCGGTTGATCGATAACGACGTTCGTCAATTCGGTTTCTTTGAAATTCGCGTTGACCCACATCGATTGCGTCGCGATCAACGGCATCGCGGCTTGGCCGATGGCGAGGAAATCGCCCGGCTGCAAATTTTGTTTGCCGATCGTGCCGTCCATCGGTGCGCGAACCGTCGCGTGTTCGAGATCCAGCTTGGCTTGCGCGAGCATCACTTCCGCGAGTTTGTAGGCGGCCAGCTTTTCGTCCGGCGTCGTCGGCAATCCGCCGAGCAAGCCTTCGGCTTTGGCGACGGCGGCGACGTCGGAATCACGCGTGCCGCGCGCGTTCGCGTAGTTGTTCGCAGCATCGTCGACGTCTTTCTCGGCGACCAGCCCGCGCGCGCGCAATTCCTGCATGCGTTTGTACTGCGCTTCGTTCACGCGCAGCGCTTCGTCGGCGGATTTGACGGTCGCTTGCGCCGAGTGAAATCCGGCGCGGGCCGCGTCGAGCAGGCTGTGCATGGAATCGAGTTGCGCCTCGTCACGCGCGACGGCCATTTCCAGCGGCTGCGAATCGATTTTGAAGAGCACGTCACCCTTCTTCACCGCCTGATTTTCGTGGACGAGCACCTCGACCACACGCCCCGGCACTTGCGGTGCGATATTCACTTGATCGGCTTGCACATATGCGTTGTCGGTCGAAACAAATCGACCCGACGTCACGTAAAAATATGCGCCGGCGATGAGTACGACTGCCGGACCCGCGATCCACAAAATGAAATTGCGTTTCCTGCTCGGCTGTTTGGCGGTAGCTTGGGTTGTGTTGGTGTCTGTCATGGCCGTTTCTCGATATCGTCCATTGCAATTAGATTCTGTTTCATCGACCCGAGCGTGGACATGAGCGATTTCATGTCTGACGCGGCAATTCCTCGTTGCGCTTCCTTGAAAAGCTCGCTGGAGATTTTTTCCATATCGTCGACGACCGCGTGCGCGCGTTTCGTCAGATGCAATCGCCATGTACGACGATCCGCGGGATCGGCGCGGCGTTCGACAAAATCCGCTTTTTGCAGACGATCGATCACGCGGCCGATGGCGATCGGTTCCATGTCCAGCTCTTCGGCGAGCGCGCTTTGGCTCAACCCTTCGCTGTACGAAATCCGCTTCAGCGCACGCCACTGCGCGCGCGTGAGGTTAAATCGCACGGCGCGGCGGTCGAATTGCTTGCGCAGGAAACGCGTGACGTCGTTAAGCAGAAAGCCGAACGCGGTTTTATCTGTCGTGCTCATAGATGCGTCATATATTATGTCCTAGGCAGGTATTTTTCAAGGAATAGCCTGCGAGGACGAAAATCGTCAACGAATCCAACGTCCCGGCCTATTCGGGCTAGGTTTGTACGATAAGATATTGCCGCGGTTTCAGGGATCGTCGACTTTGACGGTGCTTAAGCGCAGCCAATTCCAACGGCCAGCGCGGTGTACGATCCTTGCGTGAATGCGCATGCGATATCCCTTATAGATCCGAGCCAAAAGTTTAACCGGGCGCTGTCAGATCGTGACGTAAGCGACTGTAAATAATTTGATGGTCGCTTCAACGAAACCGGCAGTTTGCGCATCGAATTGAGACATTGCGCGAATTAGGGAAATCGTTATGCTGAAAATTTTAGTGGTGCTGGCTTGCGCATTGGTCTCTGAGGCGGCGAGCGCCGAATTGCTGGCCGGCAAAAAAGACGCCATCGATTCGCAAGTATTGGGGCAAAAACGCGCGATCGAAGTTTTTCTGCCGAAGGAAACCGAGAAAGATCCGGCGCAAAAATTCGAGACGCTTTATGTGCTCGATGGCGACTGGAACGCGAAGGTTGTCGTGGAGAGCGTCGACTTTCTGCAAAGCGTCGGCTTCATGCCGCCCGTGATCGTGGTCAGCGTGCCGAATTATTTCGATGACAAGGGCGTCAATAGTCGCGATCGCGATCTGACGCCAACGGCGTTGCCGCACGAAGCGCGCTCGGGCGGCGCCGCAAATTTTCTGTCATTCCTGAAAACCGAACTCGTGCCCTATGTCAACGCACACTATCCGACGAACGGCGTGAGTCTGATTCACGGACATTCTTATGGCGGACTTTTTCTGATCTATGCGATCGCGAACGATCCGACCGTGTTCGATGGTTATCTGATCCTCGATCCTGCGATGTGGTGGGACAATTTTCGCATCTCGAAATCACTCGACGAAAAACTCGCGACGATTCCGACGCAGGGCAAAGCGATCTATATCGCCGGACGCAGCGGTGCCGCGTTCAAAGGCATGGGCATCAATTCGCTACAACCCGTCTTTGAGAATAAGGCAGCCAAGGAACTGCCCTGGAAACTGGTCGCTTATCCGGATGAGACGCACGACTCGCTGAAATTCAAAGCGACATTCGACGCGCTCAAATTTATGTATCGCGGCTACCACGACCAGCCCATCAGCGTCGATCCGAGCACGGCATTGATCGCTAAGGAACAGCCGCTTGTCCTGCAGGCCAACACCGAGCGTTTCGACATTTATTACACGACGGACGGTTCCGAGCCGTCGATCTCATCGCCGAAGATGGACAAAATGCTTACCGCGGTCGACCCGGAGAAAATTCGCGTCAAGGAAATCTCGACACGCGGCCATTTCGACGAAACCGTTTCTTTGCACTTTACGCGGGGCGAGCCGCCGTTGCCCCAGCATGCGGCCACCGGAAAAGAGAAAGCCGAATATCGCTATGCCTATTACGCGGCCGATGCGTGGCCAACGTTTCGAACCCGGCCGTTCGAGAAAGGCAACGCCGACGATGTCGACTTGGACCACATCAAGCGCGCGAGTTTCGCAGGCGTGATCGACCGCGACTATGTCATTCCGGCAGACGGCTACTACGCATTTGTGATCGGCGCCTCGGACGGCGGACGTCTGTCTGTCGCCGGCAAAACGTTGATCAGCATCGATGCGACGAGTCATGACAAACGACAAATATTCGCCGTTCCGTTACGTGCCGGCGTTTATCCGGTGCGTTTCGAATTCTTGCACGGCTCGAAAAATACCCAGCTCGATTTTCACTTGCTTCAATTCAAGGATGACGAAAACGGTTGGGATCATGAGATGAAATAGTTTTTCGATTCGCGCATCGTTCAACGAATGCGCGTTAGCATGCTTTCGATGACTGCAAAGCTGAAAATCGTTCGATCCGACATCACGACGTTGCGCGTCGACGCCATCGTCAACGCCGCCAACGAAACATTGCTCGGCGGTGGTGGCGTGGACGGCGCGATTCATCGCGCTGCCGGACCACAACTGCTCGCAGCGTGCAGGGCGCTGCCGCAAGTTCGCACCAATGTTCGCTGTCCGACCGGCGAAGCGCGCTTGACCGATGGGTTTCGATTGCCGGCGAAACATGTCATTCACACCGTCGGTCCCGTCTGGCGCGGTGGCTCGCACGAAGAACCCGAATTGCTTGCCAGCTGTTATCGCGAATCGTTGAGACTCGCGATGAAAAACAGCGTTCGCACGATCGCGTTTTCTGCGATCAGCTGCGGCGTGTACGGATATCCGCACGAGGCGGCTGCGAAAATCGCCGTCGACGAATCGCGCCGATGCGTAGCGAATACCGAGGCTATCGACGAAATCTTCTTCGTCTGCTTCAGCGATGAAATCGAACGCGCCTATCGTGACGCCTTGCGTAACTAAAGTTACCTGTCGTCAGTACTGGAAATAAATCCGTGAAATCGAAGGTCTGTCCGAGAGGGATCGATCACCCGGACAGCTCGTCTTCATGGAGTAATGCTTATGCGTTTTGCCTCATCGGTTTTCACGACGACATTTATTCTCGCATCATCGACGATGCCTGCCTTCGCAGCGACGCATATGATCGCCGTAGGTCCATCCAACAGCCTGACGTTTTCGCCGGCGACTATAACAATCGCTCCTGGCGACACGATTACTTTTCAAAGCAATGCAGTCATCGGCCATGATGTGGTGTCTGACGACGGAACGACCTTCAGCAGCGGCGCGCCAGTGCCCGGCCCTTGGACGCTTGTGACGCCGCCGCTAACGGCCGGAACGTACGGTTTTCATTGCACGGTCCACGGCGGGCCCGGAACGGGCATGTCCGGTACGATCACGGTGCAAGCGACGCCGGTAACGTTGCAGAGTTTCGACGTCAACTAACGCCGAAACGATCGCCGAAAACGACGATGCCGGCACATGGCCGGCATCGTTCGTTTAGTTTTCCGAATACGCTTACGCGGCTTTCTGCCACTGACCCAACGCGGCCAGTCCATTCGCGCGCGCGCGCTGCGCGACGATTTTCTGCGCGTCGGCGAAGTTCGTCTTCATGTCTTTCGCCCATATCTTCAGCGCCGCTTGCTGCATGGCGCGTCCGTACGAGAACGACAACGGCCACGGATGCGGTCCCATCTGATTCATCGCATTCAAATGCGCAGTTGCTTGCTCGTCGCTTTGTCCGCCGGAGAGAAACACGATGCCCGGCAACAACGCGGGTACCGATGCTTTCAGACAACGTATCGTCGCTTCGGCAACTTCGTCCGTACTGGCTTGTTCGCTGCAGCTCTTGCCCGACACGACCATGCTCGCTTTGAGGATCGTACCTTCGAGCATGACGTTTTGTTCGTACAGCGATCCGAACAACGAACGCAGCGTCGCTTCGGTGACGTCGTAGCACACTTCGATATCGTGATCGCCATCCATCAACACTTCCGGTTCGACCATCGGCACGATGCCGGCTTCCTGGCACAACGCCGCATAGCGCGCCAGCGCATGACAATTGGCTTCGATGCAGGTACCGCTCGGCATGTCCTCGCCGATGGTGATCACGGCACGCCACTTCGCGAATTTCGCACCTAAGCGCGCGTATTCGGTGAGACGTTCGCGCAAACCGTCGAGACCTTCCGTGACGACTTCGCCCGGAAATCCCGCCAGCGGTTGCGGACCTTTGTCCACTTTTATACCCGGGAGAATTCCCGCGTCGAGCATGACCTTGGTGAACGGCACACCGGCCTTCGTCGATTGACGGATGGTTTCGTCGTAAAGAATAGCGCCGGAAATATGCTGACTGAGCGACGGCGTCGTCAGCAACATCTCGCGATAGGCGCGACGATTTTCCTCGCTGTTGTCGACATTGACGGGATCGAAACGTTTCTTGATGGTGCTGTTCGATTCGTCGACGGCGATGATGCCTTTACCCGGCGCAACCATGGCCTGCGCGATGTCTTCCAGTTGTTCGATGCTCATAACTACGGCTCCAGAACGATGCGGCGCAGCAACGCCAAGGCGGCTGCGAGGGCGCGGATTATAGAGCGACGACGCTCATCAAGCGAGAGGGAAAACCGCGTGTTCCGAATTGGCGCGAATCGGTTGTTGGGCGTTAAGGTTGCTTGCGCGCTAAGAAATCGTCGAGCTTGCAGCCATCGCTGACGCGGGCGCGCAGCGCTTTATCGTCCTTGTTGGTCGATTGCGCGCCGGGCACGTTGAACGACATGACGACATACGTATAGACGGCGTCCTTGTCCAGATTCGTCGGCGCAGGCGCGAAACGCATTCCGCTAACCGTACCAAAGGCCACTTTGCCAAGATCGCCTTGCGGCACGATCCGTTCGACCTTCACATGACTGGTGCTGCCATCTTTCTCGACGACGTACGACACCGCCGCGCACGTTGGCGCATCTAGATTGACTCCGGAATTCGGCGCATTGGTTTGTGCAGCGGAACTGGACTGCAGCAGCCAATAGTTCGCGAGTCGCTGCGGTGGAATCGTCTGAATTTTTTCGGCGGCGAACGCGCTCGATGCCACTGCCGCAACGATCAATAGCCAACTGCCCTTCATAGCCAGACTCCTACAAATCGCCGAGACCTTCCGCCACGCCACCGGGCCCGACGCGCAGCAATTTCAACGTGTTCGTGCCGCCGTGTTGGCCGGTGTGATCGCCGTGCGTGAGAATGACGCGATCGCCTTCTGACAAACGCTGCAAATTATACAAATGCTGAATTGCCGCTTTTGCGGCATGCGCGGGATCGACGCCGTGCGGATCGAAATCGACGGGCGTCACATCGCGATAAAGCATCATGCGAAGCCGCGCACGATTACGGCGCGACATTGCGTAGATCGGCACGCTCGAACGATAGCGAGACAGCCATTGCGCGGTGCCGCCCGATTCAGTCAACGCGACGATCGCACGCACGCCGATCTGCGCGGCCATGAACATCGCCGCGCGCGCGATGGCTTGATCAGGACGATCGAGCGATGTCGCACTCTGGATCAAATCCCACGTCGGCTCGAACTGGCGTTCCGCACCGAGACACACACGCCGCATCGCGGCGACCGCCTTGTCAGGATGCTTGCCGGCCGCGGTTTCTTGCGAAAGCATCACCGCGTCGGTGCCGTCGAGCACAGCGTTGGCGACATCGAGCACTTCGGCGCGCGTGGGAATCGGCGATTCGACCATCGACTGCATCATCTGCGTCGCCGTGATCACCACTTTATTGCGGCTCAGCGTTTCGCGAATGATTTTTTTCTGGATGCCGGGCAATTCCGCGTCGCCGATTTCCACGCCGAGATCGCCGCGCGCCACCATCACCGCATCGGACGCATCGATGATTTCACCGAGCGCCGTGATCGCTTCGGCGCGCTCGATTTTCGCGATCAGCGCCGCATTGCCACCCGCCGCGCGCATCAATTGACGGCTCTCTTCGATGTCGGCCGCACTCTTGGCGAACGACACGGCGAGAAAATCCGCGTCGAGCGCGGCGGCGAGCTTGATGTCGTTCTTGTCTTTTTCCGCGAGCGCCGTCAGCGACAAACCGCCGCCGAGACGATTGATGCCCTTGCGATCCGACAACGCGCCGCCGACCAGCACGGACGTATGAATCGTCGTGCCCTCGATGCGATCGACGTTCAGCGCGATGAGTCCGTCGTCGAGCAGCAACGTATCGCCCGCTTTGACGTCCTTGTACAAATTGAGATAGCTCACGCCGATGCGACTGACATCGCCCGGCGGCGCATTCGCGTCGCATTCCAACGCGAACGGCTGGCTCGGCTCGAGCAACACCGGTCCCGCCAGAAATTTCGCGATGCGGATTTTCGGCCCTTGCAGATCGGCAAGTACGGCCACTTCGCGACCCATTTCCTTCGCGACCGCGCGCACTTCGTCGGCGCGCCGTTTGTGATCCTCGGCCGCGCCGTGCGAAAGGTTGAGTCGCACCACATCCACGCCCTCGGCGAGAATGCGTTGCAGCATGCCGGGCGCATCGGTGGCCGGCCCGAGCGTGGCGATGATTTTGGTGCGGCGCAGTTGAGCGTCCATCGGCAAAACATCCCGTCGTGACGAACCCCTAAACTAACACACGAGGCCGATGCGGCGGTTATCGGACAGTATTCGGACGGCGTCAGGACAGCGGCGGTTCAACGTCGGCTACGCGGCTTACGATCAACGGAATCGTCGTTCCAAAATGCCGCATGTCCATTAGTCCATCGACCATCATCGATCTGCCCATCGCCGATCCCACGGTTTTTCCGTCGCGATGGTGGATTCCGTTCGAGATCGGATCGCTGCTGAGCATCGTGGCGTGCGGCATCGGCCTCTACACGTCCATGCCTGACGATCCGTTGCCGCTCTACATCGCGGCCGCATCGCTTGCGTTCGGCATCTCGCTTCCGTTATTTCTGCTGCGCCTCATCCGTCGTTATCGCGTCGCCATCGAAGACGATGAACTCGTCATGCGAACCGGCGTCGGCGCTTGCCGGTTGCCGATCGCGAACCTGCGCCCGCAAGGGCTGCAGGTGATCAATCTCGATCAGCATCACGAATACGGCCTGCGAGGACGTCGATGGGATGCAACCATGGCGGGTATACGAACCGGGCTGTTCAAGCTGGCCAATGGCGAGCGCGCGATCGTGGTCATCACCGATCGCCGCCGCGTTTGCCGTCTGCGCAGCGATGCCGACAACCTCACCGTACTTGTCTCGCTAAAAAATCCGGAGCCGCTGCGTGCGCTCATCGAAGCATAAAAATCCAGTCCGCGTCGTCTCCGTCGGATGTCGGGCACAGCGCACGCAATGCATTCCGTTGCGAGGCGGCATAGAATGCCTCGGCGTTTCACGAACCCTACGAGGGGGAGTGCGCACATGAATCGCGTCATCGAACTACCGCTGATCGACGCCGGCCGAAAACCGCTCGCCGCTATCGCCATCATCGTCGCGATTCTGGCGTTCTGCTTTGCCTGCGTAATTGCCGCGATGTATCTCTACTCGCCTCAATCAAAAGACATCGCACCCATCGCGACCCTGTGCGCCGTGTCGATCGTGTTGCTGCCGCTTGTCTTGTTTCGCATCGTGGGTCGCGCGCGCGCGACGATCGACGGCGGCGACCTCGTGCTGCAAACCGGTGTCGGCTTCAAACGCATCGCATTAACGCGCTTGCGTCGACACGGTTTGCAGATCGTCAACCTCACGCTGCATCCCGAGTTCAAACCACGATTGCGCACGTGGGGCGCGAGCATGCCGGGCCTGAGCACCGGCTGGTTTCGATTGCGCAATGGCGACAAGGCGGTCTGCCTGCTCACCGATCAGCGCCGCGTTACGTATCTGCGCAGTGACAGCGACGACTTGGCGATTCTGCTTTCGCTGAAAGATCCGACAATCCTGAAAAAAGCGTTGGATCCGTCAAGCGATTCCTAAAGTCGACGGTAACGAGCCGTCGATTAAAACGTCCGCTCAGCCGAAGCGCGCTTCCAGCGCAGAGATCGCGGGCAGTTCCTTACCCTCCAGAAATTCCAGAAACGCGCCGCCGCCTGTCGAGATGTACGAGATGTCTTTCTCGACGCCGTACTTCTCGATCGCTGCGAGCGTGTCGCCGCCGCCTGCGATCGAAAACGCATTCGATGCCGCGATGGCTTTTGCAACAGCCTCGGTGCCTTTTCCGAACGCGTCGAATTCGAAAACGCCGACAGGCCCGTTCCACACGACGGTGCCCGCCTTGGCGATGAGATCGGCATAGCGTTTGGCCGTCTTCGGGCCGATGTCGAGAATCATCTCGGACGCGGTGACATCGTTGACATCTTTCACGGTCGCGGGAGATTCGGCCTTGAATTCTGCAGCGACGACGACGTCTTCTGGAATCGGCACATCCGCGCCGCGTCTCTTGGCGTCTTCGATGATTTTCTTGGCCACACCGATCAGATCGGATTCGATCAGCGATTTGCCGACACCGAATCCCGCCGCCGCAATGAATGTATTGGCGATACCGCCGCCGACGATGAGCTGATCGACTTTTCCGATCAGGTTTTGCAGAAGTTCCAGCTTCGTCGACACTTTCGAGCCCGCGACGATGGCCAGCAGCGGATGCTTCGGATGCGATAACGCGTTGCCCAACGCGTCGATTTCTTTCATCAGCAACGGACCACCGCACGCGATTTTCGCGCGGCGAATAACACCGTGCGTCGACGCCTGCGCGCGATGCGCGGTGCCGAACGCATCCATGACGAAGATGTCGCACAACAATGCGTAATGTTCGGACAATCTAGAATCGTCCTTAATCTCGCCGACATTCATGCGGCAATTTTCCAACAGCACGACTTCGCCGTTTTCCATCTCGAAACTGCCGTGCAGATAATCATGGATAAGCCGCACCGGCTTACCCAGCGCGTTGCTCAGCCAGTGACCGACCGGCGCCAGCGATTCGGATTTATCGAACACGCCTTCTTTCGGTCGACCCAGATGCGACATCACCATGACCTTCGCACCGGCGTCGCGCGCGAGTTTGATGGTCGGCAACGCCGCTTCCAGACGTTGCGCCGCAGCGATTTTTCCGTCTTTCAACGGCACGTTGAGGTCTTCACGAATCAGCACGCGCTGGCCGGCCAGATCGAGTTCGGTCATGCGAACGATGGGCATGGCTATTCCTTTGGACGTCGAGCGGACACGCATTGTACGGCGTGTTGCCGCGCGCGGCCCAGCGATGGATATCGTCATCGCATTCAGCGCGCTGTATTCTGCCGCGCAGTCATCGTTCAACTTTTATGTGGCGAGTAGAGCCTCGGCGGACAAAGCGTGCGCGGCGGTGCGAGATACAGAAGCAATTTGAATCGCCACGCGTGCACGCGGAGCAAGGGCGAGCACGTCGGCAAAAACTCCAGCGGCCGTCAATGCGATGCCGGCGCCGGGGCCGGCAATCGTCAACGGAGCTACTCGATACAACTCACTGTGCAACACAATCGCGTTTTCGCACGGCGCGAGCTTTGCCAACGGATGATCGAGCGGCACGCGTTCCGGCGCGATCCGCGCATGACCATTCTCGAAAATGGCGCGGTAAATCCACTTTTCGTGACGCGCTTCCGCGAGTGCCGCGCGAGCGCGCCACAACGCGTCGACGCGGCGCGCCTCATCTGTCCATGCGCCGTTGCCGACGTCGAGCAATGGCACGCGCTCGACGTCGGCAACATCGAGATCAATTCCGGCCGCGCGCAATAAAATGACGAGTTTCCGCGTCGCGTCTTCACCAGAAAGATCGCTGCTCGGATCGGGCTCCGCATAACCGAGCGCAACCGCTTCCCCGATTGAATGCGACAGCGATTGCCCATCCTGCACTTTGCCCAGCACGTATGACAACGTTCCCGAAAGCACCGCTTCGAGACGTTCAATGCGATCGCCTGCGCAGCGCAAATCTCGCAGTACCGACAACAGCGGCAATTGCGCGCCGACTGTCGTCGAATCGCGCAGCTCGGCGCCGGACTGCGCCTGTGCAATGGCGATGCGGGAACGCAAATCCGAATCGGCCGATGAGGCAAACTTGTTGGGCGTCACCACATGGACACCGCGCGCCAGCCATTCCGGATAGCGCGCCGCGATCGGCGGACTCGCGGTGCAATCGACGAGGACTGTCGTTTCATCGCTGATCGTGATGGAGTTCCAGATCGCTTGTCCGCCGTCCAGAACGTCGAGTGCCGACGACGTCAACCCCGCTTCATCGTGACGACACCCGCGCGAATTGGCCACGAACACCAGGCGCGCATCGACGCCGGCAGCGCACCATTCCTGCGTTCGCGACAGGATCAGTTCGACGACACGCGAGCCGACGCGTCCGGTGGCGCCTATCACGGCGATGCGCAAACCCGCGCGGGAACAATGTTGACGAAGGGAAATCACGTTGCTGTTTGTCATTTGGATGTTTAGACGTCTATACGTCTATTTATGAAAACACATGAACATCGCCATGTCAAACTCGCTGATGCGTGATTTGCGCCGGCAGCCTCGATCGGCGAACATCGGAACCGATGCACACCATTGCCTTCATCCATGATCTGGCCGTCATCATGCTCGCCGCGGGCGTGGTTACGGTGCTGTTTCGCCTCCTGAGGCAGCCCGTCGTGTTGGGCTATATCGTCGCGGGCGTAATCATCGGGCCGCACACGCCGCCTTATTCGCTGGTTACGGACGAAGAAACCATTCGCACGCTCGCCGAGCTGGGCGTCGTATTTCTTTTGTTCTCGCTCGGACTCGAATTCAGCCTGCGCAAATTGCGGCAAGTCGGCGCAACGGCACTCGTAGCGGCCAGCGCGGGCATCCTCACGATGCTGTGGCTAGGCTACGAAACGGGCCTCGCGTTCGGATGGCGCACGATGGACGCGCTGTTCCTCGGCGCGCTGCTTTCGATTTCGTCGACGACAATCACGATCAAGGCGCTCGACGCGCTGGGATTGAAAAAACAGCACTTCGCGCAAGTCGTTTTCGGAATCCTCATCATCGAAGACGTGCTTGCCATCGGCATGTTGGCGGTGCTGTCGAGCGCGGCGCACACGGGCGTTATCGACACCGGCGAATTGATGCGCACGCTCGGCGGACTGATGATTTTTCTGGTCGCATCGCTCGTGATCGGAATCCTCACCGTCCCGCGACTATTGGATTTCGTCGCGCGTTTCAACAGCAACGAAATGCTATTCGTCTCCGTGCTCGGGCTGCTATTCGGGTTTTGTCTGCTGGTCTCGCGGCTCGGCTACGACATCGCGCTGGGCGCGTTCGTCATCGGCGTGATCGTCGCCGAAGCGCATTCGTTACGACGTATCGAACGGCTAGTCGATCCCGTGCGCGACATGTTCAGCGCGATTTTCTTCGTCGCCATCGGGTTGATGCTCGATCCCCGCGTTCTCGTCGACTACGCAACGCCAATTGTTGTCATCACGGTCGTCGTCGTCATCGGAAAGGTGTTTGCGCGATCGTTGTTCGCGTTCGCCGCCGGACAAGACTGGCGAACGTCGATGCGCATCGGCATGAGCCTCGCGCAGATCGGCGAGTTCTCGTTCATCATCGTCACGCTCGGCAGTACGCTGAAGGTGACGAGCGCCTTTCTCTATCCGATCGCCGTTGCCGTTTCTGCGCTGACAACGTTGCTCACGCCGTACCTGATCCGCGCCTCCGATCCGCTGGCGCGCAGAATCCGCGCCTCAGCGCCGCACGGCGTGCGTCGCGTTTTGCAAATGTATACAAGTTGGCTGCAGAGCCTGCGTTTCGAAGGCGACCGCGCCGTGCTCGCTGCGATGGTACGGCGCATTTTGTTGCAGGCGTTCGTCAACTTTTGCCTGATCGCCGCGATATTCGGCGCCGGCGCGTATCTCGCGAAAACACGATGGCTCGATCTCCGACGCTGGATTCCAAACGAATCGGTCGCTCATGCGGCGATCTGGGGTTCGGCGCTCGTCTTGTCGTTGCCGTTTTTGATCGCGGCATATCGCAAGTTGAAAGCGTTGGCGATGATGCTCGCCGAGGCCAGCGTGCACGCGGGGCGTCACACGGACAGCGTTCGGCGCATCGTCGCGGAAATCATTCCTGCTGCGTCGACGGCCGCGATGTTGTTGCTCGTCAGCGCGTTGAGTTCTAGCATTCTGCCGCCGGTCGAACTGCTGATCGCCGTGCTCGGAATGGGTGCGCTAATTCTCCTTCTGCTGTGGCGGACGCTGGTAAAACTGCACTCGCGTTTGCAGATCGCATTGCTTGAAACGCTGCAATCGGAAAAGGAAACTCACTAAGCTTTGCCGCTGCCGTTCGCGCCAGTGATACAGTCAACGGCGCGAGTGCAAGTTTGACGTCGCGCAGCGACCGATAGTTGGAAACGGCGAACGTCCGCAGCATTACTGCGCGACGGTGCTACTTCGCTGCCATCATCGCTACCGTCATGTCGAGCATGCGATTGCTGAATCCCCACTCGTTGTCGTACCAGCTCAGCACTTTGACGAGGGTGCCTTCCATCACACGTGTTTGCGTCGAATCATAAATCGACGACAACGGGTTGTGATTGAAGTCAATCGACACCAGCGGCTTCTTGTTGATGCCGAGGATATTTTTGAGTTTGCCTTCGCTCGCTTCTTTCACGGCGGCGTCGATTTCTTCTTTCGTGGTCGCACGTTTGGCGACGAAAACCAAATCGACGACCGACACGTTGATCGTCGGCACGCGCATCGCGAAGCCATCCAGCTTGCCGTTCAATTCCGGCAGCACGAGGCCGACGGCGGCAGCTGCGCCGGTCTTGGTCGGAATCTGCGAGTGCGTGGCGCTTCGCGCGCGACGCAGATCCTTATGGAAAACATCGGTCAGTACTTGGTCGTTCGTGTAGGCGTGAATCGTCGTCATCAAGCCATGAACGATGCCGATCTTTTCGTGCAGCACTTTCGCAAGCGGCGCGAGGCAATTCGTCGTGCACGACGCGTTGGAAATCACTTCGTGCTTCGACGTGAGTTTGTCTTCATTGACACCGAAGACGAATGTGCCGTCGATATCCTTTTCACCCGGCGCGGAAATGATGACCTTCTTCGCGCCGCCCGCGATATGCGCGCCGGCCTTCGCTTTCGATGTGAACAGACCCGTGCATTCGAGCACGACATCGACGCCGAGCGATCCCCACGGCAACTTGGCCGGATCGCGTTCGGCGAATACTTTTACCTTATCGCCATTGACGACGAGATCCCCGCCATCGACGCCGACGTCGCCCGGAAACTTTCCGTGCGCCGTATCGTATTGCGTGAGATGCGCGTTGGTTTCGGCGTCGCCGAGATCGTTCACCGCGACGATCTGAATTTCTTTGTTGCGCTTGTGCTCGTACAGCGCACGCAACACGTTGCGGCCGATGCGGCCGTATCCGTTGATGGCTACTTTTACCGCCATGACGACTCCTCGATAATGATCAAGACCGCATTGTAGCTACGTCCGGTCGCAGATCGTAGACCCGAAGCCGCCGCTGAAATGTTCTACTGCTCGAAAATGATCGTACAGTGCGGTTCGACAGCGGGATTGGGACGCGTCAAATCCGAATATCCGAGCGTTTCGTTCCAAACATAGTCGTCGACGCCGAGCGCTACGAAGCGCTCGTGAATGCGACGATCATATTGACCAGCGACGAATCGCACGACGCGTTGGATTTCCTTGTTGCGAACCTGCTGCGTGTTGCCGATCGATTCGGTGTTGTAGAACTGGATGTAGCAGAGTTTCGGAATGTGTACGAAACGCGTGGTGAGGAAAAGTCGGACGAGTAATTCGTAGTCGTCGGCGACGTGCAACGTGCTGTATCCGCCGGCCTCGAAATAGGCTTTTCGCGTCCACGCGCGGATGTGATTGGGAACGCCGACGATGTGGCGGATGGTTTTCGGATTGATTTGAAGCGCGTCCTGCACCAGGTAGTTCGCTTCTTCCGCGACGAAATTTTCGTAGCGCAGCGGATGAACTTCCCAATGCGCTTTGCCGTAGCCGAACGCGTAGTCCGAACCGTAGTCGTGACACAGCAATGAATTCTCGTAGCGCTCCGACCAGTTCGTGTACGCAACCCCGCATTCCGGGTGCGCGCGGAACGCCGCGGCGACCCACGCCAGCCCGTGCGGTGTAAGCACGTCGTCGTGATCGAGTTCCACGAAGATGTCGCCCGTCGCGACCGAACACAGATGACCTTTCAACTGTCCGATATTTCCGCTGGGTTTCGCGAGGTTGTGAATCGACACGCGATAGTCCGCCGCCACTTCGCGCAGGACTTCGAGTGTTCCCGCGTCGCTCGAATGATCGTCGGCGATGATCCATTCCCAGTCGGAATACGATTGCGCCCGGAGCGAGCGATAAGCGCGTAAAAGTTTGTCGCGGCCCGTGTTGTAGACGGGCGTGAATACGCTGATTTTCTTCGGCGCATCGGCGGACGCCGCTTCCGGAATCGCGGCGATCAAGAAGCAATAGAAAATTTCAGAACCGCGAAGATCGGCGGCGCGATCCTTGTGAATCCATTTGCGTCGAATGTAGTAAGGCGCGGCGAGGAGATTCTGGAATGCGTCGATCTTGCCGATGCTGACGATCGCCTGCGGCTCCAATTCGGCGAGGACTTTTTCCAAATTCGCATCGTCGGCGAACAGATGAATCGAAAACTCGTCCGTTTCGTACGACTCCGCATCATGCGAACGCAGTTGCTCTTTCGGCGGCAATTCGTCGGCCGACGACACTCCGAAAATCGCGACTTTTGGCAGCCCGGGATTTCTCATCGCTTCATTTCTTCAAACGGAAAGCAGGTGCTTCGCGGCGGACACGACGGCGTCGACCGTGAAGCCGAAGTACTTGAACAGATCGTCGGCGGGCGCCGAAGCGCCGAACGTGTCGATGCCGATTACCGCGCCATCCAGGCCGACATATTTTCGCCAGTAGTCGGTGACGCCAGCCTCGATCGCGACGCGTTTACGATGCGTGGGAGGCAGCACCGCGTCGCGATAGGTTTGGGGCTGGCGGTCGAAAACGTTCGCGCAAGGCATCGACACGACACGCACGGCGACGCCGTCTTTCTGTAACGCACGCGCCGATTGCATGGCGAGATCGACTTCCGAACCCGTGGCGATGAGAATCAAATCGAATGCGGCTTTGGGATCGCTCAACACATAGCCGCCCAATTCGATGAGTCCGAGCTGATCGTCAGTGCGCGATTGGTGCGCAAGATTCTGCCGCGAGAAGATCAAGCAGGATGGACCTTCTTTGCGCTCGATCGCCGCCTTCCACGCGACCGCACTCTCGACGGCGTCGCACGGACGCCAGACATGATTTTTTGGAATCAGCCGCAAACTGGCCAGATGTTCGATCGGTTGATGCGTCGGGCCGTCTTCGCCGAGACCGATGGAATCGTGCGTGTAGACATGGATGGCATGTGCGGGTATGAGTGCCGACATCCGCACCGCGTTGCGCGCGTAGTCGGAGAAAACCAGAAACGTTGCATCGTATGGAATGAAGCCGCCGTGCAGCGCGAGACCGTTGCTGATGGCCGTCATTCCGAATTCGCGCACGCCGTAGTAGACGTAGTTTGCGCCCGCGTCGGAGGACGCCACATCCTTCGAGCCTTTCCATATCGTGAGGTTGGAACCGGCCAAATCGGCCGAGCCGCCGATGAGTTCCGGCAATTTCGGCCCGAACGCGTCGAGCGTCATCTGCGACGCCTTGCGTGACGCGATGCTCGGGCCGTCGACCTGCAGTTTTCGGACATAAGCATTCGCGTGATCGGTCCAATCGTCCGGCAGCGCACCGGACACGCGGCGCTCGAATTCCGCCGCGACATCGGCATGTGCGTTTTTATACTTTGCGAACTTTTCGTTCCATGACGACTCGCGCGCGGCGCCTTTGTCCTTTGCGCTCCACTCCGCGCGGATTTCATTCGGTATTTCGAACGCCGGATGGTTCCATCCGAGTGCCACACGCGCCGCAGCGGCTTCTTCCTTGCCAAGCGCCGCGCCGTGCGACGACTCTTTGCCCTGCTTGTTGGGCGCGCCGAAACCGATGATCGTTTTGCAACAGATCAATGTCGGCCTATCGGACTGTCCCGTCGCGGAGGCAAGCGCCGCTTTGACGGCATCGGCGCTATGTCCATCGACGTTGGGGATCACATTCCAGCCATAGGATTCGAAACGTTTCGGCGTGTCGTCGGTGAACCAGCCGTGCGTTTCGCCATCGATGGAAATGCCGTTGTCGTCGTAAATCACGATCAGTTTGCCGAGTTTCAGTGTGCCCGCCAGCGACGCGGCTTCATGCGAGATGCCTTCCATCAGACAACCGTCGCCGACGAGAACAAATGTTTTGTGATCGACGATGTCGAAACCGGGCTGGTTGAATCGCGCTGCGAGAACTTTTTCGGCGAGCGCCATGCCGACAGCGTTGGCGAGACCCTGGCCCAGCGGACCCGTCGTGGTTTCGATCGCGGCGAATTCGCTGGCTTCGGGATGGCCCGCCGTTTTCGAATGCAGCTGGCGGAAGCGCTTCAGTTGATCGATCGGCAGATCGTATCCGGTCAGATGCAATAACGAATAAAGCAGCATCGAACCGTGGCCGTTGGAGAGCACAAATCGATCGCGATTGATCCATTTCGGATTTGCCGGGTTATGGCTGAGAAAATCGTTCCACAGCACCTCGGCGATGTCGGCCATGCCCATCGGCATGCCGGGATGGCCGGAATTAGCGGCCTGCACCGCGTCCATGGACAGCGCACGAATGGCGTTGGCGAGTTCTCGACGGCTCGACATGAACGTTCCCGACTGGAGTGCGGACCGGTCGGCGCCGCGCGATTATTTTCGCCGATCCGATCCGGAATGTCGCGGACAAAAAAGGGAGGCTCTTACGAGCCTCCCGATTCAAACACGCGCTCGTATCGCCGTTACGGTAACGGCTGAACGATCAGATTGCGATTCAAGAAGCCCGCAGTGCCCCCGGCGCTGCGGTAGGCCAGCGTGAATGTCGTACTTCCCGGCGTGAGGCCGCCGACAAAGTAGACTGCACTGTCCTGCACGAAGGTGGAACCGCCGCGGACTAACGCCTGCGAATCGCACGTGGCTTGCGTACGGCCCGTGGCGCCGCTGCAGGCGCCCGTGTTAGCGCCCGTCATCGTCCAGCTCATGTACGAGTTGCCCGAGCCAGGATTGATGCCGGCAGTGAGAACCACCATGACATTGCCCGAGTTAGGCACCGTTACTGTTGCGGTAATCGCCGCGGTGGCTCCGGTGCCGTTCAACGCAGTCACATACGTCGTCACGTTCGTCGTGCCTTGAACGCCGGCGGCCGCGCCGCCGCTGCCGGGAAATGCACCACTGCTGCCGGAAGAACCCGGCGCACCCTGAGCGCCTTGGGCGCCCTGCACGCCCGCCACACCCTGCGGACCTTGTGTGCCGGTTGAGCCTTGCGCGCCCACGGCACCTTGCGGCCCAATTCCGCCCTGAACGCCAGGCGTTCCCTGCGGACCCAGTCCACCCTGTGCACCCTGCGGGCCGACACCGCCTTGAACGCCCGTTGTGCCCTGCGGGCCAATGACGCCCTGCGGACCAAGCGCGCCCTGCACGCCGGCGGTTCCTTGCGGACCAGCAGCGCCTTGCGAGCCTTGTGCACCCGAAGCACCTTGTGGTCCAGTGCCGCCGGTAGCGCCCTTGGAACCGGCCGCACCCTGCGAACCGATCGCACCTTGCGCACCCACTGCACCTTGCACACCTGCCGAACCCTGGGGACCGACAGCACCTTGAACTCCAGGTGTTCCCTGCGGACCGACTGCGCCCTGCACACCAGGTGTTCCTTGCACGCCTGCCGCACCTTGCGGACCGACTACGCCCTGCACGCCAGCTGTTCCCTGCGGACCAATGACACCTTGCACACCGGTAGCGCCCTGCGGTCCCGCATCGCCGGTTGTGCCTTTGGCGCCGACGGCACCTTGCGCACCCGCTGAACCTTGCGGACCGATTGCGCCTTGCACGCCAGGCGTTCCTTGCGCGCCGGCCGTACCTTGGGGCCCTATCCCGCCTTGCACGCCCGCCGCACCTTGCGGTCCAGTGTCACCGGTGGTGCCTTTGGCACCCGCGATACCTTGCGGACCGATCGCGCCTTGCGCACCCACAGCGCCTTGCGGACCCAATAAACCTTGCGGACCAATGGCGCCCTGCACGCCTGGTGTTCCCTGCGGACCGAGCACACCTTGCGGACCGATCGCGCCCTGTACGCCAGATGTCCCCTGCGGGCCGATTGCACCTTGCGGTCCGGTATCACCAGTCGTGCCTTTCGCACCAGCGGTACCTTGCGGACCCACTGCGCCCTGCGTGCCTGCTAAACCTTGCGGACCAATTGCGCCCTGCACGCCAGGTGTTCCCTGCGGGCCGAGCAAACCTTGAGGACCGGTATCACCAGTCGTGCCTTTAGCACCAGCGGTACCTTGCGGACCCACTGCGCCCTGCGTGCCTGCTAAACCTTGCGGACCAATTGCGCCCTGCACACCAGGTGTTCCCTGCGGGCCGGGCAAACCTTGAGGACCGGTATCGCCAGTCGTGCCTTTAGCACCAGCAGTACCTTGCGGACCCACTGCGCCCTGCACGCCAGGTGTTCCCTGCGCGCCAACGGCACCTTGCGGTCCGGTATCACCAGTCGTGCCTTTGGCACCAGCGGTACCTTGCGGACCCACTGCGCCCTGCGTGCCTGCTAAACCTTGCGGACCGATCG
>OLMB01000154.1_pt1 | contig 33674 bp, 31 predicted proteins | sample 1604691 | NCBI WGS metagenome assembly OLMB01 (sample SAMEA104055722, study PRJEB20765) | soil metagenome | isolation source: soil
GATCGTGCCGCAATTGCCGTGCGACGCAGCCGAGCCGACGCGACTCTTTTCGAGAACGGTGACGCTGCGTCCGGCGCGAAGCAGATACAGCGCGCACGCTAAGCCGATGACGCCGCCGCCGAGCACAACGACGTCGGATTTTCGCGAACTCATTCGGCGTCTGTGCGCTCCATCGCGACCGCCGTGGTGGCGACGGATCGGTGACGCGGCGCCGCGGCATGCCAGCCGGTCCAGCCCGGTCCACGCACCACTTGTCCGGGCGTCGCTCCGGTGTGTTCGCCGCCTTTCAATACTTGCACGCCGTTGACGACGACGTCGCGCACACCCGTCGCGAATTGTTGCGGATCGTTATAGGTGGCGTGATCAGCGATCGTCGCCGGATCGAACACGACGACGTCGGCGTAGTCGCCGATTTTGATTTCACCGCGATCGCGCAGTTTCAGATTGTGTGCCGGCAACGCGCTGAGTCGACGCACGGCATCGCTGAGCGACGCGACTTTTTGATCACGCACATAATTGCCGAGAAACTTGGCGAAGTTACCGTAAGCGCGCGGATGCGGCTGGAATTTCAGGAAGACGCCTTTCGGTTCATAAGAGCCTTCGTCCGACCCCAACGCAACCCAAGGCTGCGACAAGCCGAGCTTCACGTTTTCTTCCGACATCAGGAAATAAACGGTGCCGATGCGTGTGTGATCTTCGATGACCAGATCGATCGCGGTTTCTTCGGGCGACTTGCCGCGCATGCGCGCGACTTCGGCGAGCGTCTTGCCGGTAAGCGGCTTCAGTGCTTCTTTGTCGAACGCGACTAACAACACATTGTCGGGCGATCCGGCGGCCAACAAAAGATTTTCCCAATCTTTGCCCGGCTCGCGCATTTCTTTGACGACGCGCGCGCGAATAGCGGGATCCTGCAGCCGCTTGATCCACGCATCGACGCCGCCTTCCTGGACCCAGGACGGCATTGCGGCATCCAAGCCAGTCGCGCCAGCGGTGTAGCTATACATATTCGCGGAAATGTCGACGCCGCTGGCGCGCGCGGCTTCGATCTTCGCGATGGCCTGGCTCATTTTCGGCCAATTGGATTTGCCGGCGGCTTTGAAATGATAAACCTCGCCGTGAACATGGGATTCGCGCGCGATGCGGATCAGTTCGTCGAGCGATTCGAGCAATCGATCGCCTTCACTGCGCATGTGCGAAATGTAAGCGCCGCCGAATTCGCCGGCGGCTTTGGTGATCGCGATCAACTCATCCGTTTTCGCGTACGTCGCCGGCGAATAGATCAGCGCGGAACCGACGCCGAGCGCGCCTTCGCGCATCGCTACGCGAACGAGATCCTGCATGCGTTTGAGTTCGTCCGCACTCGGCGCGCGATTGACGTAACCCACTTCGTGTTCGCGAATTGTCGCTGCGCCAACAAACGATGCGATGTTGGGCGATACACCTTTTTTCACTAACGCATCGAGCCCTTCGCCGAGCGTCGTCCAGTCGACGGGATGTTTGAGATCGCCCTGGCCCGCGATCATCGCCGCGCGCGATTCGGCGTTCAGCGGTCCGAGAGATTCACCTTCGCCGAAAATTTCCAACGTCACACCTTGTTTGATATCCGACAAGGAACGGCCATCGATATAGAGCGAATCCGGTGCCCACGACAGCATGTTGACGAAACCGGGTGACACGGCCATGTCTTTTGCGTCGATTTCTTTCACGCCATGCGCCTTCGATAGGTCGCCGATGGCCGCGATCCGATCGCCGCGTATGCCGACGTCGGCCTGCTTAGGATCGCCGCCGGAACCGTCGTACACGGTGCCGTGGCGAACGATCAGGTCAAAATCTGACGTTTTTTGTTGAACTGCGTCACACAAGCTCGGCAGCAGGAACAGAGCGAGCAGCGGTTTGAGCCATTGCATGGTTTTTTCTCGCATTCTGGCGACGTGCAAGCGTGCTGGATGGCGTGGGTAAAAGGCAAGAATTCCCGCGAACTGATATTGGCATCGAACCTGCATTATGCCTCCGCGTCGGCAAAAGCCGGCTATCGGCGGAAACGGATCATGAAACTTCACACCAACGAAATGCTGCTGGCACTGCGCTCACCGAGCTCCGGTTGGCTGGCCGCGATGGTGTGCGCACTCGAAGAGGCGGTGCGCGATCCGGACTTCACCAACAATCATCGCGAACTGGTTCGCCAGCTGCTCGACGTCAATGCGATTCCGGCACCGATCGCCGCCGCCGCACAGGATCGTCTGAGCCGTTTCGAAGAAGAAGTCACGAATACGCAGGTCGAGCTGTACGACAGCTTGTCCAATTCGGTCGCCGCGCAACCGTCGCGCCCGAAATTGACGCTGGTCAGTAGCGTCGCTGCTTAAAGATAGTAGTGGGGAGTCCCGAAGGGCCCGGCGCAAGCTGGGCCCTTCGACTTTTTCGGGCGTCCGAAAATACCCCGTCACTCAATGATGATGCCCGCCATCGCCGTGCACGTGCCCGTGGGCGATTTCTTCTTCGGTCGCATCGCGCACTTGCGTGATCTCGATCGCAAAGTGCAGCGTTTTGCCAGCCATCGGATGATTCAGATCGACGTCGACGACGCTCGATCCGACTTTCACCACCGTCACCGGGCGCGCACCCTTATCGGTTTGCACCGCCGTCGACATGCCGGGCTTTAGATTGTCGGCATCCGGAAAATATTTTTTCGGAACGCGCTGGGTGAAATCCTCGCGGCGTTCGCCATAACCTTCGGCGGCCGATACGACAACATCGAAACGATCGCCTTCGGAACGTCCGGCCATCGCGTTTTCCAGACCGGGAATAATATTGCCGTGGCCGTACAAAATAGTCATCGGCGGCCGACCTTCGGACGCTTCGATGTCATTGCCTGCATCGTCCCTGAGCCAGTAATGAAAAGAAACGACTTTTCCTTTTTCGATCTGCATTGCGCAATCCTGAATTGGGTAGCGAATGGTAGCCGGTTTCGTTCGCGGCGACAGCCGCAATTGACAGCGCAGACGCGTTGCTCGAACTTATACGTCATGGTCGCGTCGAGAAATGCCTGGTCGGTGGCGATTGCAGTCGCAGCGCTCGCCCTTGCCGCCTGCGCGCCGTTCAAGTCGAAACCGGAAATCGCAATTTCGCGTGGTCCAAATCCGTTGCATCACCACGGTGAAGAAGCGGCGAACGATATTTTATTTCGCGCGATCGGACTCGTCGGTACGCCCTATCGTTACGGCGGCAACACGCCCGATTCCGGTTTCGATTGCAGCGGTTTGGTCGATTTCGTTTTTCGCGACGTTGCAGCCGTCTCGTTACCCCGCACCGCGGACGACATCAGCCGCGTCGAAGCGACGGAGATCGGACGCAATGATCTGTCCTCGGGCGATCTGATTTTCTTCGGTCAACGGCGCGGGCACATCACGCATGTCGGAATTTACGTTGGCGAAGGCCGTTTCGTGCACGCGCCGAACGAAGGCGGCACGGTACGGCTGGATTTCCTCGATGGCGCGTATTGGCGCGACCATTTCGTCGCCGCCAAACGCATCGCGTTGTAGCGGGATTATTTTTTCGAAGGAGGCGTCGCGATAGTTTGCAAGTTGTCGAGGATCGGCGTTTTCGGACGTTGTATCACAAGAAAATCATTACCCGCGACGTGATGACAGCCAGTGCATCCGGCCGACAGCGAATCGAACGCTTTTTCGAATTCGGGTTTGCTCGAATGGTCGATCGAATCGCGTAATGCGGTGATCGGACCTTTCGTCATCGCCGGCAAAATATCGGCGAGACGTTGCGGCTGGAAGATCGCATGTTCCGGATTCTGCTCGACGACGGCATCGAACGCCTCTTTCAATTCCTGCAACTCGAACGCCGCGAGATTCCAGTTCTGCGCTTCTCCTGCAAACCACAATCGCGCGTGACGGATTTGAATGCCGAGCATTTGCTCGCCGAGTTCCGGGTGGTAGGCGGACTTTTTCAGTTTCGTGATTTCTTTTTTCAGCGCGTCGATTTCGGCAGAATCGGAAGTTTTTTGTTCCGCAGCGAAAATCGAGAAAGCGCTCATCACGCTCGAAAGAATAAGTAGCGACAACCAGCGATTTACTGACATTCCGACACCAAACGCAAATGCGAATAGTTCGCATAATGCCGGAAAGAGCGTGCCGCCGCCATCCTTCTGGCGGCGGCAATAGTCAAATCACTCTGGCGTTGCGCCGACTGCTTGTCCTGTGACGCCGAACTTCGCGCCTTTGCGTTCGGGACCCAACGCCGTCACTAGCGCGAGCAACACAGCCACGACGGCGATGAACTCCGCCATCGTCAATCCGTATTGTTTGTTGTTCGCCTCGGCCCACGTGGTGAGCAGCCACGGCACGGACGCGGCGATGAAGTTGCCGATCTGATACGTCAGACCCGGCATCGTCGCGCGAACCGCATCGGGTGACAGTTCATTGAGATGCACCGGCACTACGCCCCACGCGCCTTGCACCATGACCTGCAGCCAAAACGCACCCAGACCGAGCATCCACGGTTCGCTGCTGAATGCCCACAATTTGAGAATCGGCAACGACAGAAGCGCCGCGATAATGATGGCTTTCTTGCGTCCGATTTTTTCCGACAGCGCGCCGAAGAACAAGCCGCCGACGATCGCGCCGATCGGCCCGATAATCGAAAGTTTCCCGGTCATGTCGGTGCCGAATCCTTTTTCCACCTGCAGGAACAACGGATACAAATCCTGCGTGCCGTGACTGAAACAATTGAATAGTGTCATCAGGACGATCATGAACAGCGCTCGTCCCCACATGCCCTTCATCGCAGCGAACGGGTTGCGTTCCGATACGGGTCGCGTTTGCGTGTGCTGCCAAACGGGCGATTCCGGCACTTTGGAACGAATGTAAAGCACGAGCAGCGACGGTACGAAACCGACGATGAACATGCCGCGCCAACCGATGTGATCGAACAGCAGCCAAAACAGCAGCGCTGCAAGAAGATTTCCGGTTGCGTAGCCTTCCTGCAACAGACCCGAAACGAATCCACGCGATTTTTCGGGAATGATTTCCATCGTCAGCGACGAGCCCAATCCCCATTCGCCACCCATCGCGAAACCGAACAGCAATCGCAGAATGAACAACACCGACAAATTCGGCGCGAATGCGGTCGCCAGTTCGAAAACGGAAAATAGTGCCACGTCGAGCATCAACATCGGCCGACGTCCGTACTTTTCCGCAAGCAGGCCGAAAACGAACGCGCCGATCGGCCTCGCCATCAATGTCAGCGTCACTGCGAAAACGACGTCTTCGCGTCCGACATGAAAATCCGCCGCGATCGCTTTCGCCGCGAACACAAGGATGAAGAAATCGAACGCGTCCAGAGTCCATCCCAAGAATCCGGCGGTAACGACACTTCGTTGAACAGACGTCATGGCCATGTACATCTCCCAGATAGGCGTCTGGGATTGTGTCGATGTTGGTTCCCTACGTCTCGCCGCAACGCACAACATCGTATGAAGATTTATTCACTCTACAGGCGCTGCGATCTGCGCCCTGATGACATCTTCTTTGCGCCGGATTCGCGTCATCAACATCGCGCGACGCTTGGCCAATTTTTGCGCGAGGCCATGCCGCTCGCTCGGCCCGGAGTGAGCAATGGCAAGCTTTTCGCGGTACGCGCAGAAGTTAGAATACGCCCTCATCACGTGGCGCTGGCCGCGCAACAAAAGCTCGAGAACGATCGCGTCATCGAGCAATCCGATCACTTCGATGTCGTCGGGGATCAAGTCTTCCGGATCGCTGAAATAGACTAAAGTCTCAAGCATATGATTGCGTTGCGGCGATGGCAGCGCCCAATCCTGATCTTCGAGCATGATAATCAGTCGCTGCACGGCGCCGATCTGTTTTCGCACATACGCCGGCGCGCTTCCTATCGGCAACGTATTCAATGCCTGCTTCGTGGCATCGAGCACATCGCACTCGTCCACCTCGCGTAGAAGACGCTTCTCGAACACGGCGAGGAAGCGCTGAAGATCCGCCTGTTCCAATTCGATGGTGATGCGCATTAAAGTTTCGGATTCGCCATGATTAGTCATCGAGTCGCAACGCATCCCTTCGAAACTGACGCGTCAGCCGTAAAAAATAACACATGGAGTTACCGCATGTACCGCATTCCCTTTCGCAACGGCGCGATCGTATCGATCGCTAGTTTGCTGATCGCTGCCTGCGCGCAGGATCCGTCGCATAGCAAACCAGCGATCGCGGATCATCACGCCAAACGTGTCATTCTTTTCGTGTGGGATGGCATGCGGCCGGATTCGATCACGGAAACCGATACGCCGAACCTCGTCGCATTGAAAAAAACCGGCACATTTTTTAGCGACAACCATTCTAGCTATCCGACTTTTACGATGATGAACGCCGCCGCGTTCGCGACGGGATCGTTCTCCGGCAAGTCGGGCTTCTACGGAAATTCGTTGTGGAGACCCGGCGCACCCGCTCGAACATCATCCGGTGAATCCCTCGACATGAACAATCCGATCTTCACGGAAGACTACGGAATCCTCAAGCAGCTCGACCGCAATCAAGACGAACATCTATTGCTCGTCCAAACGCTGCTGCAAACCGCGCAGAAGGCTGGTCTTGTCACCGTCGCCGTCGGCAAATCCGGACCGGCATTCATGCAGGACTACAAAACCGGCGGCATGGTGATCGACGAAAAAGCCGTGTTTCCGCTGTCACTCGCCAAAGAACTTCAAGCCGCGAAAATTCCGCTGCCGGAAAACTCACCGTTCGCGTATCGCAACGGTGAATTGAAACTGGCCGACGACAACGGCGATCCCACATCCAACTCGCAACTTGCGCACCTCGATGATCGCGTGACACCCAATCCTGCGGACGATCACGGCGCGCCACCGACGGCCGCCAACAAATATCTGATGTCGGTTTTTCTGGATTACATCCTGCCGAAGAAACATCCGGATATTTCCGTCGTCTGGCTGCGCAATCCGGACAGCACCGAACATCCCTACGGCGTCGGTTCGCCGAATTATCACCTCGCACTGAAGGCCCAAGACGAGTTGCTAGGCAAACTGGAAGCAAAACTCGCCAAACTTGGCATGGAAAAAGATACGGACGTGATCGTCGTATCCGACCATGGACACAGCAACGTATCCGGACCACTCGATTTATTTCCATTGCGCAAAGTGGACAATGGGAAAATGGGAGAAGTGGACAATGCGCTCGGCTATTCCGACTCCGGCGATATACGGCTCGCCGACGAAATGAGCATGGCCGGCATCCACGCCTACGACGGCGGTGGATGCATGTACGATCCGGTAATGTCCGGCATTCTCGCCGACGGGAAACAACTGCATCCCGACAAAACGCCAACCGCCAACAGCTGCGGCAGTCGCTCTTCGAAATACACGACACCCGATTACGAACTGCTGCATCCGTTCATGCCGCGCGAAGCGTTCGTCGTCGTCGCCAACGGCGGCAGCGATTATCTGTATCAACCCGATCGCGATCCCGAACGCATTCTCCAAGCCGTTCGCTTCTTACAAAGCCACGAGGAATTCGGCGCCATCTTCGTCGATGAACGTTACGGCGACATTCCCGGCACGCTGCCGCTCTCGCGCGTGCGACTGGAAAACATGGAAGGCCGCAACCCGGACATCGTCGTCGGCTACACATTCGACGAACAAGCCATGATTCAAGGCATGCCCGGCATCGAATTCGAAGGCGTCACGAGCTACGTCAATCACGGCATGCACGGCAGCTTCAGTCCCATCGACGTACACAACACGCTGATCGGTTCCGGCCCCGACTTCGCCACAAACTTCATCGATCAATTGCCCACAGGCAACGTCGACGTCGCGCCAACCATCGCGCACATTTTCGGACTGACCATGCCCCAAGCCGACGGCCGCCCATTGCTCGAAGCGATGTCCGCATCCAAGAACGCGGCATGCACAATCACGCCACGCACTATCCGTCCTCAACAACCCGCAACAGGTTTGAGCGTTCAATCACCAGTGGGCGTGAATACCGACAAGACGACTTACACGTTTGATCTGCAGATCAAAGAAGCCCACTGCGGCACAAATACATACACGTATTTCGACTGGGCCAAAGCCAAGCGCGACTAAAACATCTTTCAACGTCGCTTGCGCGAGAACGGCCAATCTTTCTTGCAAGCGATGAGGTTTGCGAAAGCGGTGATCGCGCGCAGGAAGCGCGCGGTCCGCAGCCAGCATCAGGGACGTGCTGTCTGCGGACATTTCCTACGCGAACGACAAAGGCGTTTTTTGGTGACTTTTTGTCGCCGGACAAAAAGTTACCCGCTGGCCGCAGGACAGCGGAAGCTTTTTTCAAATAACACTTGACTCCATTCCAGAAATACGTACAAATGTACGTATGTCCGATTTCGACCTAACAGCTAACCAACGCCGCGTCCTAGATTTCATCCAATCCTATCTGGATGAGAACGGCACCGCCCCAAGCCTACGAGAAATCTCTGAAAATCTAGGGCTTAGCAGCCATTCCTCATCCCAAGACTACGTAGAAACCCTAATCCGAAAAGGTGCGCTGGAACGTCTGCCGCAACACCGTGGCCTACGCCTGTCGCAACGCCTAAGGCTGCCGGCGGCAAATTCGCTTCCCCTCGTCGGGCGCGTTGCCGCCGGCAGCCCCATCATGTCCGAAGGCAACATCGAGGCGAATTACAGCGTCGATCCCACCCTGTTCAAACCGCGCGCGGATTTTCTCCTGCGCGTCGTCGGATTGAGCATGCGCGACGCCGGCATCATCGATGGCGACCTTCTCGCCGTTCATCGCACACAGAATGCCGAAGACGGACAAATCGTCGTTGCGCGTCTCGATGATGAGATCACCGTAAAGCGACTCAAACATCGTCGAGGACATTTGCTGTTGTTACCGGAGAATCCGGACTTCGAGCCGATCGAAGTCGATTCGCGCCGCGTCGACAGCTTCGCGATCGAAGGTCTTTACGTCGGCATCATCCGGCAGCATTGACATGAACGCCGTCGTGTCATCCGCGCTTGACGCGGTCCTCCAACATCCCGGCATCTGGCGACGTTCCGCGTCAGCGCAATCGCACGTGCGCGCATTGTCGACCGGCAACGCCGAACTCGATGCGATGCTGCCCGGTGGCGGCTGGCCGTGCGGCGCCGTGAGCGAAATCCTGTTCGAATACGACGGCGTCGGCGAATTGTCGCTATTGATGCCCGCGCTCGCCGACATCACGCAGCGCGGACAACGCGTCATCTTCGTCACGCCGCCGTACATTCCGTATGCACCCGCCCTAGCCGCGCATGGCGTGGATTTACGCTACGTCGTGCAGATCGACGCAAATCCCACCGAAGGCGCATGGAGCGCCGAACAATGCCTGCGCTCCGGTTCGTGCGGCGCCGTGCTGAGCTGGCTTCCCATCGCCGACTACACGCTGTTACGACGCCTGCAACTCGCCGCCGAAAGTGGTGATGCATTGGCGTTCGTTTTCCGTCCGGCAAAAGCCGCGTCGAAGACCAGTCCCGCTGCCTTGCGTCTGCAGTTGCACACCAATGCCGAACAAACCGACATCGAAATTCTCAAATGCCGCGGCAATCTCGATCGTCGCCGCCCTACTCGCTTGCGATGTCGCGCGTGAACTGACACGTCGCCTCAGGTTTTGAGACGCACTGTGTATATCGTGATTCACGCATCCAACGAATGGCATCGACATGCTCTGGGCCTGTCTCCACTTTTTCGATCTACCGCTACGCGCCGTGTTCGAGGAAAGCGAGCGAGATGGAGTTTGCGCCGTCGTCGAAGGTCCGCGTCAACGCCAGCACATCTGCATGGCAAATGCCGTCGCGCAGAGCGCCGGCGTGCGTCCCGGCCAGCCGTTGGCGGCGGCGCGCGCGATTTGCGCGAACGTGCAAGCCCGTGCGCGCGACATCGCCGCTGAACAGCGTCTGCTGAAAAGTCTAGCCGCATGGGCGTATCGATTCAGCAGTCAGGTCAGCATCGCAGAACCGGATGCGTTACTGATTGAAGTCGGCGCAAGTCTACGTTTGTTCGGCGGCTGGCCGAAACTGGAACGACACCTGCGGCATGCGTTGAAGGAAATCCGCTATAAACCTTCACTCGCCGTCGCGCCGATTCCCGCCGCATCGCGCGTACTCGCCGTCCACGGCAACGATCAATACATCGATCAACCCGATCCGATGCTCAATGCGCTCGGTTACGTTCCCATCGCCAAAAGCGGATTGGCTGAAAGTTCGATTTCACTTTTATACAATGTCGGCTTGCGCACGTTGCGCGATGTCTTCGCGCTGCCGCGTCCGGAACTGGCGCGCCGCATCGGTCCGAAAGAAATCGATTTGCTCGACCGCATGCGTGGACTCAAAAGCGACGTCCTCGCACTCTACGAACCGCCGCCCTTTTTCAACAACCGCATCGAACTCGACGACCGCGTCGAAGCATGGCCACCGCTGCTATTTCCTTTACGCCGCTTGTGCGGCGAGCTGTCGCTATTTCTCACCGCGCGCGATGGCGGCGTACAACACTACGAAATCGTGCTCGATCACGAGGATCGCACGACGACGCGCATCCGCATCGAACTGCTCACGCCGCAACGCGATGCGAAAGCACTCTACGAACTCGCGCGCAGCCGGCTCGAACAGGCGCAATTGACGCAACCAGTTTGCGGTATCGCCGTTTTCGCGAAAGATTTACCGGAACTCAAACCACGCCATAAGGATTTGTTCGAGCCGCGTCGCGAACAAGGTCTGGATTGGCCATCGCTCATCGAGCGTCTGCGCTCACATCTGGGTGACGATTCCGTGCGTGGACTTTCAGGCGTCGCCGATCACCGCCCCGAACGCGCTTGGAACTTCGACGACAAATCCATCGCCTCACCGACACGCGCAGCGCAATCGATCACACGATTGTCGCCCCGACCGCTCTGGCTGCTGCGACAAATCATTCCGCTACGCACCGCATCGACACGCATTCTCGCCGGCCCTGAACGCATCGAAAGCGGTTGGTGGGACGGCGGCGACATCCGCCGCGATTATTACGTCGTGCAGACGGGCGAAGGTCAACGCGCGTGGGCATTCCTTCCGCCGGAAAGCCACGACGGCTGGATGTTGCATGGATGGTTCGCGTGAGCCATCACAGCGAATGGCCGAAACGATTTGGCAAAAATCTGGAAATGGACGGGAATCCGCGCGAGATCGGCGAGCCGTCGGAGCGCGCACTCAAACGCGCTGAAAAACAGAAACGTCTTTCTACCGTTGAAGGCGCTTCCGAATTTACCGAGGCATCCGACGGGATTGAATATGCCGAACTGCATTGCCTATCGAATTTCAGTTTCCAGCGCGGCGCATCTCACGCAGAGGAATTGTTCAACCGCGCCGAAAAACTCGGCTACAAGTCGCTGGCGATCACCGACGAATGTTCATTGTCGGGCATCGTGCGTGCGCTCGATGCATCGAAGAATTTGAAGGTTAAACTCATCGTTGGCACCGAAGTGCGACTGGCCGACGGCATCAAGCTGGTGATCCTGGCGACAACAAAGCAGGGTTATTCAGATATTTGCAAACTCATCACTACCGGACGCCGCTGCAGTGAAAAAGGCGAATACCGACTGACGCGAGAAGATGTCGAGCAACTCGGTAGTGATGTGCGCGTACTTTGGTCACCGGGATCGCTCGCCAAAACCGATGCGACGACGATCGACGATGCCGCAAAGTGGATAAAGCGACATTTTTCCGAACGCGCATGGATCGCCGTCGAATTGCATCGCGGGCCCGATGACGAAACCGAACTGCAACGCCTTCGACAATTAGGGCAAGCGCACGGGTTACGACTTGTCGCAGCCGGCGATGTCCACATGCATATCCGCGGCCGCCGCGCGCTGCAAGATGTGCTGACCGCCATTCGAATCGGAAAAACAGTTGCCGAAGCCGGCGATGCTTTGTATCCGAATGGCGAGCGTCATCTGCGCACGAAGAATTTGCTTGCAAAAATTTATCCTGCCGATCTGCTCGAAGAAACAGTCCGCATCGCCAAGCAAGTCGAATTCGACTTGAGAAAACTGAAATACACCTATCCGCACGAAATCGTGCCGGAAGGCATGACAGCCATTGCTCGTCTGCGTCAGTTAACCGAACAGGGCATGCGCCGCCTATGGCCCGGCGGCGTTCGCTCGGACGTGCGCGAGCAAATCGAAAAAGAACTCGCGCTTATCGAAGAACTCGAATTCGAACACTTCTTCCTCACCGTGGAAGACATCGTGCGCTGGGCGCGCAAGCAGTCGATCCTATGCCAGGGCCGCGGCTCGTCGGCGAATTCGGCGGTCTGCTATTGCCTTGGCATTACCGCGATCAGTCCGGAAACGGGCAATCTGCTGTTCGAACGATTCCTCTCGCGCGAACGCAACGAGCCGCCCGACATCGATGTGGATTTCGAGCACGAGCGACGCGAGGAAGTAATTCAGTACGTCTTCAACAAATATGGACGGCAGCGCGCGGCATTGGCGGCGACCGTCATCAGCTATCGCGGCAAAAGCGCCACGCGCGACATTGGCCGTGCGCTCGGTTTGCCCGACGATTCACTCGATCAGCTCACCTCGATGTTCTCGCGCGTTTCCAGCGAATCTTCGTTCGATGACGAATTGCGCGAACGCGGTTTCGATCCCGACAGTATGGTGATGAAGCAATTCAAGACGCTGATACGCCGCCTGGTAAAATTTCCGCGACATCTTTCACAACACGTCGGCGGATTCGTTATTTCCGATCAGCCGCTGCACCATCTGGTGCCTGTCGAAAATGCGGCGATGCCTGACCGCACGATCATCCAGTGGGACAAGGACGATCTGGAATCGATGACGCTGCTGAAAGTCGATTGCCTCGCGCTCGGCATGCTGACGTGCATTCGCAAGTGCTTCGACCTACTGAAACATCGCGATGTCGCCGATTTGATGCTGCATACCGTGCCGCAGGATGACGTGCCGACCTACGACATGATCTGCCAAGCCGACACGATGGGCGTATTCCAGATCGAATCGCGCGCGCAGATGTCGATGCTGCCGCGTCTGAAACCGCGCACGTTGTACGACCTCACCATCGAAGTCGCCATCGTTCGTCCCGGACCGATCCAGGGCAATATGGTGCATCCCTATTTGCGCCGTCGCAAAGGACTGGAGCCGATCGACTATCCGCAATCGCAATCCGAACGCGATGCCGGCAAGGGTGAGTCGAAAGTAAAAGAAGCGCTTAGCCGCACGCTGGGCGTGCCGATTTTTCAGGAACAGGTGATGAAGCTCATTCAGGTCACCGCCGGATTCACGCCTGGCGAAGCCGACGAACTGCGCCGTGCGATGGCGGCATGGAAACGCAAAGGCGGTCTGGAGAAATTCTACGGCCGCATCAAGAAGGGCATGCTGGAACGCGGTTACGAAGAATCGTATTTCGAGCGCATCTTCGAGCAGATCAAAGGCTTCGGCGATTATGGTTTTCCGGAATCGCATGCCGCAAGTTTCGGATTGCTCGCCTATGTTTCGTCGTGGTTGAAGTGCCATCATCCCGCCGCATTTACCTGCGCGCTGCTCAATTCCCAACCGATGGGTTTCTATCAGCCATCGCAGCTCATTCAAGATGCGCAGAGACATGGCGTCGTCGTGCGGCCCGTCGATGTCACGATCAGCGCGTGGGATTGCGCACTCGAATCCACGGCGGTCAAAGAAAAGCCAGAACTTCGGTTGGGTCTGAGATTGTTGAAAGGTATGTCGGAAGACCTAGCGCAACGCCTCGTCGATGCACGCAACGAAAAACCTTTCGTCGATGTCGCCGATATGACGCGTCGCGCTCAGGTCAACGTCAAAGAACGCGCCTGTCTTGCCGACGCCGGCGCGCTGCGCAGCTTGAGCGAGCACCGACATCGCGCGCGATGGGAAAGTGCCGGCGCCGAATTGCCGCTGCCGGTGTTGGCCGATTCGAACATCGACGAACAACACATCATGATCCGTCCGCCCTCGCTACGCGAAGACGTGATGAACGATTACGCGCGTCTCGGTCTTTCGTTGACGATGCATCCGCTGGCGTTGATCCGACCCGAACTCAAACGACGCCGCGTCATCGCCGCACGCACAACGGCCGACGAGCGCAACAACGGACGCCGCATGCGCTGCGCGGGCTTGGTCACCGTCCGCCAACATCCCGGCACAGCGAAAGGCGTCACGTTCGTCACGCTGGAAGACGAAACCGGCCAGATCAATGTCGTCGTATGGAAAACACTCGCGCAAGAACAACATCGCGTTCTTCTCGAATCATCCGTCATGGCTGTCGATGGCACGTTGCAAGCCAGCGATGGCGTGTTTCACTTGATCGCCGAACGGCTGCACGACTACAGCGGTTTGCTGCCGAAAATCCGTTTCGAATCGCGCGATTTTCACTAGTGCGTCTAGTCGCTTGAATTCGCTCGGTTAGTCCCTAATTATCGTTTCGATGGCGCAGCGCCGCATTTTCCTGTAGAGTGCGCGCCGCTATACCACTCTGCGCAGGATGTGCAGAACGCCGATAGGACATCGGCAATGCGTCGACCCCCCGTTTTTCCCTTAAGGCTAAATCGACCGCGAGCACCGCTCGCTCGGCCCGCCTGCACCACTCGGTCCCGACGCACAAACCGGAACGCGCTCACGCGCGCATCGGACTCACTTGCGGCGCGGTTGGCTGGGAACGCTGCTACATCAACACCTTGTTCATATCGAACAACCGCATCCGTGCGCGTGCTCGTATGCAAGGTTTTCTAGGAGCGTTTTACATGTCTTTCGAATCTCTCGGGCTATCGCCCGCCCTTCTGCGCGCGTTGGCCGATCAAGGCTATACCGAGCCGACCCCCATCCAAGCTGCGGCGATCCCGACGGTTCTCGCAGGCCGCGACATTCTCGCCGGCGCGCAAACCGGAACCGGCAAAACGGCTGCGTTCGCGTTGCCGCTTATCCAGCGTCTTTTCACCGACGCCAACACCACGGCGCCGAACGGCAAGCGCAAACCGCGCGCGCTGATTCTTACTCCCACGCGCGAACTCGCCGCGCAGGTGCATGAAAGTATCCGCACCTACGGCAAACATCTGCGCATCTTCAGCACCGCGATTTTCGGCGGCGTCAGCATGGGTCCGCAGATGGACGCGCTGCGTCGCGGTCTCGATCTCATCGTCGCCACGCCCGGCCGCTTGATGGATCACATGGAGCGTCGCACCGTCGACTTGTCCGGCATCGAGATCCTCGTGCTCGACGAAGCCGATCGCATGCTCGACATGGGCTTCATGCCGGCCATCCAGAAAATCCTCGGCATTTTGCCGAAGAAGCGTCAGACATTGCTGTTCTCCGCCACGTTCGCCGACGAGATCAAGAAACTCGCCGGTCAGTTCATGCGCGATCCGGAAGAAATCCAGGTGGCCGCGCGCAACGCCATTGCCGCAACGATTACGCACCGCGTGCATCCCGTCGACGGACCCAAGAAGCGCGACGCACTGTTCCATCTTCTCGCCGCCGACAGCCGTCGTCAGGCGCTCGTTTTCAGCCGCACCAAACATGGCGCGGACAAACTGGCGACGTTCCTCGAGAAATCCGGACTCAAAACCGCCGCGATCCACGGCAACAAGAGCCAAGGCGCGCGCACGCGTGCACTGAAAGATTTCAAAGCGGGCAAAGTCACGATTCTCGTCGCGACCGACATCGCCGCACGCGGACTCGACATCGATCAGCTCCCCATCGTCGTCAATTACGATTTGCCGATGGTCGCCGAGGACTACGTGCACCGCATCGGCCGCACCGGCCGCGCGGGCGCGGAAGGTTTGGCCGTGTCGCTGGTCGCGCATGACGAAGTGCGCTTGTTGCGCGACATTCGCCGCATGCTCAAGCAGGACATTCAGATCGTGCCGATCCCCGGCTTCGAGCCGAGCACACCGCTCAACCTCGATTCGAACCGTCCCGCTCCCGGTCGCGCCGCACCGACGAGTCGTCCGCGCAATCCGAACCACGCGCGCCGTCCGCATGCAGGCAACAACTCGAACGCCAAGCCGCACGCCGCCGCCAACAAGCAGCATCGTCAATGGCGCGGCAACCGCGACGCACGCAAAGCGTAAAAAGAAAAAGAGAAACTGCGAAAGCGGTGATCGCGCGCAGGAAGCGCGCGGTCCGCAGCCAGCATCATGGACGTGCTGTCTGCGGACAACACCCTACGCGAACAGAAAAGGCGTTTTTTGGTGACTTTTTGTCGCCGGACAAAAAGTTACCCGCTGGCCGCAGGACAGCGGAAGCTCTTCCCTAGCTCAAACGTAAAAATCAAAGTCACTGGATTCCGGCCTTCGCCGGAATGACGGGCAAAAAATCAGCGTTCCTGATCCGTCGGCCTCAACAAAATCTCATTCACATTAACGTGCGCCGGCTGCGACGCCACATACACCACCGCATTCGCAATATCTTCCGGCTGCAACTGCCGCAACGATTGCGCCCACGAATCCAGAAACTTTTTCGTCGCCGGATCGGGAATGTGATCGCGCAATTCGGTCGCCACTAACCCAGGCTCGATCACACACACGCGAATTTTGTCTTTCTGCACTTCACGCCGCAACGCTTCGGAAAACGCGACCACACCGAATTTACTCGCCGAATAACCCGCGCCCGCTGGATTCGCCGTGCGTCCCGCCGTCGACGAAATATTGATGATGTCTCCACTTCCGCGCTTGCGCATTCCGGGCAACGCCGCCTGCGACGAAACCATCAGGGCCAGGACATTCAACTCCAGCATGCGACGCCAATCTTCCGCTTTTGAATCCGCAACCGGTGAAAGCAACATCACACCCGCGTTGTTGATTAGGATGTCTAGACGTCCAAACTTCGCTTCCGTTTCCGCGACGATGCGACGGTTGTCTTCCTCTTTCAGAAGATCCGCTTCGATCGTCAGCGTTTTCACACCTTCTTTTTCCAGATCGCGCGCCAACGCCTCGAGTCGATCTGCGCGCCGCGCCGTGATGGCTACATCTGCGCCCGCAGCGGCAAGCGCGCGCGCCGTAGCATCGCCAATACCCGATGATGCGCCGGTGACCAACGCAACACGTCCTGCCAATGGCTTACTCATGTCGAATCTCCTTTTCAGATAGAAGAAAAATCGCCAGCTCGCGGATAGATTGGCACGTCGTCGCGCCGAATCAACCCTCGCGGAAAATTTCCAGCTCGGCGACACGGCCGATAAGGCGCGGGCCTATATAGCAATGCGTGCCGCAAGGCGTAAGCCCAGCAGCACGGAATTCGCGGCGATACCACGCCGGTGTTCGCGCGATGAAACCCGTCGTATCGCCTTCCGGCGCATCTTTCGATGTGAATAATTCGAGGAAGGCAACGCCATCGAGCATATCGACTACGCCGCGCAGTCCTCGACGCAACTCCGCGGTGCGGACGTAGTGAATCGTGTCGGAGCACACGATCAAATCGAACGCGCGATCGAATCGCAGCTCGCCAAGACCGCCGAACGTCGCTAATCGCAGATTGCGCGAGCGACCGAAACGCCGCACGACATACTCGCTGCTATCCAGACCAAGATATTCCACGCGTGGTCGCAACCGTTTCAGCGGCGCGCGCCAAACGCCTTCACCACAACCGATGTCGAGCACGTTGACGATTGTGCGCGCAAGATAATATTCAGCGACGGAAACCGCGAGCGCTACTTTGCGCTCCAGCTCGCGTCGCGAGCTGACCGAATGCTTCGGATGCCGATACCATTTGTCGAAATATGCTTGATCGTAAATCTTGCCTGACATTCGCGAACTTCTTCCTCGTCGCTGAGATGATCCGAATTACCTCTTCTTTTCGTCTTGTAGGTAGACGAATTAAATGAGGCCGCCCGGATGAACACTACCGCAAAAGCATTGCCGCAAAAAATATCGTTGGCTTCGATCCTTGCCTTGTTTCCACTGGCCCTGAGTCAGGCATATGTCATCTGGCTCGTGGCGACCGGCGTGCTCGGTTACATGCAGGTGTTGTTGATTACGGCCGCGGAGTTATGGCTCGTCCTTTTGATATCGACAATCTGCTTCTCTCCGACCCTTCAGATTCTCGGAAAACGCATGGCCCAATTGTTTTTCAACACGCTCGCATTGGCGTTCATGCTGGTATTTTCTTCGATCGCCGCCGTTTCGCACGATTTGCATCCGGGCACGCGCGAACAGCCACTTTTTCGAATGATCGATGTTTTCAAGACTATTCTCACAGCGGATGTTTTCAGGGACGGCGTCATTTATCTCGCCGGAACTCTCGGGTTGTCGCTACTCATGGCTATGGTGTCGCGTCAGGCGCGACGCTATTGGTTCAACAATGTGATCCAGCCGTACTCCGCTACGCTCATGGCAATGGTGGCGACGACGTTTGCTGCATTTTTTCTTGCCGATCCGAATGGTCCTACGATAACGTCGGCCGTCGAAATAATCTGCATCCTTTCCGGCATGCGCGTTCTTCTCACCTGGGTATTCGTCAACAATCTGTTTACTCCCGAGCAAAAAGAACTGGAGTTTCAGAAATTCACGGCGGCGGACGTTTAATCCAACTGTCCTAGCGTAGCGAGGCGTTGATCTTATCGAGCGTCGCTTTCCCTGGACTCAACTCCTTCGCCACTAGCCGATTCAGCGGCACGTCGCTCGTGTTGAAATGCTCGTGCAAATCCTGCGCTTCAGGATCGACGTAAAGAAGTCCCGTGACGACTTCGCCTTTCGCCTGCCGCTCGTGCACGTAATTCATGGCGGCGACGCGATCGTGCGGATCATAGCTCGCGTGCAGTTTGCGCAAACGAATGATCGTGCCGTCGTGTTGCGTAACGTCGACGAGTTCACCCGCCGCGTAGTCGACGACGATCTCGGCGCGCACGTCGATGAAGTCGAGACGATTCGCCGCCTCGTTATGTTCGCGCACGTATTCGTAACTCTTCGTGCTGCCCGGATGATTGTTGAACGCGACGCATGGACTGATCACATCGATAAACGCCGCGCCTTTGTGCTTGATCGCGGCCTTGATGATCGGAACCAGTTGCGGCTTGTCGCCGGAAAATCCGCGCGCGACGAAACTCGCTCCCAGTTGCAACGCAAGCCCAACCATATCGAGTGGGCTATCCGTATTCGTCACGCCTTTCTTGGATTTCGATCCAAGATCGGCGGTCGCGGAGAATTGGCCTTTCGTCAATCCGTACACGCCGTTGTTTTCCACGATGTACGTCATGTTCACGCCGCGACGAATCGCGTGCACGAATTGTCCGATGCCGATCGATGCGGAATCGCCGTCGCCGGACACACCCAAGTATAAAAGTTCACGATTGGCGAGATTCGCGCCCGTGAGCACCGACGGCATACGGCCATGAACCGTGTTGAAACCATGCGATTGGCCGAGAAAATAATCCGGCGTTTTCGAACTACAGCCGATGCCGGAAAGTTTGGCGACGCGATGCGGTTCGATGTCGAGTTCCCAACACGCTTGAATAATCGCGGCAGAAATCGAATCGTGTCCGCATCCGGCGCAGAGCGTCGAAATTTTCCCTTCATAATCGCGCCGCGTAAATCCACGCGCATTACAGCCGAGCGTTGGATGATGAAGTTTCGGTTTTGCGATGTAGGTCATGAGCGCGCCACTTTGCCGGATTCGATCGAAACGACTTTCAGGTTTTGCATTTCCTTGTCGATTGCGCCACCGATGAATCGCGCGGTGATGGGTGCGCCTTCATAGTGCAGAACGGGAATCAGTTTCGCGGGATCGATACCGAATTCGTTGACGACGAGCGAACGCAGTTGCGCGTCGCGATTCTGTTCGACGATAAATACTTTGTCGTGTGCCGCAATGAAGTCGCTGATGGAATCGGGAAACGGGAATGCGCGCACACGCAACGTATCGAGGTGCAATCCTTCCTCTTCCAGTGCGACGATCGCTTCGTCCATTGCCGGACTCGTCGATCCGTAATAAATCGCACCGTAACGCGTTTTCTGTTTTGCCTGCCGGACGATCGGCTGCGGGACGAGCGCTTTCGCGCTATCGAATTTCTTAAGCAAGCGTTCCATGTTATAGACGTAATCCGCGCCGCGCTCGGAATAGCGCGCATACGGATCACGCGACGTGCCGCGCGTGAAATACGCACCCTTGCTCGGATGTGTGCCCGGATAGGTGCGCCATGGAATTCCGTCGCCGTCGACGTCTTTGTAGCGGCCGAAATCCTTTCCGGCTTCGAGTTCTTCCGCCGTCATCACTTTGCCGCGATCGTACGCGCGCGATTCGTCCCACTCGAACGGCGCGCACAAACGATGATTCATGCCGATGTCGAGATCGGTCAGTACGAAGATCGGCGTCTGCAAACGGTCGGCAAGATCGAACGCCTGCGCCGAAAAATCGAAGCATTCGTGCGGATCTTCGGGAAACAGCAGAACGTGCTTCGTATCCCCATGCGACGCATAGGCGCAGGCGAGTACATCGGATTGCTGCGTGCGTGTCGGCATGCCAGTCGACGGTCCACCACGCTGCACATCGATGATGGTGATCGGGATCTCCGCGAAATACGCAAGACCGATGAATTCGTTCATCAATGAAATGCCCGGACCCGACGTCGTCGTGAACGCACGCGCACCGTTCCATCCCGCGCCGACAACCATGCCGGCCGATGCGATTTCGTCTTCCGCCTGCACGATCGCGAAATTGTTCGCTCCAGTTTCCGGATCGACGCGATACTTCATGCAGTATTTCTGAAACGCTTCCGCAAGCGATGACGACGGCGTGATCGGATACCACGCGCACACCGTCGCGCCGCCGTAGACGCATCCCAGCGCCGCGGCCATATTTCCTTCGACGAAGATGCGATCGCCGACGCTGTCGGAACGTCGAACCTTCAAACCGATCGGCCCGATATTGTCGCGCGCATAGTCTCGACCGAGATGCAGCGCCGTCACGTTCGAATCGAGCAGCTTTTCCTTGCCTTTGTATTGCTCGGAGAAAAGTTTTTCGATCTCGGCCGTGTCGATGTCGAGCAATACCGACAACGCGCCGACGTACATGATGTTCTTGAACAACTGACGCTGTCGCGCATCGGCGTAAGTGCGATTGCAGATCGCCGTCAGCGGCATGCCGATGATGTTGATGTCGTCGCGAAATTTCGATTGCGGCAAAGGACGCGTGTTGTCGTAGAAAAGATAGCCGCCGGGCTCCAGTTCCTTGATGTCCGCGTCCCACGTCTGCGGATTCATGGCGACCATCAGGTCGATGCCGCCACGCCGTCCGAGCCAGCCGCGCTCGGTGACGCGCACTTCGTACCAAGTCGGCAAACCTTGGATGTTCGACGGAAAAATATTACGCGGGCTGACCGGCACACCCATGCGCAGAATCGATTTGGCGAACAGCTCATTCGCCGATGCGGAACCTGAGCCGTTGACGTTGGCGAACTTGACGACGAAATCGTTGATCGATTCGATTGCTTTCTTGTTCGACACGCTCACGCCGCCTCCTTCTTCGTCGGCTTGTGACAGCCGGGACCTGCTTGCGTCGTTTCGAGCAGGAATTTGCGCATGTCCCACGCGCCGGTCGGGCAGCGTTCGGCGCAGAGGCCGCAATGCAGGCACACGTCTTCGTCTTTCACCATCACGCGGCCGGTTTTCAGCGTGTCGGATACATAAAGGTCTTGCGTAAGATTGAGCGCCGGCGCGGTCAAACGCGTACGCAAATGTGCTTCATCGCCATTTGCGGTGAAGCTGATGCAGTCCATCGGACAAATATCGACGCAGGCGTCGCATTCTATGCAGACATCTTTGCTGAAAACCGTCTCGACATCGCAGTTGAGGCAACGCTGCGCTTCGTCGAAGGCTGTCTTCGCATCGAAACCGATTTCGACTTCTATTTTTATACTTTTCAGCGTTTTCTCTTTTTCGCGCCACGGCACGGCGAAACGCACGTCGTTGGAAATGTCGTTGTCATAACTCCATTCGTGAATGCCCATCTTTTGCGAGATGAGACTCGTCATCGGATCGGGCCGCGCGTGAATGTCTTCGCCGTTGAGCATTTTGTCGATCGAGATGGCGGCATCGTGACCGTGCGCAACGGCCCAGATGATGTTCTTCGGTCCAAATGCCGCATCGCCGCCGAAAAATATTTTCGGATTGCTCGACTGCATCGTCACTTTGTCGACAACCGGCATCTCCCATTCGTTGAACGTAATACCGACGTCGCGCTCGATCCACGGAAACGCATTTTCCTGGCCGACCGCGATCAGCACATCGTCGCATTCGACGAGTTCGTCGGGTTCGCCGGTCGGCACGAGCTGACGCCGGCCTTTCGCATCTTTTTCGGCGCGGACTTTCTCGAACGTCATGCCGACGAGTTTTCCATCGCGATGCTCGAATGTTTTCGGCACCATGAAATTGAGGATGGGAATGCCTTCGTGCATCGCGTCCTCTTTTTCCCACGGCGACGCTTTCATTTCGTCGAAACCGGAGCGCACGATGACTTTCACTTCTTCGCCGCCGAGACGACGCGACGATCGGCAGCAATCCATCGCCGTATTGCCGCCGCCGAGAACGATCACGCGGCGTCCGATTTTCTTGATGTGTTCGAAGTAAACCGACGCGAGCCAGTCCAGACCGATGTGAATGTTCGCCGCGGCTTCGTTGCGACCGGGCAGATCGAGATCGCGCCCGCGCGGCGCGCCGCTGCCGACGAAAATCGCGTCGAAATTCTGTGTCAGCAATTCGCGCATGGAATCGATGCGCGCGTTGCCGCGGAACTCAACGCCGAGATCGAGAATGTACCCGACCTCTTCGTCGATCACTTCTTCCGGCAGACGAAAACGCGGCACCTGCGTGCGCATGAAGCCGCCGCCTTTTTGTTCGGCCTCGAACACGGTGACGTGATAGCCGAGCGGCGCGAGATCGCGCGCGACGGTCAACGCCGAGGGTCCTGCGCCGACGCAGGCGATGCGCTTGCCGTTGCGATGCACGGCGGGTTTCGGCATGCGCGCGCGGACGATGGCGTTGTCTTTGTTGTCCGCAGCGACGCGTTTGAGGCGGCAGATCGCGACGGGTTCCGGTTTGCCGCTGTTGTTCTCTTCAACGCGACCACGCCGACATGCGGGCTCGCACGGCCGATCGCAGGTGCGTCCAAGGATTCCCGGAAAAACGTTCGACTTCCAATTCACCAGATACGCGTCGGTATAGCGGCCGGCGGCGATCAAGCGGATGTATTCGGGAACCGGAGTGTGTGCGGGGCAAGCCCACTGACAATCGACGACTTTGTGAAAGTAATCGGGAACACGAATATCGGTTGGCTTCACCCACTTCCTCCGCGATGCAGCTCGCTGGAGTCTACTCGTGGCATCCGACTCTGAGAAGCGGGCGGAATGAGACCTGTTCGACTAATGTCGCAACGCAATGCATTCGATCTCGACGCGAGCATTCATCGCCAGGCCGCTCGTGCCGAACGCGCTGCGCGCAGGCAGGTGTTTTCCGAATGCGGCGACATACTCAATGTTCATCGCGCTCCACTCGGCCATATCGGCAAGCATCACGGTGACTTTGACAACGCGATCCATCGACAATCCATGACGTCGCAGGACTGCATCGATATTCGCCAGCGCCTGCTTCGTTTCCGCCGCGATTCCGCCCTCGACAAGCTTGCCGTTGGCGCCGGAACCAATCTGGCCGGACAGGAAAACAAGATTGCCGACATCCACCGCCTCAGAGAACGGCAATCCCGGAATCGCCGTGAAAGGATGGAAAACCGGTGCGCGCTTGGGGCTGTCAGTCATAGGGTTTAGTCGATTCGACCATTGCATATGTCGCAATGCAGCACAAAATCAAGGACAATCACCGATTCGGTTATACCGGCATAACGCCTAGGATTTCAATGTTGTATCAATTGCACGAGTTCAACCGAACATTGCTCAATCCGCTGGTGTCATGGTCGCAAACCGCAGCGCGCATGTTTTCCTCGCCAGATAGCTGGTTGTCGCACTTGCCGGGCGCGCCGCGCGCAGCGGCGAATTACGAACTCGCCTACCGCCTGGTCAAGGATTACGAGAAACCGAAATTCGAGATTCAGTCGGTACAAGCGTACGGTAAAGAAGTGCCCATTGTGGAAAAGTGCGCATTATCCAAACCGTTCTGCAATCTCGTGCACTTCAAACGTTACGCAGATGATGCCGCGACCTTGCAGAAATTGAATGCGGACCCCGCCGTTCTCGTCGTCGCGCCGCTTTCCGGACATCACGCGACGCTGTTGCGCGATACGGTGCGCGCGCTCGCGCAAGAACACGATGTGTACATTACCGACTGGCTCGACGCGCGCATGGTGCCGGCGGAGATCGGTCCGTTTCATCTCGACGATTACGTGGACTACATTCGCGAATTCATTCGCCATATCGGCGCTAAGAATCTGCATGTGATCAGTGTCTGTCAGCCGACCGTTCCGGTGCTCGGCGCGATTTCGCTGATGGCTTCCAACGGCGAAAAATTGCCGCGCACGATGACGATGATGGGTGGTCCGATCGATACACGTAAGAGTCCGACGGAAGTCAATGATCTCGCGACGACGAAGCCGTTGTCATGGTTCGAAAATACCGTTGTCCAAGAAGTGCCGCAGAACTATCCCGGCCATGGTCGCAAAGTGTATCCGGGCTTTCTGCAACACGCGGGATTCATCGGAATGAACCCGAGTCGACATTTCATGTCGCATTGGGATTTCTATGAGAATTTATGCAAAGGCGATCTCGAAGATGCCGAAAGTCATCGCCGCTTTTACGACGAATACAATGCCGTACTCGATATGCCAGGCGAGTACTATCTCGACACGATCAAGACCGTGTTTCAGGAACACGCACTGCCGCGCGGCCAATGGTTCGTGCGGGGCGAGCGAGTCGCTCCGGAAGACATCAAAGGTCCTGCGCTTTTCACGATCGAAGGCGAGCTCGACGATATTTCCGGACTGGGCCAGACGGAAGCCGCACTCACATTGTGTACAAGTATAAAAAACGCGGATAAGCGACATCTCACGGTGAAAGGCGCCGGCCACTACGGCATCTTCAGCGGACGCCGCTGGCGTCAGGTCGTTTATCCGGAAGTGCGCGATTTCATTCGCGCACACGACGGCAAATAGCGAGCGAATCAGTACTGCGCCGTCTTCACGAGGAAGTGCTTCGCAAGCGTTCCCTGTATCCGTCCGATACCTCTGGCGAGATGCAGCGTGAGGCAAAGCATCACGACGCCGATGACCAGCATCAGTGGCTCAGTCCACAGCGGCGGCGCGTAATGATGCTCGTTCACATTGACGAGACCCCATCCGAAAATCGCCTTCGTTATCGGACTCAATGCCAGACCAAGCGATAAGGTCAGCCCGACGATTGCAAACACGAAATAAATAATGCCGAGCGGCAGTTTCAGCAGCATGTAGAGCAGCGTCGACCACGTTCTGGGATCGACAAACATCCCTTTCACTCGCGCGCCGAATGTTTTACCGCGATCCGCATACAACGGCCGACGCGGCATGCGCTCGCCGAGCATCGCTTCGATCAAGCGTCCTTCGACGAGCGCCAACGCGCGTACGGTCGAGATGAACAACGCGGCGAACGGCAAGCCGATGATAAGAATGCAAAGCCCGAGCGACAAACTCAAACCGGTTATGGTCCATACGAAATAGAAAATGCCGGTGGCCAACGACAGGATCATGTAAAACAGCGACGAATACGCGAGCGGATCGCCGAGCACGCCGAAGAATTTTCCCAGCGTCGACTTCCGCGACGGCCGTTTCGGCGCGCGCAATGCCGTTTCGACCTGCACTTCCTTGTCGCGATAAATATCGGCTACTTCTTCCGGAGCGCCGTAGCTGGTCGCGACGTTTGCGAGCATCGTGGCCTCGTCCCACTCCGGATGCTCTGCAAGTTCGGAGCGCAGATATTCCTCGGCGTCGTATTGCGCATCTTGCTTCAACGCAGGATCGGCATCAGCAAGGGCGGCGTTGAGCTGTGCGAGATATTCTTCGATGGTTTTCGGTACGCTCGTCATCACACGGCTCCTTTCAAAACGGAATCTACAAACTTGCGGGTGGCGGTCCATGTCGCCGTCCACTCCTGCGCGGCGGCGCGTCCCAACGCGGTGATCGCGTAATAACGACGCGGCGGACCGGTGACGGAAGGTTCCACATGGCTTTTCAACAACCCCGCCGCGCACAAATTCCGCAGCACGGGATACAGCGCGCTTTGTTTGCCGCTGAGCGCACCGCCCGCGCTCTGCTCCAGCCGCTTGGCAATCTGATAGCCATACATCGGCTCGCCCGCCTGCGAGAGCACGACGAGCAGCACCAACGCCGTCGTCCCGGCGCTCAATTCCTTCTGAAATTTCTTTTGGTGCGACTCGGTATCCATTGCACAGTCAACAATAGCAACGAGTGCATCATAGTGTTAACTCAACACTAGTACATGCCCCAAAAGTCATGGGAACCAACCGACACCATCGAGGGCGCACAGGATGTGCGCCGTTCGCCGCGCGGACATGGATGTCCGATCGGCGAACAAACCGTACGTGCAGAAAAAGGTGTTTCTTTGGTTACTTTCTTTGCACCAGCAAAGAAAGTGACTCGCTCGCCGCAGGCGAGTGAAACGCCTTTGTTTCAAAGTCAGACGACAAAAGCAAAGGCACTGGATTCCGGCATTCGCCGGAATGACGAGCCAAGAAAAACGCGTTATTTCTTCCCAACGACTCTCACCGGAATCGGAACGCTACAGACATCCACATACCCCGCCGGCACCTTGTACCATTCATCCCTCCGGTTCCTGCGCGACTCAATCAACGAAGCAAACGTCGGCGTATCCGTCCTCATCACTTCAAGATTCACCCGCTCCGATTCCGGCACATCCGCCGCCAGCTGAATCGATTTGATCGGCACACGCTGCTCGGCTTTCTCGTAGAAACCCAACGCACCCGTCCCGCGCGGCATAGTCGACAAAATCTCCATCCCCTGCACCACGCGACCAGCGACCGTAATATTCCGATCGAGCCATCGCGGCGAACTGGCGATCACGACATATAGCTCCGTACCACCACCCGAATCCGAATCCAGATCGCGCCCCACGCCGACCGTGCCGTAACAATGCGTCATCCAGGCCGTATTCGTCTTCGGATCGCGCGCGGCAGGAAAGTCGCCGGAGAATCCGGTTTGCGGCGCGTAACCGTCGCGGTCCGGCAAAAGTGTAAAAGGCAACTCTTTGCTTTGTGGAATCGTAAACTCGGCTTTGAGCGTGCGCTGAGCATTCTTGATCGGCTTCGGTTTGTCTTTGTCTTCCGCGCGAGCGTCCGCATGCGGATCGCCCCACTGCACGACGTAATTGTCCTGCGAACGTAGAATTTCCAGGCCGTCGAAGTATTTCTCGGCGACAAGCGCCTTGATGTTCTTCGTGTGATTCGGCGCAAACGCAGTCGCCAGTTCGATCACGACGCGCCCTGCGGGAAGATTCACGTACAACGTGTTTTGCGGATCGAGCACGTGCCAGTCTGACGGTTTCGACGCGGCGATGACATCGGCAGTCGTCGGAGTTTTCTTCGATGCCTCAGTCGCGAGCGACGGTTGAATTGAACCAATAACGGCGACGACCATCGCCGCATGCACCATCGCGTTTTTTATCTGCACGTGAATTCTCCCAAAGCCACCGTTTATTGTCCGTGCATCTTCACGCTGCTTCAATACAAAAGCCAGCGACGGCGAATATAACTTCAAGGAGAGTGCAATGCCCATTCTGCGACTTCGTGTCACCGGCAATCGCGATGCCGTCGACGCCATCATGGCGACGCTCAACAGCGTGGACGAGCTCGAGCGAGTCGAAGAAGTCGACGACGAAATGCCGACATTGCGCGATGACTCGACGTCGTTGGAATTACCAGACGATCTCGGCGCATCGGTCTATCGCATCGAAATCGAAACGCCGCATCGCAAAACCATCGATCGCGTGCACGATATTATCGAAATGACGTCGCGCAACCTCGATGCCGCAGTGGAATTCGTCGATCGATTCTAGGTTCGACTATTTGCTCAACTCGGATGCAAGAACACCGAGACGCACGATACGCGTTCCAATGGTGCCGTTGCGGCTGATCGTCAGCGTGACGCGCTTGCCCATGCGCGCGCGCAACTGTTTTTCGAAATCCGCGCGACCGGCAATATCTTTGCCGTCGATTTTCGTGATCACGTCATTGGTCCGCAAATTCGCTTCCGCGGCCGGCGACCCGCCAACGACGGTTCCTATCCGCACACCGCTCGATCCGATCTCGGTGCGCTCTTCTGCTTTGAGATCGCGAAAGCTCGCGCCAAACGGCAATTTGAATCGCACGTAATACACCGCATGCAACGACGGCGCGTGCGTCGCTTCGTCCGGTGGCACGTTATAGAAAATGACTTTGTCCGCGCCAGCCTCGCTGCCGCGTTTGCGCAACCAGGCGTTGGCGTCGGCATCGATACCTGCGTAATAGCCATTGGCGACTTTGACGAATCCTTTTGCCGACAATACGCGCTCGTCACCGGCTGCCGATTCCCCCTCTGAAAATTCCGGTTGATTGGGTGGCGGCGCAGCACGAAGTTCCGCTACGGTGTCGGGGCCGCGCCCGACGACGGGTTCGAAACGACCGAGCGAAGATCGCGGCGGAGACTCAACCGGCTGCGTTTCAGGTAATGGTCGAACGTTTTGTCGGCACCCGATCAGCGCGAGCGAAAAGCAGATCGTCGCTGCAACCGCAATCTTCAGAAAAACCCGATGTCGCATGTGCGCTCAGCGCGCCGGCGTTTGCGTCATCGACGGCGCGGGACGTTTCGGCGTGAGTTCGGCGTCGAGCAAGCGTTCGATACGCGCGAATACTTCTGAACGTGAAAAAGGCTTCTTCATGAAATCGTCGGCGCCGATGCGTTGCGCGTAGAACTGCTCGGTGGCCTGCTCGTTACCGCTGATCATGATCACGGGTATTTCGCGCGTCGCCGGATCGCGTCGGAGCTGACGCAACGCCGCGAACCCATTCATCCCGGGAAGAACGATGTCGAGAAAAATCAGATTCGGCCGTTCGGCCAGCGCGACCTTCAGGCCGCTTTCGGCGTCGCCCGCTTCCAGCGTCGAGATACCGCTTTGCTGCAGGATTTTTTTAAGCAACGCGACGATCGTCGGCGAATCGTCCACGATGAGTACCCGAGTGCCTTCACGCGCGTTGACTCGCGGTTTTTCACGCCGCTCTTGCGGCCCGAAGAACCGCTTGAACAACTCGAATGAAGCCACGGCCGATTCCTATAACGGGACGGGGTACAGTGTGTCGGTTGGCGCATGATATGACAACCCCTGAACCTGGCGAAATACAGGAGATTTCATGACCGGTTTGGCGAAACACACGGTGGCGACGATATGAGTGCGACAAAACCAGGACACATTCGCGTCGGCATCGGTGGCTGGAAATTCGCACCGTGGCGTGAAACGTTTTATCCAGAAAAGCTCACACAGAAAAACGAACTTCAATACGCCAGCCGGCAAATGACGGCGATCGAGGTCAACAGTACGTTTTATGCCGCGCAGCGAGCGACGACTTACGCGAAATGGCGCGGCGAAACGCCGGACGGTTTCGTGTTCTCGCTGAAGGCGCCGGGTTTGATCACGCAAGGCCGCCAACTGGCGAATGCCGCGCGCGGAATTCAGGCGTTCGTGTTCGGCGGATTGGCGGAGCTTGGCGATCGGCTCGGTCCCATCTCATGGCAATTTCCGCCGCGCCGCGAATTCCAGCGCGACGACTTCGCCGCGTTCCTCGATCTTCTGCCGCGCGATTTGAACGGCTATCCGATGCGTCACGTGCTCGAAGTGCGCCACGACAGTTTCATGTGCGATGAATACTTGGCGCTGGCGCGACAACATCGGTTTCCCACGGTCTATACGGATTCGCCGGACTATCCATCATTCGCCGATCTCACCGGCGATTTTGTTTATGCGCGATTGATGGGTAGTAAGTCGTCGATCGCGACGGGCTATGCCGCCAAAAATCTAGATGGGTGGGCCGTGCACGCGCACGCGTGGGCGCGAGGAAAAGCGCCCGCGAGCTTGCATTACATCCAGCAAGAACAACCCGTGGCGAAATCGCGCGATGTCTTCATCTATTTCATCAGCGCAGCGAAAGAACGCAATCCGGCCGCTGCGCTCGCGCTGCGCGAACGTATCGAGGCGTGATTATTTTTTCAGCCGAGTCGCGTGACTTGCGCAAATTCTAATAATTGAAGAAAGGCAGCACGGTTTCGAGCTTTTTTAAAGTTATCCGTCTGAGGGTTTATCTTCACGTCGATTCCACCGATGCACTCAGCCGATGGCAAAGACGCGCTGAACGAAAAAACCACGTGGCTGATTCTGCTCGCAAAGAATTTTCAACGCGGCTCATTGCAGAGCGCGACCTGTCTGTATTGACAGTGGACGCTATGCCGGATTGCGCAAAGTATCCAAATTACTTCTCTCCTGTGCCATCAACCGAAGCGAACGAAATTTTTAAATAGACGTTCGTATTCGGTTGTATGGAAGTAAACGTAAAAACAGGAGAAAGTCATGGTTAGCAACATAGCAAGACAGCAACATAATGGCGTCGTCAATAATAAAGCCCACATTCGACGCTCCCGCGCACTCGGCGTTTGCTCACTCGTGATGTTGGTGGCGACGTTCGGATTTTCGACGACGAGTATCGCTGCACCGATCGCGATTCCGAACGGAGATTTCTCCAACACCGCCAATAATGGCCATATCGGTGGAGGATTGATCGGGGGTTCCGGTAGCGCTGTTATCGGCAATGGTCCATGGAACGGAACCTACACAGGCGCGGCGAATCTGCTCGCACCACCGCTCCTAACGATCAAGAACCAAGAGGCAACAATCAGTGGTCTCTTAGGAATCAACGTTCTCGGCATCGTCGACAATTCCGGCTACTTCAGCCAGTCGCTGACGAACGCTTACGAGGCGAACGAACACTACGTGTTGACTACGGACGTCGATGCCAGTGTCCCGTTGAATGTCGGCGTTCTCAACAGCGCGAATGCGGGCATCGCGTTAACGCAAGGTACAACAGTGTTGGCAGCTACGGGCACAACGGGATCGATCGTGTCGCTGACACTGCTCAACGGCACGCGTTACAAACTCACGTTGGCTTATGACACCGGCGCGGCAGTCAGCGGCAACATAGGCGTTCAATTGTTTGCGAAACCGCAGAACCTTGTCACGGCGAATTTGCTGACAGGGATATCGTTCACTAACGTGACGCTGAGCGGTAGCGCCATCAATCCGGTAGCCGCAAGCGTCGCGACTGGCGGCGGAACGCCGCAGAGCGCAACAGTCGACACGCCATTCGCCACACCGTTCACTGTCACCGTACTCGATGCGGAAGGCGATCCGGTGCAAGGCGCCAATGTGACCTTCTCGGCGCCAGCATCCGGACCTAGCGCCATCCTGTCGACGCCACTGCCGACCGACCTGAACGGACAAACGCAGGTCACGGGGACGGCGAATGCAATCGCAGGAAGCTATACCGTCACCGCGACGGTGAACGGTGTGGCCACGTCAGCGACTTTCAATTTGACCAACACCGCCAGCGGCGCATCGTCAGTCGGCAGCGCGACCGGAACGCCGCAAGACGTGAGCGTAAATACGAACTTCACCACACCGCTCGGCGTGACGGTGAGGGATGCCGACGGCAATCCGCTGCAAGGCGTGACGGTGACATTTTCGTCGCCCAATTCCGGCGCAAGCGCGAATTTCCCGAATGGCGCAATGGCAATCACAGGTCCTGACGGCGTTGCTACTGTCGATGCTACGGCGAACATGGTCGCAGGCCACTACGTCGTTACTGCAACCGTCGTCGGCGCCACGTCGTCGGCCACGTTCGCATTGACCAATGATGCGGGTCCCGCTGCGATTGCGGTCGCAACGAGTGGAACGCCGCAAAATGCGCAAGTCTCCACGGCGTTCAACGTTCCGCTATCGGCCGAGATCGAGGATGCGTTCGGCAACGGCATACCCAACGTGTCGGTGACATTTACTGCTCCAGCATCCGGTGCAAGCGCCACATTCTCACCCAGCGCGACGGCGACGACCAACGCCAACGGCATCGTGAGCATCGACGCTACCGCAAACAATACGGCAGGCACCTATACCGTCACCGCAACAAGCAACGGAGTGGGAACGGATGCGACATTTACACTCACCAACACGACGGGGACGACACCGGTAGTCGTAAAAACGAGCGGCAGCAATCAGGATACAAACGTTGATGCAGCGTTCTCGTGCTTGCTGCAATTGAAAGTCACGAGTGATGGAACGACGCCGCTGCCGAACATGGCTATCGATTTCGTCGCGCCAACATCGGGTCCTTCGTCGATTCTGTCGAACGGCACGAATAGCGGGTCGGAAGTCACTGTCATAACGAATAGCAACGGCCTCGCGGGCGTTACGGCCACCGCCAACAGCACGCCCGGCACGTACGACATTTCCGCACAGATGACCGACGGGTCGGCGCTCGCTACCTATCAGCTGACCAATCTCGACAACGATCGCATCTTTGGCAACGGCTTCGAAAATACACCGGCGTTGTGTCCGAACTGATCCCGTTAGTTAGTTAGCTAGCTTTGGGTGACTGGATCGCGCCGGCAATCGGCGCGGTCCATCTAGATTCACGCATCTGCGGTTCACCGGCGCGATCACGACTCTGGGGCCAGAGCACGCGAGCAGGTTTTCGCCATGGCATAGATTGCTCGCCGAAGACCGCGCCGGTTTTTTTCCATCAGCTATCGCTCTGCGTCAACCGTTGCGGCATCCGCGCGTTGCGTCTTGAGGCAAGCCTCGCTCTTCGGAAAACCAAAATGACTTCAGCGCTAACTTCGAGATTCGTTTTCGTCGCGATGCTTTGTTTGATGTGCTGTTTCGCGGGCGCCCATGCGCAGACCACGCCATCGTCGACCGATCGAACAAAAAAGATCGAGAAATTCAACGAGAAATTCGACGCCGCCGACATCAATCACGATGGTTTCCTGACACGCGACGAAGCGGTGAAAAACTTGCCTCACATCGCCAAGCATTTCGATGCCATAGACATCGACCACGATGGTAAATTATCGCGGCAGGAAATCGCCCAATTCCTGACGTCGAAACGCAAAGCTAAAGAAGAGTGAGATCCTCTATGAATTCGGTTCCACGCTTCCTGCTTATCTTGCCTGCAATCCTGATCCTCGCCGCGGCCGCGGAAGGCGTCTACTTGCAGAACGTTCGTCGGCAGTCGTATGACTGGCGGGAATATTTCGCATCGCTCGGCGATGCTATCGGCAGAGTCTTCATCAATCGCATCATCGGATTCGGAATCGCGGGCGCTGTATTCGGCGTCGTGACAAAGTTCCGAATTGCGACGATTCCGATGAATCACTGGTGGTCGTGGCTTGCCCTTTTGTTTGGACTGGAATTCTTTTATTACTGGATGCATCGCGCCGACCATCGCGTACAATGGTTGTGGGCCACGCACGCCGTCCATCATTCGACGAACGCCTATAACCTCTCCGCCGCCTACCGACTCGGCTGGACGTCGGGCATCAGCGGAAGTTTTCTTTTCTTCGCGCCGCTGGTGTGGATCGGATTTCCCGCGCAAGCC
>OLMB01000174.1_pt1 | contig 33435 bp, 23 predicted proteins | sample 1604691 | NCBI WGS metagenome assembly OLMB01 (sample SAMEA104055722, study PRJEB20765) | soil metagenome | isolation source: soil
CGTCATCGGCTGGCCGGAATTCAGAGATTCTCATTCCGACGCGATCTTCGCCCGCCTGCGCTCCCACGAATACGAACACCTTCCCGTACTTCTGCTCGCCGACATCAACGACGGCGGCGCCGTCAACTGGATGATGAAGCGCGCGAGCACCGGACTGCTCTTGTGGAGCGACTACAGCGAATGTGCGGACGCTCTGGAAAAACTGATCAATCCACCGTCGCCGCTGCTGCCGGATTTGGAGATCGGCGGTCAATCGCATTTGCGCATCCTCTTCGTCGATGATTCCGCCACCGTGCGTGTGGCGTTCCGTCGCCTGCTGATGAAGCACGGTTATCTTGTCGAAACGGCGGAGAACGTCGAGGCCGGATGGAACCTCGCGAGCAACGCTCAGTTCGATCTCGCCATCGTCGATTACTTCATGCCGGGCGAACCAGGCAGCGTGCTCGTGCAGCGCATGAAAAACGATCCGCGCACGCGCGGCATTCTTTCGGCGATCATCACGGGTACGTATTCGGAGCGGGTGATCAACGAATCGCTCGCGGCCGGTGCCTTGGAATGCCTATTCAAAAGCGAAGCACGCGAACTATTCATGGCGCGATTGAGTTCGCTCGCGCGCGCCGTGCAGGATCGCAAATCCGTCGATGCCGAACGGCGACGCCTGCGCAGCATTTTGAGTTCGGTCGGCGACGGTGTGTACGGCGTCGACAATCGTGGCACGATTCAGTTCATCAATCCGGCCGCGCTGGATTTGCTCGGCTACACCGAAGAAGCTGAGTTGATCGGCGCGTCGGCGTTCGAAAGTTTTCATCACAGTTACGAAGATGGCACAGCCGTGCCGCGCACCGCCGATTTCCTGTTGCAGTGCTACGCGAAAGGCAGCCAGATTCCCGGCTGGCAAACGGTATTCTGGACGGCCGCGCGCCGGCCGATTCCCGTCGAGTGCACGGTTTATCCGATGCAAGTGGATGGACAGCGCGAAGGATCGGTCGTGGCGTTTCGCGATATTTCCGCGCGACGCATGCTCGAAGAAGAACTGCGCTGGCAGGCCGGGCACGACGCCCTGACCAAACTGCACAATCGCGCGTGGTTCGAAACACAACTCGAACAAGACATCACGCGGCTGAAAAATACCGACAATATCTCGTTGTTGCTGTTTCTCGATCTGGATCGATTCAAATACATCAACGACACCGCGGGTCACACGGCGGGAGATCAGCTACTCGTCGAAATCAGTCGACGTCTGTCGTCGCGCCTGCGTGCGAGCGATCACATAGCGCGCATGGGCGGCGACGAATACGCCGTGATCTTGCGTAACGTGAATCGCGCCGACGTCTCTCCGATCGCCGATGAATTCCGCAAGGCGCTCAGCGCCCTGCCCTTCAGTTATGGCGGAAAGACGTATCGCGTGGGCGTTTCCATCGGCGTCACCAAACTCGATCAAAACACACCGTCGCGCAGCGAAGCGATGGCGGCGGCGGACGTGGCACTGCATCTGGCAAAACGCAACGGCCGAAATCAGGTTCATGTATTTTCCGCCGATAGCGACCAACGCGGCCGCATGGACATGGAACTCGGCTGGACATCGCGGCTGGAATCCGCGCTCAAGGAAGATGGATTCGCTCTCGCATTCCAACCGATCCTGCCGTTGGAGAAACTCGAATACGATCGCCTGCCGACGCAACAAGGTGCACTGTGGACGCGGCATTTCCGCAACCACAGCACCACCGGCCAGCGCGTATTCTACGAAGCGCTGATCCGCTTGCGCGGGCCGGATGGAACGCTCGTCGAACCCGGCGCATTCCTGCCGGCGGCCGAACGTTTCAGCTTGATGGCCGACATCGACCGCTGGGTCATCCGTCAATCCTTTCAGACGCTGCGCGATCATCATCAAGGCACGGCACCAACAGGATTGTCGATCAATCTATCGACGCAGTCTCTGTCGAGCGGCGGCATCGGCCGCTACATCACCGACTGCATGGTCGAATTCAACGTCGATCCTCGCGCGGTGATTTTCGAATTCACCGAATCGGGCGCGTTGAACCATATCGAAGCGGTGCGTCATCTGATCCAGGAACTTCGTCCTTTCGGCTGCCGCTTCGCGCTCGACGATTTCGGTATCGGATTCTCATCGTTCGGCCATCTGAAACATCTCGATGTCGATTTCCTCAAGATCGACGGTTCGTTCATCCAGGATCTGCTCAACGATCCTGTCGATCGCGCCGTCATCACGTCGATCACGAACATCGCTCATTCGATCGGAAAAATAACGATCGCCGAACACGTGGATCGTCCGGAAATTCTTCGCGCGCTCCACGCCTGCGGCGTCGATCAGGCGCAGGGTTACTATATCGGCCGACCCCGTTCCAGCTTGCGCGCGGCGAATAGTCAGATCGAACTCGTGTCCGATCAAGAAGCCGTCACCCCTTCCTCGGCAACCGTCCGTAACTGACGACGTGTTAATCTGCGCCCATGCGCGCAGCAAGTTTTTTTTGGCACGACTACGAAACATTCGGCATCGAATCGCGACGCGATAGACCTTCGCAATTTGCCGGAATTCGCACCACCCTCGATCTCGAACCGATCGGCGAACCGGTCAGTTTTTTTTGCAAACTGGCGCCGGACGTTTTGCCGCGGCCGCTATCGTGTCTCATCACCGGCATCACGCCGCAGCAAGTCGCGCGCGAGGGACTGGTCGAAGCCGACTTCGCATCGCGCGTTCACGACGAGCTGTCTGCGCCAGGCACGTGCGGCGTGGGGTTCAATTCGATCCGCTTCGACGACGAATTCACCCGCAATCTTTTGTATCGAAACTTTTTCGATCCTTACGAACGCGAATGGAAGGACGGCAACTCGCGCTGGGACATCATCGACCTGGCGCGAATGGCCTACGGCTTGCGGCCCGAAGGCATCGAATGGCCGCGCCGCGACGACGGACTACCGAGTTTCAAACTCGAAGATTTAGCGGCCGCCAACCGCCTCGCGCACGCACGCGCGCACGATGCGTTGTCGGACGTGCAAGCGACACTCGATCTCGGACGACTGCTGAAGCAACATCAGCCGCGCCTTTGGGATTTCTATTTCAGTCTGCGCCAAAAACAACGCGTGCTGGAGTTACTCGATTGGTCGCACATGACGCCGGTGCTGCATATCTCGTCACGTTACGCGGCTGATCGCGGCTGCGTCGCAATGGTGGCGCCTTTGACCGTGCATCCCGATCAGCAAAACAAAATCATCGTCTACGATCTCGACGTCGATCCCACGCCATTGCTCGAACTCGAACCCGACGAAATCGCCGATCGCGTCTTCACATCGCGCGATGCATTACCCGACGACATGGAACGTATTCCGCTCAAGGCCGTTTCGATCAACAAATCGCCGGCGTTGGCACCGATGTCCGTTCTTCGCGATACCGACGTGAAACGCGTCAACCTCGATATCGAACGCTGCGAGCGACATCTCGAACAACTTCGCGCCGGCAGCGGCGTAGCCGAAAAATGCCGACGCGTGTTCGCGACGCTGCGCGGCGAACAGGAACGCGTCGATCCAGAACTGGCGATCTATAGCGGTTTCGCCTGCGACGCCGATCGAAAGGGTTTTTCAAAAGTCCGTAGCACGCCGTCTTCTCAATTGAGCACTGCCGATTTCGGGTTCAAGGATTGGCGATGCGCGGAGTTGCTTTTCCGCTACCGCGCCCGCAACTATCCAGAGACGCTCAGCGCCGACGAAAACGAGCGCTGGGAAAATTTTCGCCGCGCACGCTTAACCGAATCGACGCCGCTGACGACGATCACGCTCGACGAATTCTTTGGCGAGATCGCATTGGCGCGCGGCGATCCGGCAAACCAAGGCTCACGCTCGATTATCCTCGACCGACTCGAAGAATGGGGCCGCGATCTGAAAAGGGAACTTTCCACCGAATCCGTCCTGTCATGAGCAAAGTATACTTTTCCAAAAAAACGTTCGGCTTTCTGCGCGCGCTTGGTCGCAACAACAATCGCACGTGGTTCAAGGATCATCAGGCCGAATTCGAGCGTCACGTGCGCGAACCTTACCTGCAATTCATCACCGACCTGCAAACGCCGCTCTCAAAGATAAGCACGCACTATCGCGCCGATCCGCGCAAAACCGGCGGCTCGCTCTTTCGTATTTATCGCGACACACGATTCGCCAACGACAAAACGCCGTATAAAACCTGGGCCGCCGCGCGTTTTTTCCACGAACGCCGCCACGAAATGCCGGCGCCATCGTTCTACATGCACATACAGCCGAACGATTGTTTCGCCGGCGGCGGTCTGTGGCATCCCGAACCGCCGTCGCTCAAGCGCATTCGTGACTTCCTCGTCGACAATCCCGCATCGTGGAAGAAGGCGACACAGAGCAAATCGTTCCGCGAGCATTTCACTTTTTGGGGAGAAAGTCTTTCGCGTCCGCCGCGCGGCTACGATGCCAATCACGACCTGATCGAAGACCTCAAGCGCAAGAATTTCGCTGCCGGCACTGAGTTCACCGAAGCGCTCGCGTGCTCCAGCGAACTGATGCCGACGACCGTCGCGACATTTAAGCGCATCGCACCGATGATCGATTACCTTTGCGCGGCGCTGGAGCTAGAGTTTTGAGCGAGCATCCGAATGCACGCGCACTGCGCATCATCGCCATCTACAAATTCGTCAAGGCAACGGGTTTGCTCATTCTCGCTTGCGTGGCGTTCGGTCTCCTGCACACCGAATTTCTCGACGCGATCGCCGACTGGGTCGAGCACCTGCCGATTCAGAACGGCCGCAATATTCTCCAGCACTGGGTCGACGTACTCACCGGAACGACACCGCGCCGATTCGTCGTCGTCGGCGTCGCCGCCTGTGTATACGCCACGCTGTTCACGATCGAAGGTTTCGGACTGTGGGCCGGAAAGCGCTGGGCCGAATACCTCACGATCATCGCGACCGCATCGCTGATCCCGTTCGAGTTGTGGGAACTCGTGCGGTTTCCGACGGCGACAAAAGCGATCGTGCTGATCGTCAACGTCGCCATCGTGATTTATCTTTGGTATTTGCTGAGACGTGGACAGCAAAAGGCGGCGAATTAGTCGAAGCCGTTGAAGAAAATTTCGCCGTACAGAAACTGCGCGCCGGCGATATCGTCCGCCGTCAATTGACGTTTGACGATACCCAAACATTCCGATTCCACGCACATCACCGGACACGTTCCATTGTTCGGCGGATGATTCAGCCCGACAGCAGCATGCCCGAGTTCGTGGAGGATCAGACTTTCGATGTCATTCGGTGCGTACGTCACGTCGAACACATCGCCCTCGTTGCCCGGTGCGTACTGATAGTAGTCGTTGCTGTTGAACAGGATATCGCCCGCGCCGGTTCCACCGTTCGGCGGAGGCGCAAAACCAGCGCCGGCCTCGGATACACCTGCGGCGAAAGCAAAAACGCCGATTCGTATTTGACCCGTCATCGGCGGCACGGCAGCGGGATCATTGATTGCGACGCCGCTGTCGGAATCCAGTTTGACGAATCGTATGCCGGTGACGGCTGACCATTCCGCCATCATCGCGGTAATCTGCGGTTCCAATGTGGTTATCGGCGTCAGATTGAAACCCGCTCCCGGCGCGATTTGGATATTGATCGAATCGCCGCTCGTTCCGGGACACGCATCGCCACAGAAGGCCGAGCCCAACGTTCCGGCGGGTATGAACGACCAATAGATCGTGCCGCCCGGCGTGCCGGCGTGATTGTCGACTCCCCATTTCAAATACTGCGTAGGATCGTCGGGATCCGGATATGTGACGTAGGCGCCGGCCGTGCAGCACCACGCTGCGAAAATCATCGGAAATAGGCGAATCTTCATCACGCCTCCGCAAACGGAAATGCGAGTACGTCGGCGATATTGTCCGTCCGCATCATCGCCATCAGCAAGCGTTCGATACCCAACGCGACACCTGCGCAATCCGGCAATCCGCGTTCCAGCGCAGCAAGTAAATTTTCATCGATGGGAACGGCCGGCAATCCGCGTTCGCGACGGCGTGCGTTGTCGCGTACAAAACGCGCGCGCTGCTCGATGGGATCGTTTAGTTCGTGATATCCGTTCGCCAGCTCGTGCGTGCCGACGTAAATCTCGAACCGTTCGGCCACGGGCGGAGTGTCGCGGCGAATCTTGGCTAGCGCGCATTGCGTCGCTGGATAATCAAGGACGACCGTCATTGCATTGGGCGGAAAATTCGGTTGGATACGATGTGTGAGCAAAAGATCGAACCAGTCGTCGCGCGACAGTCCACTGGGATCCACGACTACATCACCCAACGCCGAACGCAGTTCGAATTCGTTCGCGGAAAATGGATCGATACCGACAGCGTCGATGAATAAATCGCGATACATAAATGTACGAATGTTTGCGGCTTGACCGACGAGTCGCAGCGCCGCCGAAATTAATTCGACTGTTTCTTCGATAAGCCAGCGATGATCGCGACTCACGCGGTACCATTCGAGCATCGTGAATTCTGGATTGTGCCGTCGCCCGACTTCGCCATCGCGAAAGACGCGGCCGAGTTCGTAGCAATCGCCGATGCCCGATGCGAGCAAGCGTTTTTGCGAGAATTCCGATGACGTGCGCAGCCAACGTTCGCGAGAGTCGCCATCGGTTCTGCCCGAAAAATTCGTGACGAAACTACGGATGTTTGGATCGGTGTTTGCCGCGGCTGAAAGAATCGGTGTTTCGACTTCAAGCACGCCGCGTTGCGCAAAGAATTCGCGAATCAACGCATAAAGTTTCGCGCGCAACGTCAACGCCGCGCGCAATTTTTCATTGGTCGGCACGCAGGAATTCCGTCAAGCGCGCTTCGTCCCAGACTTCGATACCCAGCTCCTCGGCTTTGGTGAGTTTCGATCCCGCTTCGGTTCCTGCCACAACGAAGCTCGTTTTCTTCGACACGCTTCCCGCGATCTTCGCGCCGAGCGCTTCGAGTTTGTCCTTGGCTTCGTCGCGCGTCAGCGACGTGAGAGATCCGGTAACCACGACCGTCTTGCCGGCGAGCGGGCCTTCGTTTGCGCGTTGCGGTTCGGATTCTTTCCATGTCACGCCGCGCTTGCGGAGATCGGCAATTACTGTCCGGTTGCGCGGCTCGGCGAAAAACGCATGAATATGTGCCGCGACGATCGGACCGACATCGGGAACGCCTAGCAGTTCTTCTTCGCTCGCATCCATGATCGGGTCGAGACTGCCAAAGTATCGCACTAGAGTTTTCGCCGTCGTCTCGCCCACATTCGAAATCCCCAACGCATACAGAAAACGCTCGAGTGTCGTCTGCTTGCTTTTGCCGATAGCCGCGATGAGATTTTCGGCCCATTTCGTAGCGACCTTGCCGCTTTTGACCGTTTCGGGCGTACGGCCGTCGCGCTCGTCCGCGCGGCGTTTCATTTCGAGCAGATCGTCAAGCGACAATTTATACAAATCAGCAACGGAGAGAACGTAGTCGAAGTCACACAAGTCTTCGATGTAGCGCTCGCCGAGACCATCGATATCCATGGCGCGCCGCGCGGCGAAATGGAAAATTGCCTGGACGCGCTGTGCGGCACAGGTAAGTCCGCCGGTGCAGCGTGCGACGGCTTCGCCTTCTTCGCGTTCGATCGCAGATCCGCAAACGGGACAATGCGACGGCATTTTCCACGCATGCGTGCGCGCCGGACGCTTTTCCAAAACGACGCTCACCACTTCCGGAATGACATCGCCCGCGCGGCGCACGATGACGGTGTCGCCAACGCGAACGTCGAGTCGCGCAACTTGATCGGTGTTGTGCAACGTCGCATTGGTGACGGTTACGCCGCCCACGAACACGGGCGTGAGCTTAGCGGCCGGTGTCGCTGCGCCGGTGCGGCCGATATTGACGACGATATCCTCGACTGTCGTGATTTGTTCTTGTGCCGGAAACTTGTGCGCGATCGCCCATCGAGGTGTGCGACCGACGAACCCGAGATCGCGTTGCAACGCCAGCGCGTTGAGTTTGTAGACGACGCCGTCGATATCGAACGGCAATTTGTCGCGTTTGGCGCCGATTTTTTTGTAGTACTCGATCAAGCCGTCGACGCCATTTGTCGTTTCCGCCAGCGAACTGACGGGCAATCCCCACTCGTGGAATTTTTCCAGCATGCCGGCGTGCGTCGCCGGCAACGATCCACCCTCGACTACGCCTGCCGCGTACGCGTAGAACGCGAGCGGTCGCGCTGCCGTGATGCGCGGATCGAGTTGACGCAATGATCCTGCCGCACCGTTGCGCGGATTGACGAGCGGTTTGGTCTTGCCGTCCGACGCGCGCGCTTTGTCGTTGTACTTTTCAAACGCGGCACGCGGCATGTACACCTCGCCGCGCACTTCGAGCACGCTCGGCCAATTTTTGCCGCGCAGACGCAAAGGTATACTTTTTATCGTTCGCAGATTCGGCGTCACCTCTTCGCCGCGTTCGCCGTCGCCGCGTGTCGCGCCGCGCACGAACGCGCCGTCTTCATAACGAAGACTGATTGCCAATCCGTCGAATTTGGGTTCGACGGAAAACTCCAGATCGTCGCGGCCGAGACGGTCGACGATCTTTCGCACGAAATCCGCCACTTCTTCTTCGGTGAACGCGTTCGCCAACGACAACATGGGAATCTGGTGGCGGACTTCGGCGAATTCGCGCGACGGTTCGGAACCGACGCGCTGTGTCGGCGAATCCGGCGTGCGCAATTCCGGATTGGCCGATTCCAGCGCCTCAAGCTCGCGCATCAGCCGATCGTATTCGGCGTCCGGAATCGCCGGTTCGTCGAGGACGTGATAGCGATGGTTCGCGTCGTCGATCTGCTCGCGCAGTTTCGCGGCAATCTTCTTTATGTCGGTGGCAGCGGCCTTGCTCATCGCCATGTCCTATTACGATGGGTGAAGTTTAGCGGTTGTCGCGACGGCCGGCACGCGTCGGCAACGCGTATAATTCGTCGCGATGCAGGATGAAGTTCGCCCGCCGCAAATCGTCGTGGAAAGCGACGTCGGCCCGTTGCTCGATGCGAACGCCAAACGAACGCTACTTTGGCTCGTCGCGTTTTCGTTCTTCATGCAAATGCTGGATTCGACGATCGTCAACACGGCGACGCCCAGCATCGCCGTGAGTATGGGCATTGAACCGCTCGGCCTGAAGACGGCGCTGACGAGCTATACGCTGAGTCTCGCGATTTTTATTCCCATCAGTTCATGGCTGGCCGATCATTTCGGCACACGCCGGATTTTCTGGAACGCGATTCTCATTTTCACGCTCGGCTCGCTGGCGTGCGGGCTGGCGGAAAATCTGTGGATGCTCGTCGTCGCGCGCATCGCGCAAGGATTGGGCGGCGCCATGATGTTGCCTGTAGGCAAGCTCGCATTGGTGCGCGCGTTCGACAAGAACGAGTTCGTGAACGCGATGAGTCTAGCGACGATTCCGGGATTGATCGGTCCGGCCATCGGTCCATTGCTGGGCGGCGTTTTTTCCACGTATTTTTCGTGGCGGATGATTTTCTTCGTCAACATTCCCTTCGGCATCATCGGACTTTTTCTGACGCGAAAACACATGCCCGATTATCGCGGACCGCCGAACGTGCCGCTGGATCTATTCGGGTTCGCGATATTTTCGACCGGCATTGGATGTGTGTCGGGCGCAATGGATCAATTGTCGGATGCGAATTACCGCGTCGCAGTGCCATTGGCGATCGTCGGATTGATTGCGCTAGTCGCGTACGCGTTGCGCAGTCGCCATTTTTCCGCGCCGATCGTCAATCTCGCGTTGCTGCGCATCACCAGTTTTCGCATCGCGTTCGCCGGCGGATTCGTGACGCGTTTGGGCGTCGGCGGCATTTACTTTCTGTTGACGCTATTGTTTCAAGTTGGGTTGGGATATTCCGCTGTCGTCGCCGGTCTGCTGCAGATACCGCAGGCGTTGGCGATGATATTGATGCGCTTCTTCGCCAGCGGAATTCTGAAACGGCAAGGATATCGGCGCGTGCTGATTCTAAACACGATACTTGCGGGCGTACTCATCTTGTTATTCGCGACGATCACCGCAGCTACGCCTCTGTGGCTGGTTTGCGTGCAAGTGTTCGTCTACGGATTCGTGATGTCGCTGCAATACACGGCGCTCAATACGCTGGGTTTCGTCGATCTTTTACCGGCACAGGCCAGCATGGGCTCAAGCATGACGAGCACGAGTCAGAACCTTTCCATGAGTTTCGGCATCGCATTTGCGTCGGTGCTGATGGCGATATTCATCGGCAACATGCACACGGGCGAACAATACGGCATCGCGTTTCACGACACGATGCTCGTGCTCGGTGTGACGACGCTGCTGTCGACGCTGACGTTTGCCGGTCTGCCGAAACGCACGCCCGTTCTGCCGGCTAGCGTTTAGTTGCCCTCGAAGTTATCGACGAAAATCTCGTCACCCTGAAGAACGGTTCCTGGCGTTTCCAAAAATATACTTCGTCCGTCGCCGACTTCGCCGAAATAATCGGAGCCGACACACAACACCGCACCACCGATGATTCCGCAGCCGTGCGTAATTCCTGTTCCGATCGACGACACGGTAGCGCCGAGATTCAGCGCAAGCGGCGTGCTCACCAAATCCGAGGTGGCTCCTCCCAAGCTGCTCAAATCGCCCCAGCTATACGCGCCGCCACTCTGGATGGCGGTGCTGTATGAGTTTCCTTCCGAAATCTGGGTGACGTTGGTGGAAAGTCCGATCGCGGCGACAGGAACGTAGCTGTCGGCGAGTGATGCGTCGCCCAACTGTCCGGATTGACCGTCACCCCAACATTGCACACCGCCGCTCACGATCGCGCACGTGTGGTATCCGCCCGCAGCGACCGCCGTCGCTCCACTCGTGATGCCGGAGACGGTAACGGGAGGATTAGTACCTGTGGGTACATTGGTGCCGTTGCCGAGTTGTCCGTTCGAGTTATATCCCCAGCATTGGACTTTGCCTGTGCTCATCGCAGCGCATGTGTGCGCGACGCCGATGGCAATCGAAACCGCTGTTCCGGTTAACCCTTGCACGGACACGGGCGAGTTGCTTTCGCTCGTCGAACCGTTGCCCAGCTCGCCGCTTTGATTGTTGCCCCAACACTTCACGCCGCCGCCGACGATGGCGCAACTGTGCGCATAGCCCACGCTGATCGCTGTAACTCCAGCGCTGATCGCGGTGACCGGCGTGGTGCTGTCGTTAGTCGATCCGTTGCCAAGTTGTCCCGTGAGGTTGCTGCCCCAACACATCGCCTTCGCATTGACGACGGCGCAAGTGTGCGAGGCGCCATCGGCGATGTCGGTCACGCCACCCGTCAATCCCGTCACCGTCACGGGCACTGAGCTATCGACCAACGTGCCGTTCCCCAATTCACCGTAAGCATTATTGCCCCAGCACTTCGCCGCACCGTTGACGATGGCGCAGGAATGCGCGGCATAGGGACCTTTTGCGAGCGCCGTCGCGCCCGTCGCGAGACCAACGACGGGTGTTATTTGTGTTTGAAATGGGAAATCGTCCAAACCCATTTCGCCGTCGATGTTGTCGCCCCAACATTTCGTCTCGTGCAAGCCGCTCACCGTGACTTGCGCGCACGAGTGATAGACGCCCGCCGTCGTGGCCGTGACACCGCTCGCGAGGCCGCTGACCGTGATAGGCACAAGACTTTGCGATAAAGAATTGTCGCCCAGCTGGCCGTAAAAGTTGTAACCCCAGCAGCGTTCCGCGCCGGAAACGATCGCGCAGGTGTGATACCCGCCGCCGGCGAGTGCCGTCGCGCCCGATGCGATGCCCGACACGGATACCGGTGCACTGGCATTCGTCGACGTCGTACTGTTGTTGCCGAGTTGGCCGGACGAGTTGTAGCCCCAACACCGCACTGCACCTGCGCTCACGATCGCGCACGTGTGATACAAACCCGCGGAGATCGACGTGACGCCGCTCAATCCGTTTACGCTAACCGCCGTTGTGGTATCCGTCGTCGATCCATTTCCGAGTTCGCCCTGCGCGTTATAGCCCCAGCATTTCACCGCGCCGCCCGCGAGTGCGCACGTATGCAAACCGCCGGCGGACAGCATCGTCACGTTAGTTACGCCCGTTACCGTGCTCGGACTGCCCGTGTTCGTCGCGTTGTGTGTGCCGTCGCCGAGTTGTCCGTTACCGTTCCATCCCCAGCAGTGCACACTGCCATCGCTGATCGTCGCGCACGTGTGATATTGGCCGGCGTAAATGGCTGTGACATTGTTCAAACCCATCACGCTCACCGGAACATTGCTGTCGACGATCGTTCCGTTGCCCAGCTCGCCGTCGGGATTGCGGCCCCAACATTTCACCCCACCGCCGACAATGGCGCAGGTATGATATCCGCCCGTGACCAGCGCGGTGACGCCCGATTGCAAGTCCTTCACGGGCGTCGGCGATCCACTATCAAGGTAACTGCCGTTGCCGAGTTGTCCATCGAAATTGAAACCCCAGCACTGCACGCCGCCGTTGACGATGGCGCAGGTGTGGAACGATCCCGCGCTGACCTGCGTCGCATTCAAAAGTGGACTCGGCGCCGCCAACGCGCACTGCGCGGCAACGAAAAATACGAACAGCAACATTCCGGCGAATAGCGAAGGTGCGCGGCGCATGGAAGTTTCCTTTTGTGCGGATATCTATCCATGCGTAAAACGCCGCGCATAAGTCTCATGCGATAGGTCAAACGTCCAATTTCTCCACTTTTTGATTTTCCACGTGTAGCATCCTTCGAAAGCGGAGACACCGCGGCGACGGGGAAAATCATCGTGGAGCATGGCAGCGCCATCCTCTTGAGCCTGTTTATCGTGTTCGTCGCCGCGCAAATCGGCGCGGAGATCGCGCAGCGCATCAAAATGCCGGGCGTCGTCGGCGAAATCGCCGCCGGATGCGTCGTGGGACCTTCCCTGCTCGGCTGGGTCCAGCCGGCAGAAGCGTTGGACGTGCTCGCCGAAATCGGCGTCGTGCTCCTTCTGTTCTCCGTCGGATTGGAAACGCGCCTCGACGAGATGAAACGCGTCGGCCGCAGCGCCGTGCAAGTCGGTGTGTTGGGCGTTATCGTGCCGTTCGTTCTCGGCGCGCTGTGGGCACACGGTTCCGGTTACGAATGGGCGCAATCGATGTTCGTCGCGGCGGCATTCGTGGCGACGTCAGCCGGCATCACGGCGCGCGTGCTGCAGGAACTCGGCGCGCTGCAGCGAGAAGAGAGTCGCGTGATACTCGGCGCGGCCGTCATCGACGATATTCTCGCCATGCTGTTACTGGGCGTAGTGACCGCTCTGCAATCCGGCGAGAGTTTGCACATCGGCCACCTGGCGCTCGTGCTCGGCGAGGCCATCGGATTCGTCATCGTCGTCGCGTTGGTCGGCACGCGCGTGGCCCGCCAATCGTCGCGATGGCTGGAAGCGCCGATCGATGCACTGTCGCCGCTGACCATCGTGTTGGCGCTCTGTCTCGGTCTCGCGTTCTTGTCCACGCAATTCGGACTTGCCGCGATCATCGGCGCATTTCTGGCCGGCATGATCGCATCGGAAACCACGCAGCGTCATTGCCTGGAAGAACAGACGAAACCGCTGCTCGCGCTGATGACGCCGTTTTTCTTCGTCGTCACCGGCACCAAAGTCGAGCTGGCGCAGCTCGCCGATTGGACGACGCTTGGCGTTCTCGCACTAATCACCGCGATCGCCATCATTTCGAAATTGATCGGCGGATTTCTCGGCGCGTTGTCGCTCGGCAAGAAAGGCGCGCTCATCGTCGGCATCGGCATGGTTCCGCGTGGTGAAGTCGGCGTCGTCGTCGCCAGTTTGGGACTTGCCGCCGGCGTTTTTTCACCGCGAATTTATGCGCTGATCGTCGCCATGTCGCTGCTGACGGCGATGATCACGCCGCCGTTTCTCGCGATCCTGTTGCGCGAAAAGAAACCTTGATCGCGGTCAAAATCGCGAGGATGACAAAGAACGCCAGCAACACGCCCACTGCGTTGATCGAAACTGCTACAAAGCCAAGCTGATCGAGATTGATGAACGGATACGGATAAAAATCCGTCATCGCGCCCCGAATCATTGCGTACGCGAAATAAAGAACGGGATAAATCGCCCACAATGCCGCGCGACGAAACACGATCGATCGTCGCGGAACCGCGATCCACCAGAACGCGACGAAAAGAATCGGCACAAGATCGTGCAACGCGAGATCGGCAACGAGCTGCCAGCCGTGCGGTCGCCATAAGCCCGCGAGCAATGCGTTGTAGGTGATGGCGACGAGAATAATGCACGCGGCAATGCCCGTCAGCGAATTGACATTGCCAAGCGCGCGTGCGGCGCGCGATTCGGGCGCGACCGCCACGAGAAGCGACGCCGCGGCAACGATCAGATTCGTCGTCACGGTAAAAAACGCGATGTACATCCAAAGTCCGAACGTCCAGCCGCCGCCGCGCGCGATGCCCATGCGAATCGACACCACAAGCTGCACGACAAGCGCGAACCACGCGATCAGCGCGACGACGAGTGCGAATTGGCGTTTCATGGCGTTCTCGAAAACATTGAATGCGATGTTAGCGAGTTTTCCTTCGCATTTTCTGAAATGCGGCCAACGCCGACGCGCGCGATTGGCCGAGATCGACGAGCGGCGCGGGATACTTCGACTTCTTCAATAAATCAGAATCGAGCCAGGGTTCGTGCACCATTTTCTTCGACACGCGTTTCAATTCCGGAACCCAGCGGCGAACGTAATCGCCGTCCGGATCGAAACGTTTACCCTGCGTCACCGGATTGAAAATGCGGAAATACGGCGCGGCATCGGCGCCGCTTCCGGCCGTCCATTGCCAGCCTTGCGTGTTGTTCGCAAGATCGGCGTCGACGAGCGTGTCCCAAAACCAGCGCGCGCCTTCGAGCCAATGTTGACGGAGATTCTTGGTCAGAAAACTCGCGACAAGCATGCGCACGCGATTGTGCATCCAACCGGTCGTCCAAAGCTGCCGCATGCCCGCGTCGATCATCGGAATACCCGTGCGGCCGCGTCGCCAGCGACTTATAGTTTTCGCGTCATGCCTCGCCCACGGAAACTGGTCGAACTTCGGATCGAGGTTGTGCTCGGGTGTCTGCGGAAAATGATAAAGAAGATGATGCGAAAACTCGCGCCAGCCCAATTCGCGAAGAAACCAGTCGCCGCCGACACCGCGATGCGACTGCAAACGCCAGGCGATCTGCCGCGGACCGATTTCACCGAAGTGTAAATGTGGAGAAAGCGACGATGTCCAGTCTTCCGCCGGAAGGTCTCTTCCTTCCTTGTAATGCTCGATGCCGGACTTCAGGAATTTGCTTAGTCGCCGTTGCGCGCCCTGTTCGCCCGGCGTCCAATGCTTGTAGAAACCGTTGTCCCACGAAATTTTTGGAAGCAGTTTGAGTTTGTCGATCGTCGTGCCGTTCGTGACGCGCAGCGACGCGATCTTCGACGGCGCGCGCAGCGGCGGATGCGGATGCAGCTGTTCGCGCACGTTGCGCCAGTACGGCGTGAAGACCTTGTAGGGACCGCCCTGCTTCGTTTGAACAGCCCACGGCTCGACGAGCAACGCCGCATTGCTGACGTTGACATCCGCACCCATCTTTTCGAGCGCGACTTCGACGCCCTTATCGCGCTTGATGATCGCCGGTTCGTACAAACGATTCCAATAAACGGCGCGCGCACTCGTTTGCTTGATCAGTGTCCGCATCGATGCGGCGGACGGTCCGTCCACAACATGCAACTGAGATCCGCGTTTCCGCAAGTCGGCATCCAGTGCTATCAGCGAATGATGCAACCACCAACGGCTTGCCGCGCCGGGCTGCCACGGTTTTTCTTCATCGGGCGCGTAAATGTAGACACAGACGATGCGCTCGTGCACTCGCACCGCCGCATCGAGGGCCGGATTATCCTGCAGCCGCAAATCCCTTCGGAACCAAACGATGCCCACGCTCATCCGTCGAGCGTAGCCCATCGACGTGTGGAAACGCGGTGAAGCGATCAGGGTTTGGCGGCGTCCAGTTCGGCCAGACGCGTCACGCCCGCGCGTGCCAGTTCGCTGAGTTCGCTCGGATTGTCCGATTGCGCGTAGGCGATGATTTGCTTGCGCATGCGGGGTTCCCAGAATTTCTTCAGGTGATCGCCGATACCGTCGACGGCGATCTTGTGATCGGCTTCGGCATGAAAATAGTTGGCGATGTCATTGACCATCGAGGCCAGATGTTCGACGTTCATGCGGCTCCTTTTTGCAGCAGCGCGTCGTCCTGCATGCGGTGTCCGTTCGCATACACCGAATATCCGTCGGCACGTGCGAACCCGATCAAGGTCACGCCCGTTTCCTGCGCGAGTGCGATGGCGAGCGCGGTTGGCGCGGAAATCGCCACGATGTTGCCGACGCCAACGGTTGCGGCTTTCATGACCATTTCGTAACTGGCACGGCTGGTGATGAGCAGAAAGCCGTCGCGAGGATCGACGTTGGAGCGCACCATCGCGCCGATCAATTTGTCGAGCGCGTTATGGCGACCGACATCTTCGCGCACCAGCACAACGTTTCCGTCCGGCCTCACCCAACCCGCCGCATGCGTCGCACCGGTGGCAACGTTGATGGTCTGCCGGATGTGCAGATCGGCGAGCGCGCGGCGCAATGCGTTTGATGAGAATGTGGCTGGCTCCGGAACGATGGCCGGATGACGCACGGCCGCGTCCAGTGTCTGTGCGCCGCATAATCCGCATCCGGTGCGGCCGGTGAGCTGGCGTACGCGATCTTCGAGCACATCGCCACGCTTTGCCGGAATACGGATATTGATTTCGATCCCTGCCAGCGCCGGCTCGATGCGCACGTTTTCGAATTCCGAAGGCGTGGCGATGATTTCCTCGCTCAGCGAAAAGCCCAGTGCGAAATCGTCCAGATCGGACGGTGTGGCCATCATCACCGCATGCGGACGTTCGTTGTAGATCAGCGCGACCGGCAATTCTTCCGCGACCGCATCGTCGATGCGTGCTGCGACATCGCCGCGATGCCGCTCGACGCTGCGCCTTACCGCGCCGGCCGGCAACGCGGCCGGCGGCTTTTTTTCATTTCGCGGCGATGGCATGGTCGAGTAATTCCTGCTGTTGACGCCCGAAGGTCTCGTGGCGTTTCTGCCATTCGGACGGCTGCGACACGCGCGTCACTTGCACCGCGGTCACTTTGTATTCCGGACAGTTCGTCGCCCAATCCGAGTTTTCGGTCGTGATCACGTTGGCGCCGGAACCCGGGAAATGAAATGTTGTATACACCACGCCCGGCTGCATGCGCTCGGACACTTTCGCGCGCAAAACCGTATCGCCGGCGCGGCTTTCGATGCCGACCCAATCGCCGTCGCGGATGCCACGTTCTTCCGCATCGTGCGGATGCATCTCGAACAAGTCTTCAGCGTGCCACGCCACGTTCGGGGTGCGCCGCGTCTGCGCACCGACGTTGTACTGCGACAGGATTCGGCCCGTCGTGAGGATCAACGGATATTTCCGGTTCACCTTCTCCGTCGTCGGTACGTATTCGGTGATCAGGAAACGTCCCTTGCCGCGCACGAACTCGCCGACGTGCATGGTCGGCGTTCCGTTCGGATGTTCGTCGTTGCACGGCCATTGCACGCTGCCGAGTTCGTCGATCTTGGCGAAGCTCAGGCCGGTGAAGGTCGGCGTCAGGCGCGCGATTTCGTCCATGATCTCCGCCGGATGCGCGTAGTTCATCGGATAACCCATCGCGTTGGAGATGAGCTGCGTGATTTCCCAGTCAGCGTAGCCGCCCGGTGCCTGCATCACCTTGCGCACGCGCGACACGCGACGTTCCGCGTTGGTGAACGTGCCGTCTTTTTCGAGGAACGACGAGCCAGGCAAAAACACGTGAGCGAATTTCGCTGTCTCGTTCAAGAACAGATCCTGCACGACGATGCATTCCATCGCGGTGAGTGCGGACAACACGTGCTGCGTATTCGGATCGCTCTGACCGATGTCTTCGCCTTCGATGTAGAGCGCCTTGAACTCGCCGTCCATCGCCGCATCGAACATGTTCGGAATGCGCAAGCCCGGTTCATCGTCGAGCTTCACGCCCCATTCTTTTTCGAACGTCGCGCGCACCGCATCGTCGGAGACGTGACGGTAACCGGTGAATTCGTGCGGGAACGAACCCATGTCGCACGAACCCTGCACGTTGTTCTGTCCGCGCAAAGGATTCACGCCGACGCCGGGGCGCCCGATGTTGCCGGTGACCATCGCCAGATTGGCGATGCCCATCACCGCTGTCGATCCTTGCGCGTGCTCGGTCACGCCGAGGCCGTAATAGATGCCTGCGTTTCCGCCCGTCGCGTACAGGCGCGCGGCGGCGCGCACGTCGGCGGCAGGAACCCCGGTGTCGCTTTCGAGTGCTTCCGGCGAATTGCCCGGTTCGCTGACGAACGCGCGCCATTTGGCGAACGCCGCATCTTCGCAGCGCGCGGCCACGAACGCTTCATCGACCAACCCTTCCGTCACGATGGTATGAGCGAGACTGTTGAGCAGCGCGACGTTTGTACCCGGCCGCAATGCCAGGTGATACGCCGCCTCGATGTGCGGCGTGCGGACCAGATCGATGCGGCGCGGATCGGCAATGATCAGTTTCGCGCCGTCGCGCAGGCGACGTTTCATTTGCGAAGCGAACACCGGATGCGCGTCGGTGGGATTGGCGCCGATCAGCAGCACCACGTCGCATTGCTCGACGGAATCGAAATCCTGCGTGCCGGCAGATTCGCCCAGCGTGTTCTTCAAACCGTAACCCGTCGGCGAATGGCAAACGCGCGCGCACGTGTCGACGTTGTTGTTGCCGAACGCCGCACGCACCAGTTTCTGCACGAGATACGTTTCCTCGTTCGTGCAGCGCGACGACGTGATGCCGCCGATCGAATCGCGACCGTATTTGGCCTGGATGCGACGGAACTCCGATGCGACGTGACCGATCGCTTCCTCCCAGCTGACTTCGCGCCACGGATCGGAAATCTTGGCGCGGACCATCGGCTTGGTTATGCGTTCCGGATGCGTTGCGTAGCCGAGCGCGAATCGTCCTTTCACGCACGAATGCCCATGATTGGCCTGGCCGTTCTTGTTCGGCACCATTCGGATCAATTCTTCACCTTGTGTCTCGGCGCGGAACGAACAGCCGACGCCGCAATAGGCGCAGGTGGTGATCGTGCTCTGCGTTGCCTGGCCTTTTTCGAGCAGCGATTTTTCCATCAGCGCACCGGTGGGACACGCCTGCACACACGCGCCGCACGACACGCACTCGGAATCGAGGAAGGTTTCGTTTTGGCTCGCCGCGACAATGGAGTCGAAACCGCGTCCCTGGATCGTGAGCGCCAACGTTCCCTGCATTTCGTCGCACGCACGCACGCAGCGCGAGCACACGATGCATTGTGCCGGATCGAAACGGAAATACGGGTTGGAGGAATCGACGTCCGTATGCATGTGATTTGCGCCATCGAAACCGTAACGAACCTCGCTCACGCCGATGGCGTCGGCCATGCGTTCCATCTCGGTGCCAAACCCCTTGCCGAAATCGGCGGTCGAATGATCCGACAGATACAACTCCATCACGCCGCGGCGAATCTCACCGAGCTTCTGGTTTTGCGTGGTGACTTTCATGCCTTCCGCCACCGGCGTCGTGCACGAGGCCGGATAGCCTTTCATGCCTTCGACCTGTACGAGGCACAATCGGCACGAACCGAATGCGTCGAGCAATTCGGTCGCGCAGAGTTTCGGAATATTGACGCCGATAGCCGCAGCCGCGCGCATCACTGATGTACCTTCCGGCACCGCGACGGTGAATCCGTCGATGGTCAGCGAAACTTGTTTGGCGGACTTTTTTTCCGGCGTGCCGAAGTCCAGTTCTACGATCGATAACATGACAACTCTCCTTCGCTACGCGGCGTTGCGCGGCGCGAAATCTTCCGGAAAATAGTGAATCGCGCTGCGTACGGGATCGGGCGTGAGCCCGCCAAGCGCGCATAGCGAACCGTGACGCATCGTTTCGCAAAGATCAGCGATCAGCACCATATTCTTTTCGCGCTCGATGCCAGCACGAATACGATCGATCACTTCCACTCCGCGCGTCGAACCGATCCGGCACGGCGTGCACTTGCCGCAGGATTCGACCGCACAGAATTCCATCGCGTACCTCGCCTGTTCGAGCATGTCGACGGTGTCGTCGAATGCGACGATGCCGCCGTGACCGAGCATCGCGCCGGCGGCGGCGAACGCCTCGTAATCTACAATGGTGTCGAACTGCGACTCGGGCAAGTAGGCGCCGAGCGGTCCCCCGACTTGAACCGCCCGAATCGGCCTTCCGGAGAGCGAGCCGCCGCCGTAGTCGTAAAGCAGCTCGCGCAGCGTCACGCCGAATGCTTTTTCGACCAGTCCGGTACGCTTGAGATTTCCCGCGAGCTGGATCGGCAACGTGCCACGCGAGCGACCGACGCCGTAATCCTTATAGAACGCGCCGCCGCGATCGAGAATGATCGGCACACTCGCGAACGTGATGACGTTGTTGACGACGGTCGGCTGTCCGAAGAAACCTTTCAGCGCCGGCAGTGGTGGTTTGAAACGAATCTGCCCGCGCTTGCCTTCGAGACTTTCGAGCAGCGAGGTTTCTTCGCCGCAAATATACGCGCCCGCTCCAAGACGGACTTCGACATCGAATCGTTTGCCGCTGCCGCGAATGTCGCCGCCCAGCCAGCCGGACGCGTATGCATTCGCGATCGCTTCGTTCAGCGCGCGGTGCGCGTGCGGGTATTCGGCGCGCAGATAAATGTAACCTTGAGTCGCGCCGACAGCGATACCGGCGATCGTCATGCCTTCGATGAGACACAACGGATCGCCTTCCATGATCATGCGATCGGAATACGTACCCGAATCGCCTTCGTCGGCATTGCACACAATGTACTTTTGAGGAATTTGCGCCAGCGGCGCTTTCGACGCATCGATCGGCGACGCATCGTGCACCGTTTTCCATTTGATGCCGGCCGGAAACGCTGCGCCGCCTCGTCCGCGCAAACCCGAATCCGTAACTTCCTTGACGATGTCGATACCCGTCATCGACAACGCTTTTTCAAGACCGCGATAACCGCCGTGTGCGCGGTAGTCGTCCACGCTGATCGGGTCGGTGATGCCGACGCGGGCAAACGTCAGCCGCTCCTGATTCTTGAAAAACGGAATGTCGTCTGTCGGGCCGAGATGCGATGCGTGCGGTTTTCCTTCGAGGAAATTCGCGTCGAACAATCCGGCGACATCGCGGGAAAAAATGGGACCGTACGCAATCCGTCTTCCGCCGACCTCGACTTCGACCAGCGGTTCGAGAAAGAACGCGCCGCGCGATCCGTTGCGCACGATGCGAATATCGGCATCGCGCTTCGACGCTTCGTTCGCGATCGCTTGCGCCGTTTTTTCAGCGCCCAGCGCGATCGCCGTCACGTCGCGAGAAATGTAGATTGTCGTGGTCACGGCACGATTCTCAAATCGCTCATCAACGCATCGAACGATTGCGGTGTGACATTCGCATGCAAGTCGTCTTTGTCGACGAGCACCGACGGCCCGCAGCCGCAATTGCCGAGACAGTAGATAGGCTCCAGCGAAATCGCGCCGTCTGCCGTCGTTTCGTGGAAACCGATACCGAGCGACTGTTTCGCATGCGCTTCCACCGCGCGCGCGCCGCGCGCCTGACAAGCCTCCGCGCGGCAAATGTATACAATGTGTTTTCCCGGCGCGTGCTTGCGAAACCAATGATAGAAACTCACGACGCCGTGGACTTCGGCGCGTGAGAGATTCAGATCATGCGCGATGAGCGCCACCGCCCCATGGGGAATGAAACCCAGTTCGCCCTGAACCGCGTGCAGAATCGGCATCAACGGCCCCTGCACGTTGCGCAAGGCGTCGGTCGCCTTGCGCACGGCCGTGCGTTGAACCGGCGAGAGCGACTCACCGGGTTCGACGCGAATGGGTATCGCTTGACGCGCTTGCTTCATTTGCAATCCATGCTCAGAACAATGCCGCCGCTTTTTGCAGCGCGATGTATAAGCCAATCAGAAACGGAATGCCGACGCCGAGCCACGCCAACACGCCGACGACACCGAACGGACCGCGCGCCGCACTCTCCGACACGCCTGCGGTGCGATCTTCACGCTGCAGCGCGCGCTCGGCGGCGAGTTGTTCGTCCGTCATGTAGTCGGAGTCTTTCACGGGCTTGACCAGCGCATTGCTGATCAATCCGACGAACAGCAATCCAGCCATGATGTAGAGCGTGCGGTCGTAAACCATGCTTGGCGCGATGCCCGATTGCAGTTGCGCTTCGCGGATCGCAGCGATAACCAGCGGCCCGACGATGCCGGCCACCGACCAGGCGGTAAGCAGGCGGCCGTGAATCGCACCGACCATCTGAGTGCCGAAGATATCGGCCAGATACGCCGGTACCGTGGCAAAGCCGCCGCCGTACATGGTGAGGATCACGCACACATCGACGACGAACAACGCCGCCAGACCCATGTGCCCCAATGTCGGCAACGTGCAGTATAAAATTATACCGAGCACGAAGAACGTGTAGTACGTGTTCTTGCGGCCGAGTTTATCGGACATCGACGCCCAGAAAATACGGCCCAGGCTGTTGAACAGACTGATGAGCCCCACGAGTCCCGCCGCCGCGGCGACGATCATCGCTTTTTGTTCCGGCGTCAGCGTTCCGCCGCTGGTGCCGCCGAGGAGTTTTGCGCCGAAGATGTCCTGGAACATCGGGCTCGCCATCGAGATCACCGCGATGCCGGCGGTGACGTTCATGCACAGCACGATCCAGATCAGCCAAAACTGCGGTGTTTTCCACGCCCGATTCAGATGGACCTGTCGCGTCGTGATCATCGCACTACCCTGAGCCGGCCCGGACCAGCCGAGCGGCTTCCAGCCCGTCGGCGCGATGCGAAATCCGAACGCGCCGCACGACATGACGACAAAATAGATGATGCCCATCGCGATCAGCGTCTGCGCGACACCGAGCGTGCCGCCCGGTGCGAAATGCGTCATCAGCGCAACGGCGAGCGGTGCGCCGATCATCGCGCCGCCGCCATAACCCATGATCGCGAACCCGGTCGCCATGCCGCGGCGATCAGGAAACCATTTGATGAGCGTCGACACGGGAGTGATGTAGCCGAGGCCCTGCCCCACGCCACCGAGAACGCCGCAGCCCAGATAGGTCAACCACAATTGATGCGTCATCACGCCGATGCCGCCGACGACGAGTCCGCCGCCCCAACACAGCGCGGCGATGAAGCCGGCCTTGCGCGGTCCGGCGTGTTCCAGCCACAAGCCCCAGATCGCGGCGGAAATGCCGAGCATCGCGATGAACGTTTCGAAAATATGCGTGACTTGAGGAACCGTCCAGTTGCACGTAGTTGTGGTGAGCGCAGCCATGAAACTCAAATTCGCGCAGACGGCGGGATCGGTGTTCGCGATCTGCTTTGTCATCGGCAACCAGAACACCGAGAACCCGTATGCCATGCCGATGCAAAGATGTATCGCCAATGCTGCTGGCGGAACCAGCCAGCGGTTAAACGTCGAACCGGCGACGATACGCTCGCGCGACAGCAGCCCGGCATCGCCCGGCGCTGGAAGTACCCCAGATACACTCGACATACACCCCTCCTGTGCAGTACCGCTTTTTATGCGGCGTTTTATACTTTTTCGCTCAGCTAACGGCTTGATCTGATGCGAATCCTGCGGTGCGCACATTAGCGCAAACCGCTAAAACGAAATATGCTCTTAAAAGCGTATAGACGAAAGATAGACGAAAGATAGGAATAGGGACGTTGTTCAAGGTCGAAATCGAGCCGAACTGGTTGCTGCGATCGCAAAATGGCGACGCGGTCGTGCAGCGCCTGATCGATTTGCTCGTTGGCATCAACGAAACGGGCAGTCTCGCCGCCGCCTGCGCGCAAGCGAAGCTGTCGTACCGGTACGCCTGGGGAATTTTGCGCAGTGGGCAGAAAATACTGGGCGCGCCACTCGTCGAATCCACGCGTGGCAGCGGTGCCAAATTGACCAAGCTTGGCGAAAAACTGGTTTGGGCGAACAAACGTATCGCCGCGCGTTTGAGTCCGCTGCTCGACAGTCTCGCGTCCGAAATCGAAGTCGAATTCGAGCGTGCCGTCGCCCATGCCGAATCGATTCTACGCATCCACGCCAGTCACGGCTTCGCGGTCGAAACGTTGCATCGATTTCTCAAGCGTAACCAGATCGCGTCCGACATCAAGTATCGCAACAGTCTCGATGTCGTCTCGTCACTCACGCACGGCAGCTGCGACCTCGCCGGACTGCACGTTCCCATCGGTGAATTCGCACCGCATTTTTTACGACGTTACGCATCGGTTTTGCGATCGGACGACTATCGCATCATCGATCTGGCGACGCGGCGACAAGGATTGATGGTCGCACGCAGCAATCCGAAAAAGATCAAAAGTATTCGTGATCTCGCGCGCAGCGGAATTCGATTCGTCAATCGACAAACGGATTCCGGGACGCGTTATCTGCTCGATCTTTTACTCGCCAAGCATCGAATCGACGAAAATAAAATCGAAGGTTACGACACCGGCGAATTCACGCATGCTGCGGTCGCCGCGTATGTCGCCAGCGGCATGGCCGACGCCGCTTTCGGCATCGAAACTCCCGCGCGGCAATTCGGCCTCGACTTCATCCCTTTGCTGAAAGAGCGCTACTTCTTCCTCGTCGCCACCGACAAACAGAACTCGCCCGTCATCACACAAGTCTTGACGATCCTGCGCAGCACGCCATTCCACAAAGCCATCGACAAACTACCCGGCTACGACGCAGAAAATTGCGGCCGCATAAGAGACGTTCGAGAGGCGTTTCCAGAAACCGACTTCAAATAACGCACAGCAATCGACGACGCCGATGGCGCACAGGATGTGCGCCGTTCGCCGCGCGGACATGGATGTCCGATCGGCGAACACACGGTACGTGAAGAAAAAGGTGTTTCTTTGGTTACTTTATTTGCACCAGCAAAGAAAGTGACTCGCTCGCGGAGCGAGTGAAAGCTTGGCTTTCTAAACGTTAGAGACAAAACCAAAGTCACTGGATTCCGGCCTTCGCCGGAATGACGAGCATATAAAGAGCAGAGAGCTGGCTTCCAGATTTCACTGGAATGACAAGCCTCAGAGCAAACCGAATCGCCGAATCAATCGCGTCTTCACAAACTGCGTCAACGCCATATACGCAATCAAAATCACAACCAGAAACGCCCAATAAATCGGCGGCAACGGCACAAACCCAAACCACGCCCCGATCGGCAAAAACGGCAACGCAACACCGATAAGACAAATAACGATGCCGGTAATCGTCAACGGCAAACTCGCATTACTCTGAATAAACGGAACGCGCCCCGTACGAATGATGTGCACGATCAACGTCTGCGACAGCAACGACTCCACGAACCACCCCGTCTGAAACATTTTCGCGTGCTCGACATCATTCGCGCCGATCACAAACCACAACACCGCGAACGTCACGTAATCAAAAATGGAACTGATCGGCCCGATGTAGAGCATGAAACGCGTGACGCTGCGCAAATCCCACTGCCGCGGTTTCGCCAGATATTCCTGATCGACTTCATCTGACGCCACCGCCGTCTGCGAGAAGTCGTACAGCAAATTGTTGAGCAACACCTGCACCGACAGAATCGGGAAAAACGGCAAGAACAAACTCGCGCCGATCATCGAGAACATGTTTCCGAAATTCGAACTCGCCGTCATCTTGATGTACTTCAAGATATTTCCGAACACCTTCCGGCCTTCGAGAACGCCCTCTTCCAGCACCAGCAAACTTTTCTCGAGCAGGATGATGTCCGCCGATTCTTTCGCAATGTCGACTGCGGTATCGACTGAAATGCCGACATCCGCCGCGCGCAATGCCGGCCCGTCGTTGATACCGTCGCCCAAAAATCCCACCACGCGATTGTCGCGATGCAATGCCTGAATCACGCGCACTTTCTGCTGCGGATTCAGGCGCGCGAACACAGGCGTGTCACGCGTGGCGATCATCAGCTCTTCGTCGCTCATCGACTCGATTTTTGGACCGGTCAGGTATTTGTCTACTTTTATACCGACCTGACGACACACATTCCGCGTGACGATATCGTTGTCGCCCGTGAGAATCTTCACATCGACGCCATTCGCGTTCAGCGCAAGAATCGCTTCCGCCGCCGAATCTTTCGGCGGATCGAGGAACGCGATGAAGCCCATCATCGTGAGATCTTTTTCGTCTTCTCGCGAATAGGCCGCCTTATGCTCGATCTCGCGCACGCCGAGCGCGAGCGCGCGGAATCCGTCGTCGTTCATTTCACGCGCGACGCCTTTTACGTCGTCGAGTTTTTGCGGCGTGAGCGCCTGATATTGATCGTCGTGCGCGATGCTCGTGCACACCGACAACGTTTCCGCGACCGCACCTTTTGAAACCAGATAATGTTTGTCCTCTTTGTTTTTCACGATCACCGACATGCGGCGACGCGTGAAATCGAACGGCACTTCGTCGACGAGCGTGTACTCGTCATGCAAATGCTGCACGACGTCGGCGTTGACGGCGTCGAGCACGGCGACGTCGAGCAAATTGCGTAATCCAGTTTGGTGATAACTGTTGAGCCACGCGAATTCCAGAACTTTTTCGTTCTCGTCGCCGTAAATATCCGTGTGGCGTTCGAGGATGACGCGATCCTGCGTCAGCGTGCCTGTCTTGTCCGTGCACAGCACATCGATCGCACCGAAATTTTGAATCGCGTTCAGACGCTTCACGATCACGTCTTTCTTCGCCATCTTCAACGCGCCCTTGGCGAGATTGATGGCGACGATCATCGGCAGCATTTCCGGCGTGAGACCCACCGCGACGGACACCGCGAGCATGAAGGCGTCGTACCAGGCGTGCTTCGTCACGCCGTTGATGAGAAAAACCAGCGGCGCCATGATAATCATGAAGCGGATCATCAGCCACGCAAATCGTCCGACGCCTTTATCGAAACTTGTCTGCACTCGCGCACCGACGAGCGAGCCGGCCAGCGCGCCGAAGTAAGTATTCGCGCCTGTCGCGACGATGACGGCCGTAGCACTTCCGGACACGACGTTCGATCCCATGAAGCACAAGCTGCCCGCTTCGAGCGCCGTCTTCGCGTTCGCATCTGCGCCCGCGAATTTTTCCACCGGCATCGATTCGCCGGTGAGCGCGGATTGATTGACGAACAAATCCTTCGCGCTGAGAAGACGGATGTCGGCCGGCACCATGTCGCCCGCGGCGAGGAACACTAAATCGCCCGGCACTAAACCATCGATCGATACTTCGGCCTTCTTGATCACGCGAACGAGCGGCGCGTCGTCATCGCCGTTGGCATCGGCTTCCTCGACTTCGCGTTTGACGGTGGCGGTATTGCTCACCATCTTGCGCAACTGCTCGACGGCGTTGTTCGACCGGGCTTCCTGGAAATGCGCGACGAATACTGCCATCACGACCATCGCGAACATGATGATCGCGCTGAGCTTGTCGCTGGTTTCCTCGCCCGTCACCCATGTGATGACGGCGAGAACGGTGAGCAGGATATTGATCGGATTCGTGTAGAAACGATCGAGCAACTGCAGAACGACCGGCCGCTTCTTTTCCTGCGCGACGATGTTGTGCCCGAACTTTTCGAGCCGCTCCTCGACCTGCTCTTGCGTCAGTCCGTTGCTGCCGGATTCAAGGCGCGTCAACGCGTCGGCGGCGTCCATGCGGGCGATGCCGAGCAACTCCGCTGCCGCGCGCGCGGCAGCTTCGTTCCGGGTGCGATCGCGGCCATTGACCGTGATGAGCATGGAAATCGATGACAAATCCAGCATCGTCTACTCCGAATCAATCGGGCAGCGTGCCGGGAGAATGTGACAGATTTGCGACGTCGCTTCTTTGCAAGAAACGCTTGCTTCCGCCTACGCGGAAAGCGACCGATTAGATGGCCTTCCGCGGATTCAACCTGACAACGCTGCAGTTTTTACTGCAAGGGTCCACGGAGGACGGCCTCGTTCTATAAAGTTGCGCGCAAGGTAGTCGCGGCGGCCGCGCTTGTCAATCGTTGTTTTCGGCGTCAACGATTTCGGTTTAGATGTGCGATCACCTGCTCGAAAAAAGATGGCGGAAGTTCCGTTCGAATCGGCACTCGCCACACCTTGTCAGACGCGAACTTCGCGCATTTCACTGCATCTTTGTCCGTCATCACCACCGGCGCGTCATCGCCAAAATCGAGATCGGTTGCGACGAACGGATGATGATCGGGAAAAGGATGCTCGATCACGTCGATACCCGTCATGCGCAAACTCGCGAAAAATCGCGACGGGTTTCCGATACCGGCAACGGCGTGCACGCGTTGACCTGCAAAGTCACTCAGCGCTTTGTTCAGCGTCGTATCGCGAAGCGCGATTGCCCGATCGACGACCAAACGCATCGGTACTTCGCCGTTCTGCGCTGCTTCACCATTGCAGACACGAAAATCGACACGATCAAGACGATCTACTTTTTCGCGCAGCGGTCCAGCCGGCAGAAGATTTCCGTTGCCGAAACGTCGCTTTCCGTCGATCACGCAAATTTCCACATCGCGCGAAAGTCGATAGTGTTGAAGCCCATCGTCGGCGACGATCACGTTCACATCGGCCGATTCAATCAACGCTTGTCCCGCTGCGACACGATCGCGACCGACCATCACAGGCACGTCGGCCGATTCGAATATCAGTTTGGCTTCGTCGCCGACCATCGCCGGATCGCTGTCGGCATCTACGTGAATGACCCCGTGCGATGCGCCTGCGTAACCTCGCGATACGACACCGGGTTTCCAACCTCGTTCACGCAGCGCGGCGACGAGTGCGATGACGAGCGGCGTCTTGCCCGTACCGCCGACGGTGATATTGCCGACGACGATAACCGGTACGCGCAATCGAATGCGCCGCAAAATATTCCAGCCGTATAAACGTCTGCGCAAACCGGAGACTGCACCGAAAACGATTGAGAGCAGACGAAGCCGAATTCCCGGCGCTCGTCCGCCGTACCAGATTTCCTGCAGGGCGCGCTCGTCGAGCATCGCGTCGTTCTCAGCCGCCCGTGTCGCGGAACTGCATGCGGTGCAGCAACGCATATTGTCCGTTGCGTGCGAGCAATTCTGCGTGCTTGCCGACTTCGATGATGCGTCCTTCGTCGAGCACGGCTATCTGATCGGCGTGTTCGATCGTCGAGAGTCGATGCGCGATCACCAACACCGTTCGATTGCTGAGCAGATTCTTCAATGCGTCTTGAATCAACCGTTCCGATTCGCTGTCGAGTGCGCTCGTCGCTTCGTCGAGAATCAAAATTGGCGCATCTTTCAAGATCGCGCGCGCGATCGCAATGCGTTGACGTTGGCCGCCCGACAATAACGCGCCGGAATCGCCGATGCGGCTCTGCAAACCGTCGGGCAAACGTCTGACGAACTCCATCGCATTCGCCGCTTCGGCTGCCGCGACGATTTCCGGCTCACTGGCGCGACCGAGCGAACCATATGCAATGTTGCGCGCAATCGTGTCGTTGAACAGGACAACTTGCTGACTCACCAACGCGATCTGCGCGCGCAAACTCGCGAGCGAGTATGTCGACAACGGTCGCCCGTCCAGCGAAATGGATCCCGACTCCGGATCGTAAAACCGCGGCAGCAATCCGGCGAGACTGGATTTGCCGCTACCCGAGCGTCCAACCAGTGCGGTGACCGTTCCCGGCGCGCAGCGCAGCGTGATGTCGTTCAACACCGGATTCGGCGCTTCGGGATATCGGAACGAAACATCCTTGAATTCGATATCGCCGCGGCACCGCTCAAGCGGTTCGGTGCCGGTGTCGTGTTCTTCGCGGCTGTCGAGCACTTCGAACACATCGGCGGCGGCAACCACCCCGCGTTGAAGATTCGCCTGCACCGTCGTCAGCCGTTTCAATGACGGCAACATCACCAACATCGCCGTGATGACGGACATGAACGTACCCGACGATATCTCGTGCATGCCGGGTCGCGTCGCGAGAAAGATCACGAGCGCCAACGCGACCGCCGCGACGAATTGAATCAATGCCGTCGAGAATGCGCTCGTCGCCGATACTTTCATATTGAGTTTGCGAATTGCGCGATTCACGCTTTCGAAGCGTGTTTGCTCGTAGCGATGACCGCCGTAAATCTTGATTTCACGTTGGCCCGTCACGGCTTCGTCGATGATGCTCGTGATCGAACCCACCGACTGCTGAATATTCTTGCTGATGCGGCGATAGCGCTTCCCGACGAAATACACGACAGCCGCCACCAGCGGCGCCATCACGAGCAATACGAGTGTCAGCCGCGGACTGCGATACAACATCACGCACGCCTGGCCGATTACCATGAAACCATCCATCAACGCGATCTTTACCGCGTCGGTGCTCGCGTTGGCGACTTGCTCGACGGTGTACGTCATACGCGATATCAGCGCACCACCCGTCTCCCGATGAAAAAAAGCGGCCGGCATGCGCAGGTATTTGTGGAAGACTTGCTCGCGCATCGTCTGCACCACGCCGCGGCCGATGCGAGCGACGCCGTAATCGGCCGCGAACGTCGCCACACCGCGCACGACGAACAACACGATGATCATGATCGGCATCCAGAAGATCATGACGGGATCGCGCTCGGTAAATAGATCGTCGAGCATCGGCGCGATCAAATACGTGAACATAGCCCCGCACGCGGCATCGAATATCATGCCGATGAATGCGACGATCCCAATCGCCCAATAGTGCGCGGAGTAGCCGAGCAATCGCCTGTACGTCGCCCACGGCGAAACCAAAGTCACGAGCGGAGCGCCCATGAAAGCGCTTTTCACCGGCTTTCGGTGTCCTTGCTGCGAACGGTGGCGATGGACAAATGCGTGAATCCGAGTTGGCCCAGCGCGTCCATCGCGGTGACGACAGCTTGATGCGGCGTCATCCCATCCGCGCGAAGAATCACCTGGCGCTCGCGATCTTCGCCGGCGACTTTACCGATCGCTTCCTTCAACGTATCAATGTTCGGATTCAGCACTTCGCTGTTGTCGACATAGAAACGGCTGTCGCTGCCGATCATCACGGTAAGCGGATCGCGCGGTGCCGTTTCCGGATTGTCGGATGCCTGTGGCAGACTCACCTTCATCGCCGAATGCTGCACGAATGTCGTCGTCATGACGAAGAACATGAGCAGCGTGAGCATCACGTCGATCAGTGAGATCACGTTGATCTCGAAATCGTCCTGACGCGTATTTCCCAGCCGCATATCAGTGCGCTGCGCGAGCCGCGCGTGTCGTCGGTTGCGGTGCTGCGGCGACCGGTTCGCTGTGCGCGGACAATTCGTCGATGAGGAGAATCGTCTGCTGTTCCATGTCGACGACGTAATCGGCGACACGGCCACGGAAATAGCGATGGAAAAAATAGGCCGGAATCGCGACGCACAATCCCGTCGCCGTACACACCAGCGCCTGACCAATACCACCGGCCATCTTCAACGGATCGCCGACGCCGCTAACCATCACCGAGAAAAACATTTCGATCAATCCGAACACCGTGCCGAGCAATCCCAGCAGAGGTGAAATAAGTGCGATCGTTCCCAGCGTATTCAAGAATCGTTCGAGGCGATGCACGACATGGCGACCGGTATCTTCGACGCGTTCCTTGATGATCTCGCGCGAGCGATTGCGCACGCTCAGCGCGCCCGCGAGAATCTCGCCGAGCGGCGAATTGCTGCGCAGCGTTTCGATGTGTTCCGGATCGAGCTTGCGCGTGCGCGCCCACTGCAGAACTTCGGCGCCCAACCCTTTCGGGATCACCGCGCTTCGGCGCAACGACCAGAAACGTTCCAAGATGATGGCCAGCGCTATCGCCGAACACAACAAGATGGGCACCATCGCCCAACCGCCCGCGATCAGAATCTCTAACACGCACGAACTCCCGCACAGGTCACGGCGGAATCATACCAGCCTTCGCGAAAACTCTGGCGTGATCGGTGTTGCGTTTAGCGCAGACGTTGGCGCAATCCGCCGCGTCGCTGTACCGGCCGCGCGACGGCGGCGCGCAACGCATCGGCGGATGTCCACAGTTCCACGTTGCGCGTCGCACGCGACACCGCCGTGTAAAGCAGTTCGCGGCTCAGAATGCGATGGTCGGCCTGCGGCGGCAACACGACGGCGACCGCGCCGTACTCCGAGCCCTGACTGCGATGAATCGTGATCGCCCACGCCGGTTCGTGCGCGGGCAACGTGCGTGTGGAAAAGCTGCGCAAGGACGGCGTGCCCTTGCGATCCAGCGACTCGAACCACACGCGCAGATGCGCACCTTCGCGCAACGCGACGCCGACATCGCCGTTATATAAATCGCGCGCGTAGTCGTTGCGCGTGACGATGACAGGACGGCCGTGATACCACTCGCCCGTCACGTCGATGTCGAACCGTTTCGAAAGCAAATCGAGAACGACCGCATTGATACCGTGCGAGCCGAATGCGCCTTCGCGCAACGCACACAGAATCTGGTTCGATCGCAGCGCGCGGAACGCCGATGCCGGATCTGAATCGTCGCACATCACCGTCGCGAATGCGTCGGCATGCGAATCCATCCACGCGGTGACAGCCGCGCGCAGCGATACCTCGTCGGTACATGACCGCCAGCGAACGGTATCCACGTTGCCGTTCGCGACCAGTACGTCGGACCACGCAGCATCTCCGTCGCGCAATGCATCGAGACTGCGATTCAGTTCTTCGTGCGCGCGCCAGACGTGACGCAGCGTCACCATTTCATCTTGCAACGACGAACCCGCAGCCACGATGTCGCCCAGCACCGATCCGGCTTCGACCGCGTAAAGCTGCGCCGGATCGCCGAGCAGGATGATGACGGCGTCCGAGCGGACGGCGTCGAATAGCTGACGCATCATGGCCAAGTCGACCATCGACGTTTCGTCGACAATGACAATGTCGGCCGCCAACGGCGAATCGACGCCGCGTCCGAACGTATTTTCGCGCGGGCGGTAGTCGAGCAATCGATGCAATGTCTGCGCTTGCGCGTGCGGCACGTAATCGAGCAACGATAAAAACGGCGACGCCTCTCCAAGGTTTCGCTGCAGCTCGACTTTGCCCGCCGCGACGGATTGCGCCATTCGCTGCGCGGCTTTGCCAGTCGGCGCCGCGAGCGCGACGGTCGGCGCATGTTCCCAACCGCAGGCTTCGGCGTGTCGCAACAGCATGAGCACCATGCGCAATACGGTAGCCGTCTTGCCGGTGCCGGGTCCGCCGGTCAGCACGAATAGGCGCGTGCCCGGAACGGCGGCG
>OLMB01000198.1_pt1 | contig 33080 bp, 30 predicted proteins | sample 1604691 | NCBI WGS metagenome assembly OLMB01 (sample SAMEA104055722, study PRJEB20765) | soil metagenome | isolation source: soil
TGCTCGGCGACACGCTCGACGATGCGGCGGGCGAAGCGTTCGATAAAACCGCAAAAATGATGGGGTTGCCGTATCCCGGCGGTCCAGCGCTGGCGAAGTTGGCTGAATCGGGCCACGACGGACGTTTCAAGTTTTCGCGACCTATGACGGATCGTCCGGGTTTGGATTTCAGCTTTAGCGGATTGAAGACACAAGTTCTGCTCGCGTATCAGGCGAACGCCCAGGAAAAAGACGCGAAGGCCGACATCGCGCGCGGATTCGAAGATGCCATCGTCGACACGTTGCTCATCAAATGCCGACGCGCATTGGCGCAGACAGGCAACAAACGCTTGATAATTGCGGGCGGTGTGGGCGCCAATCGTACGCTACGCGCGAAGCTCGCCGACGCGGCGAAGAAAGATGGCTTCCGCGTTTATTTCCCCCGTCTGGAATTCTGCACCGACAACGGCGCGATGATCGCGCTCGCCGGCGCGCTGCGGTTGCGCGCGGGTTTGCACGACGATACGTCGATCAAAGTGTCGCCGCGATGGGATCTCGAATCGCTTGCGGCGCTGGAGCCTGCGTGAATGGATATCGTCTTCATCGAAGATCTGCGCATAGAAACCGTCATCGGCATTTACGATTGGGAACGAAAGATCAGGCAGACCATCGCCATCGATTTGGAAATGGCATTCGACAATCGTAAACCGGCGGCGAGCGACAAGATCGACGATACGCTCGATTACAAGTCCGTCAGCAAACGCCTTATTATATTTGTGGAAAATTCCCATTTTGAACTTGTGGAAACACTGGCGGAGCGCTGTGCGGAAATCGTCATGCAGGAATTCAGCGTGCCTTGGTTACGCCTGAAATTATCGAAGCCCGGCGCCGTGACCGGATCGAAGGCGGTAGGTGTGCGAATCGAGCGCGGCCGAAAACCGCAATGACGCGGGTGTATCTGAGCCTCGGCTCGAATGTCGTTCCGGAAAAAAATCTGCGGCACGCCATCGCGGAATTGCGCGCACAATTCGGCGACATTGACGTATCGCCGACTTATCGATTCCCAGCCGTGGGATTCGATGGACCGGATTTTCTGAATCTGGCGATCGGCATAGAGACCGACATGAGCGCGCAGGCGTTGAACGACCGGTTGCATGAACTCGAAAATCGTCACGGGCGCCGACGCGATATGCCGCGATTCTCAAGCCGAACGCTGGACGTCGATATCGTGCTTTACGGCGACGAGATCGTTCACGGCTCCGGCAATCTTGAAATTCCGCGCAAAGAACTGCTGCTGACGTTTGTTATGCAACCACTCAACGACATCGCGCCCGATGCCGTGCATCCGGTTCTGCATCGTTCGATCGGCGAGCTTTGGCGCGACGGCGCGGCGGAAGGCGAACGGGGAATTGTTGTCGAGATTTGAAGTTCAGATCACGAGCGAACGGCCGCCATCGACTTTCAGAATCTGGCCCGTCGTGAACGTCGCATCGCGGATCAGAAACAATACGGCTTTGCCGATTTCTTCCGGCGTGCCGGTTCGTTGCAACGGCGTGCGCGCGATGAGATTGTCCTGATTCGTATAAGTCTGTCCATTTTCCGGCCAAAGAATCGCACCCGGCGCGACGCCGTTGACGCGGATTTCCGGTGCCAATTCGCGAGCAAGCGATTTCGTCATCATCGCCAGCGCCGCTTTCGCCATGCTGTAGATCGGATGATTCGCCAGGGGCTGCTCAGCGTACACGTCGACGAGGTTGACGATGCATCCCGATGACTTCTTCAGCGCAGGCGCGGCCGCTTGTGCGAGAAAAAACGGCGCACGCGCGTTGCTGGCGAAAAGCTCATCCCATTGATCGGCCGTCGCTTCGCCGAGCGGTGTGGCAAAAAATGCCGACGCGTTATTGACGATGGCATCGAGTCGCCCGAAGCGCGAAGTACACTTTTCCACAATATCGGAAAGTGTAGGAATGTCGGAGAGATCGCCCTGAATGCCGATCGTACTGTCGGGACGCAACGGTTCAAGTTCCGAGCGCAAGGCATCCATTTCGTCGCGCGAATGGCGATAATGCAAAGCGAGATCGTAACCGGCGCAATGCAGTGTTCGCGCGATCTGCGCGCCGACGCGTTTGGCGGCGCCGGTGATCAAAACAACGGGAAGTTCGCTAGCCATATCCCGATTGCAGCCCATTTGCGGAGATTTTTCCAGCGTGAGAGTGAATTTGCCCGAACCCAGCGCGGAAGAGCGTGCGCACAGTGAGCGGCTTTGTGGGCTTATCCGCGACGAAATCCGCGCTAATGGCGGTGCGATTCGTTTCGATCGCTATATGGAATTGGCGCTCTACGCGCCCGGTTTGGGTTACTACAGCGCCGGCGCTGAGAAGTTTGGGGCGAGCGGTGACTTTGTCACCGCGCCGGAACTCGGTTTCGTTTTCGCGCGTTGCTTGGCACGCGCAATCGCGCCCGCGCTGCGCGAAAAAGACAGCGAGATTCTCGAACTTGGACCTGGCAGCGGCGCACTCGCGGCGGAGCTGCTTTTGGAACTGGAGCGGCTCGGCGCGTTGCCGGTCCGTTATCGTCTACTCGAACGCAGTGCGGACTTGCGCGAGCGCCAACATGCAACGCTCAGGTTGCGTTGTCCACATTTGGAAAAGTTAGCAGTTTGGCTGGATATGCCGCCGATATCCGCATGGCACGGAGTGCTGATCGCCAATGAGATTATCGACGCATTGCCGGTTCGATTGTTCGAATTGAACGCGAACGACAGGTTTGAACGATGCGTGGGTGTCGACGGCGGCAATCGTTTCGTTTGGCGCACGGCGGCCGCGGACGAATCGTTGGCGCGTGATGTCGATCGCGTTCTCGGCGATGTGCGACAAGCTTTGCCGCGACCGTATCGTTCCGAAATCTGCTCAATGCTTGCGCCGTGGTTCGCGGAAGTCACAAGAACACTGAGCAGTGGCTATGCGTGGTTCGTCGACTACGGACATCGACGCAACGACTACTATGCTCCGACGCGGAGCGAAGGAACAGTTCGCTGCCACTATCGCCATCGTGTTCACGACAACCCGCTGATCCTGACGGGCCTGCAAGACATCACCGCGTGGGTCGATTTCGATGCATTGAGCGACGCGGCTCGATCGTCCGGATTTCAAATCGATGAATTGATGACGCAGGCCGATTTTTTGATCCGCAATGGTCTTGAGGAAATTTTCGATGCCGCTTATCGCGCTACCGACGACGAAATCGAGCGTTACCGCATTGCGCAACAAGTTAAACGGCTGACTTTGCCTGATGAAATGGGCGAGTCGTTTAAAGTGATGGCGATGCATCGCGGCTGATCCGCGCAATTGCTTGCTGTTCGTCATCGTGCGGGCGTAGCATCGACTCTGTAAGTCCGCGCCGGGGAAAGCGGATTGGTTCCGGCGAGGTGTGTAAATGGATTTCAAATCGATTTATCGGGCGTCAGCCATCTTACTCGCGATCCTCGCATCGCAGGCGGCTTCGCTCATGGCGCAATCGTTACCGAGCATCGCGATCGCTCCTGGCGACCTCGATCCCGCATCGACCGTCGCACCTGAGGTCGTCAGCGTCGATAGCGTCGACGCGAAAATCCACGCGCAGCTTCGCGACGCGCTTAGCGCAAACGCGCGCGGCATTTCCGCAAGCGACGCGACGGCGCGATTGCCGTCCGCGCTACGAAGTGCGGATCAAGTGCTGGTCGAAGTCCGGTTCGTCGATGGCGCGACTGATTCAATCGACACGCTCGAACGTCACGGCGCAACGCGCCGCCATTCCATGGGCGCCGTGTTGCACGAAGCATGGATACCGCTGAACCGCTTGCGCGAACTCGCCGCAGAACCGGACGTTGTCGCCATCAAACCCGCGCGCCTTGCGCGACCCGTGATCGGCAGCAAGACGAGCGAAGGTGTCGCCGCTGGCAACGCGAATTACTGGCAGACATTCGTTCCGTCGTACGACGGAACCGGCATCAAGATCGCGATGATCGATACCTACGACAATACGAAAATCGCGAGCTTGCAAGCGAGTAAAGATTGGCCTGCGTCGACTAAACTCAATTGCTTCGATGTGAAAAACATTGTGACCGATCCACCGTATTCGGCCGTTACCTGCACCGGCCCCAGTTTCGGATCCGGCGGCGGTCAGCACGGCAACGCGACGATGGAAATCGCTTACGACGTCGCGCCCGGCGCCAACTTCCTAGCCTACGACACCGTCACCGTTGGCGATTGGTACAACGCCATCCTCGACGCTGCGCATTTGAATGGATCCGGCAATTCACTTGGCACCGTGAAGGCCAACGTCATCTCTGCATCGCTCGCCGCTCCCCTCGACGGCAAAGGCGACGGCACTGCGTTGCCGGGATCGATCGCCGAAGCGGCAGGCTTCGCGAAAACGCATGGCGTACTCGTCGTCAATGCCGCCGGCAACGAGCAGGAAAATCACTGGGGCGGATTGTTCGCGCTTTCGACGAGCGGCAGCGGTTTTCACACATGGAGCGGAGCCAGTACGATTTACAACCCGTTCGGCGACGGCGCAGGTCATGTGTTTTGCATTCCAGACGGACAAAACATTTTCGTCGACATGTATTGGAATAATTGGACGGGAGCGAATCCCGGGCAAGGTCACTCGGTCTATCTCTATCAAAATATTTCGACGACCAGCACGGCCAATTGGGAAAACGTTGCGATATCGGACACTCCTCTGGGCGTAGCCAATAGTCGTCCAGAACAGAGTCTCCAATATGTCGCCAGCGCCGGCGCAACGTTCGGCTGCCCTGCGAATTCAGCGGTCTATGCGATTGCGGTGACGAGAAACTCCGGGAACACCGCAACTTACAATCTGCAAGTTTTCGCGACCACCGATCAGGACGCGCCGATTTACTACCGCACGCCGGCGCGCAGTCTCGATTTTCCTGCGGATTCTCCGAACGTAATGTCGGTTGGCGCGATCGATGTCGCAAACACGACGACCACGCCGCTGGAACCTTTCAGTTCCGAAGGTCCCGTGCTCGCAACCGACGGCGGATTGCCGACCAATCCGAATCCGCTCACGGACCCCAATCTGAAACCGGATGTCGCGAGTTTCGACAACGTCACGACAGTCACCTACGGCGCGGGCGGAACAGATCCGCCGTTGGCCACGACATTTCTCGGCACGTCCGCAGCAACGCCGCACGTCGCGGGAATGGCGGCGTTGTTCATGGAGCGATTCGGCGTGCAGACGACGTCGGCCAATCTCACCACCGCGATCATCACGCCGCTGCGCACGATTGCCAGCACCGGATCCAACGATCTCGGCACGACGGGCAAGGATTATCAATACGGTTACGGCCGATTGAAATTCCAAAAGGAAGCGGGACTATCGTTTCTCCAACAACCCACGAACACGCTGGTGAACAACACGATCACGCCGCCGGTGAAAATCGGTGTGATCGACACCGAAGGCAAGTCCGATATCTACACGCTGTACGACAGTGTGAATCTGAGTATAGGAACGAATCCCACCGGCGGAACGTTGACAGGTGGCGGCACGATGCTACTTACGCAAGGCGTTGCAACCTATTCAACGCTGAAGATCAATAAAGCTGGCACGGGCTACACACTTGCGGCGGCATCGACGCCGAGCGGACTCAGTGCGACGAGCAATGCGTTCAACATTACGGCGGGCGCAGCGACAAAGCTCGTATTCACCGTGCAGCCGTCGACGGTCATGTCGGAGCACGTCATCAGCCCGACCGTGCAAGTGAGCGTTGAAGACGTGAACGGCAATGTCGTGCCCACCGGTTCTTTCGCCATCACGTTGAAGAAGACAACATGCACGACATCAATTCCGGACGGCGGTGGACCCGTTACGACGACGAACGGTGTCGCATCGTTTCCAAATCTCGAACTGGCAACCGTCGCAACCGGTGTCGCGTTGCAGGCGACGGCAACGGGCCTAACGGCGGCAACGAGCAGCACATTCAACGTCACCGCCAACGCCGACGTGATCTTCCACAACGGCTTCGAGACGTGCACGCCGTAATTCAGGTTTGGCGCGACTTGTAGTTCTGCATTTCGCCGGCGATTGCCCGCAAACGTTCGGTGCGCAATGCGTCGCCGACGTCCGTTCCTTTCAAGCCGCGATCGACCAGGGATTGAGCTCTGGGTCGCCGCGCGGCATCGAAAAGTTTGGTGAGATAGCCGGCCTGCGGATAGTCGTCATCCTCCATGCCTTTGCGACCGCGCTTATCGGCCGTGCACGCCAGAAGAAATTGCGGCAGTCGCTGCGGTTGTCGAAACGCATCGAGTTTCTCGAACAACTCAAGCACCGTATTCGGACGCAACTCGAACGCGGTGTGCGCGAGCAAATGAAGTTTGCAATTCAATTGCGCCAGCGTCGCGTATTCCGCTGGAACTTTCAGTCGCGAAGATAATGCACGGATCGGTTCGATTCCCGCATGCTCGTGACCACGATGGCTCGGCAAGACATCAGTCGGCGTGAGCGCTTTACCGAGATCGTGCGTCAACGCGCACCATCCAATCAGCGCATCGCCCGGCGCGAGTCGCGCAGCCATATCCAGCACCATTCCCACATGTAAACCGGTGTCGATTTCCGGATGAAATTCCGCACGCTGCGGAACGCCGTACAACGCATCGACCTCCGGCATCAGAATGCGCAGCGCACCGCAATCGCGCAATGCGCGAATGAACGCGCTTGGCGCCGGTTCGGCGAGCGCCTTTTGTGTTTCGGCCCAAACGCGTTCGGCGACTAGATGATCGACTTCCCCCGCGCTCACCATTTCCTGCATCAACTTCTTCGTTGGCGGGGCGATAAAAAAACCGCGCGAGGCATAACGTGCCGCAAACCGAGCGACGCGTAGGATGCGTACAGGATCTTCCGCGAACGCAGGCGAAACGTGACGCAGCGTCAGCGCGCGCAAATCAGCCACGCCTCCGAACGGATCGACGAGATTTCCGTTGCTGTCCTCGGCGATGGCGTTGATCGTGAGATCGCGACGACGCAAGTCTTCTTCCAGCGTAACGCCAGAATCCGTATCGAATGCGAAACCGTGATAGCCACGTCCCGTCTTGCGTTCCGTGCGCGCCAACGCGTATTCCTCGCGCGTTTGCGGATGCAGAAATACGGGGAAATCTTTGCCGACGGGTGTGTAGCCGAGACGCAGCATCGCGTCGGGTGTTGCGCCGACGACGACGTAATCGCGATCCGTCACGGGAATGCCGAGTAGACGGTCGCGTACGGCGCCGCCGACGAGATAGGTTTCCATCCCGATATTATGCGGGAGTGCCATCGGCGATGCGATTTCGGCGTGCTGTCATCGCGCCGCTGGCGCGCGCGTTCTACAATGCAGCGACTTCGCCGCAGATATCGGGACATCATGAAACAGGCCGTGCTCGCTTTCGCGTTGTTCCTGATGGGATGCGCCGGACCCGCGCCGCAGACCTACACCGGCAAAGACGCCTTGTATCAAGAACTGGGTCGCAGCGAAGGAATCACGAAAGTCGTCGATTTGTTTTTCCAGCGCATCAATGCCGACGCGCGAATCAACACGTTGTTCCGCAACGTCGATCACAACGATCTGCGCCGGCTGGTGATCGAGCAGATTTGCGCGGCGAGCGGTGGACCATGCACCTATACCGGCCGTTCGATGGAAGAGGCGCACAGCGGCCTCAATCTCACGAACAAGGATTTCGACAACTTCGTAGGCGATCTCGTCACTGCGATGGATGAGGCGAAGGTGCCGAAATCGACGCAGAAGAAACTGTTGGCGATTTTCGGGCCGATGCGGCCGCAAGTCGTCGGTCAATGATAGTCAGGGATGCGCTTGCTGACTGACCTGCGTCTTCGGTTCCGGCAATGGAGTGTCCTTCGTCAGTTCGCGCGGTGCTGAGGGCGAACTCGGACAGACGACACTTTTGCGACCCGCGTCGTCTTTCGGCGGCGAATACGGTTGACCGATACGCGTCATTTTCGACGCCAGCGATTGCGCGTCGCCGCGCATGCGCCAGTCGTAAATCACGCTGAACGCGAGCACGCGCGCGACATATTCGCGCGTTTCCTTGTATGGGATCGTCTCGATGAAGAAATCCGGTTCGAGCGAATCGCGTGCGTTCACCCAACGACCGACCGGATCGACACCCGCGTTGTAGGCCGCGCTCGCGAGCCATGCGCTGCCGTCGTAACGCGTCGCCATGTCGCTGAGATAACGCGTGCCGAGACGGATATTGAGATCGGGATCGAACAGCGTGGTCGGACCGGTGAACGAAAGTTTTTCCGCTTTCGCGAGTTGTTTAGCGGTGCCCGGCAGTAGTTGCATCAAACCGTAAGCGTCGGCGCCGGAATGTGCATCGGATGTCCACGCACTTTCGGCGCGGATGATTGCGTATGCCCACGATGGATCGATGTCGGCGGCGCGGGCATCGCGTTCGATCTGATCGCGTCGCGCCAGGGGAAAGCGCAGATCGTACAAATGTAGATCGTCGCCCTGATTCAGCGAATAGACCGCGCGATCGTACCAGCCGATTTTCGTCGCCAAATCCGCAGCGAACCGCCGTTGTCGCGGATCGAGTTTTGCGATCGCGAAATCCCATTCGTGGCGTGCGTCGGACAATCGATCGAGCGCGAAAAATTCGAACGCGCGTTGCAGCGAAGCGTTGTTGCGCGCGGCTCTTTCTTCGTCGCCGTTCGCATCGACCTGCGACGCGCAAATCGCATACGGTCGATTGATCCAGTCGGCCGCGAGAAAACCGTGAAAATTCGCTTCTTGCGCGACGCTGGCGAAAATCGGCTCCGCGTCGCGCTCGCGTCCGAGTTTGATGAGAACGCGAGCTTGCAGATAACGCCAGCGTGCGTCGGCCAGTTGTGTCGGCGACATGGTTTGCAATGCATGCAACGCACTTTTCCAATCTTGCGCGGCAATTGCTGTGCGCACGCGCCATTCGTGCGACGTGTCGTCGTGGGCAGCGGCAGGGACAGCTTCTAAGCGCGCCAACGCATCCGGCGCATAACTCGATGCGCTGTAGACGGCGATTGTGCGAAGAATGTTGCCGCGTTGCTCGGCGTCGAAATGAAATTTCGACGACAGCGTATTCCATTGCGAATTGGCGCCGTCGCTGTCGCGTCGCGCTTGTCGCGTCAGCGCGATGACGATCGCGTCGCGATTGCGCGCGCCATCCGGCCAATTCGGTGCATCGTTCAATGCGGCCGCCGGATCGCGGAGTGCCGCTGCCATGTGGTCGGCCGCGATTTTCTCCGCGCCGTCTAGCATGAGTGCGAGCGAGGCGATGAGTTCGCCTTGTCCAGCCTGCACCGCGAGGTTGATGCGTTCCCAGATCAACGCGTTGGTGATTTTATTTTTCGACTGCGCCCACTGCACGGCGGAATCACAGGCGACGGGTAAGACTTTCGGTGTAAGCCATAGTGGTTTTACGTCGGACTCGAAATCGAGCGACTGACCAAGCGCTAACTTTGCTTGCAGCTCATCGCACTGCAATTCGCGGCTGTGTTCTGCGCCTGTATACAATGTCGCATATTCTTTCCAGCCTTTGCGACGGGCGAGCTCATAGAGAAAACTTTCGCGCAGAATCTGCGCCGGCAGCGTGCCTGGAAATGTTGCGAGAAATTTTTCGACTTCGTCGGATTTAAGTTCCGACATGCGATGTTGTTGTGACGCGAGTTCGAGATACGGAAACAGCGGATAGTCTTCGAGCCCCATCGCGAGTTTTCGCCACGCCAAATCCGGGCCGTGTTGAGCGGCTTCCCACACCAGCATGAATCGATCGCGCTGTCCGGGAAAGTCTTTGACAGCCACTTTGTTTTCCGCAGCGACGCCGGCGCAAGACGTGAACGTGGCAAGTGCAAAGACAACGAATCGATTAAAGAAAAATGACATGACAGCGGAGTTTCGAGAACTTCGGCGAGTGTAACGGAATGCGTTGTGCACGTACGCTATGCGGCGAGATTGAGCGCGGCGGGAAGATGCACGGCAGCGGCCAGCGGAAGATGATCGGACACGGGATGCGGCAGCGTCCACAGGTTTTCGATGCGCATGCCGGATGAAACGAGAATGTGATCGATGGCGCGCGTCGGTTCCCAGCTCGGGAATGTCGGCGGGGACGTCTCTGACGGCGGAATCAGCGCGGTGTGCCGAAACAGCGAGCGCATCTCGGTGCTTTTCGCCGTACAGTTGAGATCGCCCATCAGCACGACATTAGGGTAGCCGTCGATCAATTCGCCGAGGAATTCGATCTGCTTCTTGCGCGCGGCGGCGCTGAGAGAAAGATGCGCAATGACGACGACTAGCGCATTGTCCTCATCACCGAATCGCACCCACAACGCGCCACGGCCTGGAATGCGGCTCGGCAGCGGATAGTCCAGCACTTCGATCGGTTCCATGCGCGTGAGCAAACCATTGCTCGATGCGGCAAACTGCGCGATTTTGCGATTGGGCTGATGGCTCCAATACGGAAAACCGGCTGCTTCGGCGAGATATTGCGTCTGGTTGAGAAAACCCGAACGAAAACTGCCGGCGTCGGCTTCCTGCAACCCGACCAGATCGAACTCCGACAAAAGTTTCGCGAAGCGGTCCAGATTGCTGCGCTTGCCGCGCATCGGCAAGACTTGCTTCCAGCTTTGCGTGACGTAATCGCGATAGCTGGCGACGCTGCCGCCCGCCAGAATGTTGCAGCTCAACAGTTGCAATCGGATCGATCCATCATCGGCCGACGATGCCGATTGCCTGCGTGACTGTGCCGTCGAAACCATTCGGCCAGACTAAGCCGCGAGTCCGTTTATCGCAAGAGTGAACTCTTTCGCCGCGTTTACTTCTTCGACTTTTTCGCCGCCGGTTTCATCGTCGCCATTTCCTGTTGCACGAGGGCCAGCGCCGTCGTGACCATTTCGGGAAAACCGACGCCTTTGTCGCTATTCGCCGTAATGCGGAATTTGCCGTCGACGATCAGTGTCGGCGTCGCGTCGACCTGATAGTCGTGCACGAGCTGACTGCCATGCGCGAGTTCGCCTTCGATCACAAACGACGTCGCCGTCGAATTGAACGCCGCAGGATTGGCGCCGTAGTTCGCGTAGAAAAGATTGCCGAGATCTTCGATGCTGCGCAGAGGCAGATGATCGCGATGCACCGCGTCGAACAAGGCTTGATGCGTCTTGTCGACCAAACCCATCGACTTGGCCGTGTAAAAACCACGCGCGAAGGCTTCCCAGCCGGGCTGGAAAACGGCGGGGAGCAAATCGAATTCGGCGCCGGCGGGCAGTTGCGATTTCAGCTGTTCCGCGTACGGCTGGAAATGCGCGCAATGCGGACAGGCATACGAAAACACTTCGGTGACGATGACTTTGTTCGGATCGGACGCCACCGGCGGATCGATCAAAAAGTAATCCTTGCCTTCCTGTGGCGCAGCTTTCGGTGCGTCTTGCGCCGTCGAAACGCCCGTCGCGAGGAGCGCAACCAACAACGTGAATGCGTATTTCACCATCGAATTTCTCCAGTGCCCCGACTGACTGGCATCGGACTCAGCGCACACGCGCGAAGTTCCGTTATTTGCCGCCGGATTCTTTGTGGATCAAGTATAGAACGAGCGCTTCGACCTTGGTCCAGTCGCCGCCCGCAGAAGAGACCGTGATTCTGTATTTTCCATTCACGATTACCGTCGGCGTCTGCTCGATGCCTGTCGCCTTGATGTAGGCGTCGGTCTGTTTCACGCGCGTATTGATGGTGAACGAATTAGCGGTCGCGATGAATTCGTCTTCTTTCGCGCCGTACTTCGCGTAAAACTTCGCTGCGTCTTCGATCGACGGCGCCGGTTTCTTCGGCGTGTTCGTGGCTTTGTCCATGATCGCCAGATCGCCGGTTTTCCAGACGGCGTCGAACATCGCGTCGTGCGCTTTGTCCGCAATGCCCAATGCTTTCGCGGTGAGATAGGCACGTTGGAACATCGGCCAATCTTCGGCGGTATTGAACGCGGCAGGGACGAACGTCAACACCGCGTTCGCTGGCAGATCTTTTTTCAATTTGTCGACATACGGATACGACGCGTTGCACGCGGGACAGCCGTAAGAAAACACTTCGACGACTTCGATTTTGTCGCCGGTCGTCGTCGGTTGCGCCGGATCGATGACGAAGTAGTGCTTGCCTTCTTGCCACTCCGTCGAGGCGCCCGCTATTTGGGCAATGGCGTTACCACCGAATGCTAAGGCCGCGGCGGCGATCGCGGCGACGTGCAGAAAACGAAATGAGCGCATGAGAAATCCTGATTGTGCTGACGGCGCGATTATTTCGCGGCCGTGCTGTCGGCGGCCGCAGAATGCAGACCTTCAACGTACGAAGAAAGTGCCGCGATATCCGCGTCCGTAAGATTTTTTACGACGAGCGGCATGATCTTGGCGCGATCGTCGTCGCCCCAACTTTTGCCGTCGCGGAAATCCTTTAGCTTCTGGCTCACATAATCGCTGTATTGACCGGCGAGCTGCGGATATTCCGCGCCGGGATTGCCGCGTCCGTCCGGACCGTGACACGCCATGCATGCCGGCACATTCAAACTCTTGTCGCCGCCGCGATAAATCGATTCGCCGCGTTTGACGAGCTGCGCATCGGCGACACCGGGCAACGACGTCTTGCTCGCGAAATACGCGCCGATGTCATGCGCGTCCTGATCGGTGAGCGGCATCGCGAATCCCATCATGATCGCGCTGTCGCGCGCGTGCGATTTGAACATGCCGATCTGGCGGGCGATGTAGTCCTCGTGCTGTCCGGCCAACTTCGGATATTGCGACGATGACGGATTTCCGTCCAAGCCATGACAGGCGGCGCAAACGCCGGCTTTGCCTTGTCCCGAGTTGGCGTCGCCCGGTTTCAGCGCAGCCGTCGCGGCGGCAGGATTGGCGCTCGGCGCGACTTCGGTCTGTCCCGGCTTCTGCGATGCTTCAGGCTGACTGCTCGGCGCGGGCGGTGTTTGTGCCGGAGTGGATTGCGCAGGCGGATCGGCCGCAAACGCAAGACCGACGCTGCAAAGAGCCGCCAAGGCAATCACATGCCGAAAACTCATACACTGCACTCCTAGAGCTGCCGAAACCGGCGTTTCCTAAACGTCGGCGCAAGGCGCGAATTATCCCAGTCGCTCCCAACAGAATCAAACCTTGTCATGCCTAGCAATCCCTTTCGATCTGCGCAGTTTGTAATCAGCGCGGCACAATTGCGGCAGCTTCCCGCCGACGAAGGCGCCGAAATCGCGTTTGCAGGTCGATCTAACGCGGGCAAGTCCAGCGCGTTAAACGTCATCTGCGAACAGCACGGGTTGGCGCGGACGTCCAAAACACCTGGACGCACGCAGTTGTTGAACGTTTTCGCGCTCGAAGAAGGCCGGCGCCTGATCGATCTGCCGGGCTACGGCTACGCGAAAGTGCCCGAGGAAATGCGCGTTCACTGGCGCAAGCTGATCGACGCCTACATGCGTGAACGCGAATCGCTGCGCGGCGTCGTTCTGATTATGGACAGCCGCCATCCGCTGAAGGATTTCGATCGGCAAATGCTCACGTATTGCACCGAGATCGAACTGCCGTGTTACGTTTTGTTGACGAAGGCCGACAAACTCTCGCGCAGCGAGGGCGCCAAAACACTCGCCGCCGTGCGCAAGGAATGCAACGCGAACGGATGGCCTGCGCACATGCAGCTTTTCTCGGCGCTGGCGAAGACCGGTGTCGACGAAGCGCGCATGGCGCTCGGTAACTTGCTTAACGCATAGTCCGCCACCACATCAGTCGATCCTCTTCAATCGATCTTCCCATCGAGCCCGTCATGTCAGGACCTAGTGCAGTACAGGAAACGCCGATCGAGCGCCGCGAGCAGCTCGTGGAATACATGGCGTCCGGCCTACGCACGCCAGATCAATGGAAGATCGGTACGGAGCACGAGAAATTCGGATTTCGACTCGACGATTTGCGTCCGCCTACGTACGAAGGCGATCGCGGGATCGGCAAAATGCTCGAAGGTCTGATGCGTTTCGGTTGGGCGCCGGTGCGCGAAGGTGACAACATCATCGCGCTCACGCGCGGCGACGGATCGATCACGCTGGAACCTGCCGGACAACTCGAACTCTCCGGCGGTCAGCTCGATACGATCCATGAAACATGTTCGGAAGTTTACGGACACCTCGCCGAAGTCAAAACCGTCGCCGACGAATTGAAGCTCGGCTTTCTCGGCATGGGTTTCCAGCCGAAATGGCGCCGCGACGACATGCCGTGGATGCCGAAAGGCCGCTACAAAATCATGCGCGATTACATGCCCAAGGTCGGCACGCTCGGCCTCGACATGATGACGCGCACCTGCACCGTGCAAGTGAATCTCGATTCCTCCAGCGAAGCGGACATGGCGAAGAAATTCCGCGTCTCGCTGGCGCTGCAGCCGATTGCGACCGCGCTATTCGCCGATTCGCCGTTCACCGAAGGCAAGCCGAACGGTTATCTGAGCTATCGATCCCACATCTGGACCGATACCGATCCGGACCGCACCGGCATGCTCGATTTCGTTTTCGACGAAGGCTTCGGTTTCGAGCGCTATGTCGATTACCTGCTCGACGTGCCGATGTACTTCAGCTATCGCGACGGAACGTATATCGATCTCGCCGGAAAATCGTTCAAGGATTTCATGGCGGGAAAGCTCAAGGAATTGCCCAACACACTTCCGACGCTGAAAGACTGGGCCGATCACACGACGACCGCGTTTCCCGAAGTGCGTCTGAAAAAATATCTCGAAATGCGCGGCGCCGACGGCGGCCGTTGGAATCGCCTGTGCGGATTGCCGGCGTTCTGGGTCGGATTGCTCTACGACCAAACCGCGCTCGACGCGGCGTGGGATCTCGTCAAGGATTTCACGATGCCCGAGCGTCACGCGTTGCGCGACGGCGTGCCCAAATACGCGATGAAGCTGCCGTTTCGCAACGGCACCGTGCGAGATCTAACCATCGAAGCGCTAAAAATCGCCGGTCATGGACTCGCACGCCGCAATAAACTGAATGCGACGGGTGCGAGCGAAGCCGTTTTTCTAGAGCCATTGATCGAATACGCGCAAGCGAATCAAACGCCGGCCGAACGCAAACTCGAATTGTTCAAGACGACGTGGAAGGGAAGCGTCGATCCGGTGTTCAAAGAGTTTGCTTACTAACGGCCGAGCAATGTCATGCCGCTCAGCCGGCTGGCATTTTTATCGAAGGTCGCCGTGCGTTTGCACTCATAGGCGGCATTGGTGAGCGCAATCAACGCGTCGGCGAAGTCATGATTGGCGCGGTAGTGCGTGAGCGCTTGCCACGCTAAATCGGATCGTTCGACCACAAATACATTCGTTTCGAGCAAGCGCTGCAGTGTCGCGGCTATGTCGTTGCGCGGAAATTTGTAAATGGATTCGAAAACCCATACGAGCTCGCATAACGCGATTTGGTTGATAAAGCCGGGTTGCTGTGCACTCAACTGGGTTTCGATGAAGCGCTCAGCGAGTTTGAACTGCGCGGCGTCGTCTTGAACGATGTAACGAACGAGTACGTTTGTGTCCAGTCCGATCAAAGCGCGCCCCGCGCAGCGCGTTTTCTAATGGCTGCGTCCATCTGTTCGAGCGTTACCGCTTTTTTCGGCTTCGGGAGAAATCCCTTCAGATCGCGCACATCCCGCGAGGCGGCGTGAATAACAACGGTGTCGCCACGGATGATGAATTCGATCCGGTCGCCGGCGCGCCAATGGAGGCGGTCGCGAACTTCTTTAGGAATTGTCGTTTGACCTTTGCTTGTAATCGTAGAGACACTCATCGCACATTACCTTTTTCGATTTCCCTTACTTTAGCAAATAGGTAAGGAATCAGCTAGTGCGCAAGCGGCCGCACGTCCTCGACAAGATGCACCAACACGCGGCCAGGTTCTTCGATCTGCATCATGTGCGCCGAGTTTTCGAACCAGATGAGTTTCTTGTTCGGCGCTTTCACGTGCGCAAACCAATCCGCCGAAACTTTGGCCGATGTCGTGTCGTCGTGACGTCCGTTGAACAGAATGATGGGACAGCGGAATTCCGTGTCTTTCGTAAAGTCGACGGCGGCGAACGTTTTCAATAATTGCGTCAGCGAAAGATCCGATCCTTTTCCGATGGCGGCGCGATCCGCATCGGTGTAATCGGGTGAGAGGTCGCTCGCGTTATAGTAATAGTCGTATGTGTCGCGATTCCAGCTCAATCCGCCGAATATGACCGACCATTTTCGTTCAGTGTTGATCTTGTCGAGTGGAATTGAACCATCCGCTTCTGGATACGGCGCGATCGAATGCAATTCCCTGATCGCATCTTCGTTGTGCGCGGCTTCGGCGGCCTTCAGTGTGTTTTCGTAGCCGAGCCGCTCGCTCTCGCGCGAGTTGATCATCTGACCCATGCCGATGTATGCGTACAGCCATTCGGGATGTTGCTTCGCCAGTTCCAGTCCGAGCAACGTTCCCCAGGAATGCGCAATCACGAAAATTTTTTCTTTGCGATACGTCGCACGCAAGTATTGGACGAGTTCCTGTGAATCTTTTTCCATGCGCTCGGCCGTGATCGTCGCGCGGATTTTTTCGGGATCGTTCGCCGCGTACGTTTTTCCGGAACCGCGCTGATCCCATTGCACGACCGTGAAGTAATCTTCCCACGGATTCTGGAACGTCCAACTCGTCGGCATTTCCGGCGCGCCGGGTCCGCCGTGGATGAACAGCAAAATCGGATTGTGGAGGTCGCGCCCGCGGATCGTTATCCACTGTTTCGTTCCGCCGATATCGATCGCGACTTGCTGATCGATACCGCCCGGCGTCACGACTTTTTGCAATTCGCGAACGATTGAGCGCGCGTGGTCTTGCGTGAATGCAGGTTTTTTCGCGTCGTCCGCCGCGAGCGCGATGAGCGGCGCGAACGCCGCCATCGCGATGACCATTTTGAATTTCACGGTTACGATTTTTTCTTCGTCGATTCGAGGCCGCGTTCGATGAGCAGCGGTTGCACACTCGGGTCGCGCCCGCGAAACGCGCGGTACGCTGCGTCGAGTTCTTCCGTGTTGCCTTTAGACAGGATCATGTCGCGGAAACGCTGGCCATTCTCGCGCGTCATTCCACCATGCTCCTTGAACCAGTAGAACGCGTCGTCGCGCAGCACTGCTGTCCACAAATACGCGTAGTAGCCGGCGGCGTAGCCGTTGTCCCAGATGTGCGCAAAGTACGTCGAGCGATAACGCGGCGGTACTAGCGCGTAGTCGACGTGATACTTTTTCAACGCCGCGGCTTCGAACGCGTCGGTCCTCACTTTTTCGTCAGTCGATTGCGTGTGCCACGCCATGTCGAGCAGTGCGGCGCCGAGATATTCCGTCGTCGCAAAACCTTCGCCATAGGTGCCCGCGGCCTTGATGCGATCAAGCAACGCTTTCGGCATCGGCGCACCGGTCTGGTAATGCTTCGCATAGTTCGCAAAAACAGTCGGCTCGTCGGCCCAATGCTCGTTGAATTGCGACGGGAACTCGACGAAATCGCGCGGCACCGACGTACCGGATAGCAGCGGATATTTCACCTTCGAGAACATGCCGTGCAGCGCGTGTCCGAACTCGTGGAACATGGTGATCACGTCGTCGTGCGAGATCAGCGCGGGCTGTCCCGGCGCGGGTTTGCTGAAGTTGGCGACGTTGAAGACGACGGGTTTGGTGCCGAACAGATCCGACTGATCGACGAAACTGCTCATCCACGCGCCGCCGGCCTTGTTGTCGCGCTTGAAATAATCCGCGTAGAACAGTGCCATCGACGTGCCGTCTTTGTCGAACACTTCGAACACGCGTACGTCTGGCTGATAGACCGGAATGTCGTGCCGTTCCTTGAACGTGATGCCGTACATCTTGCCGGCGGCGAAGAACACACCATCCTGTAGCACCCGATCGAGCACGAAGTACTGTTTGATTTCGTCCTGATCGAGTTTGTACTCGTTCTTCTTGACCTGCTCCGAATAGAACTGCCAATCCCAAGGCTCAAGCTTCGACACGCCTTGTTTCTTCGCGATCGCCTGCATCTTCGCCGCTTCGCGTTTTGCTTTCGCGACGGCCGCGGGCGCCATGTCGGTCATGAGTTTGATCGCCTTGTCGGCGGTTTTCGCCATCTGGTCTTCGAGCACATAGTCGGCGTAGGTTTTGTAGCCGAGCAGATGCGCTTTCTGCACGCGCAGTTGCGCCATGCGTTCGATGGTTTCGCGCGTGTCGTTGTCGTCGCTGTGTTCCGCGCGATTGATGGAAGCCTCGAACAGTTTCTTGCGTGTGTCGCGGACTTTGAGTGAGGCCTGCACCGGCTGCTGTGTCGTGTTCTGCAGCGTGAGCAACCATTTGCCATCAAGCTTGCGCGCTTTCGCGGCTTCCGACGCGGCGGCGAGATCGGCATCGCTCAAACCGGCGAGCGCATCGATGTTGTCGAATTCCAACGCACCGGCCTTGGTCGCGCCGAGGTTTTTCTTCTTGAATGTCGTGCTGAGCGACGACAATTCCTTGTTCAATTCCTTGAGTTTGGTCTGATCGCCTTCTGCCAACTGCGCGCCGGATCGCACGAACGTTTTGTAATAGCGTTCGAGCACGCGTTTGGATTGCGGATCAAGATTTAGAGAGTCGCGTCCGTCGTACAGAGTCTTCACGCGCGAAAAAAGTTTTTCGTTGAGAAAAATCGCGTCGCGATGCGCGGCGAGCTTCGGCGCTTCTTCCTGCTGGACTTTTTGAAGGGTGTCGTTCGTGTTCGATTGCGCCAGGGCGAATAGTACTCTGGCCACACGCGTCAGCATGCGGCCGGTATTTTCCATGGCAAGAATGGTGTTGTCGAACGTCGGCGGATCGCTCTGGTCGGCGATTTTCAGCATCTCGCCGATCTGGATGCGCATGCCTTCCTCGAGCGCAGGCTGGAAGTCGTCGTCCTTGATCTGAGTGAAGTCCGGCGCCTGGAATGGCAGCGCGCTTTCCTTCGCGAAGGGATTTGCGCGTGCAGGTGCGGCGGCCTCCGATTTCTGCAATTCGGTTTTGTGTTGAGGCGACGAACAGGCCGCGAGCGAAACGGCCAAAGCTGCAATAAGTGAGCGAACGCGGATCATGGACAAAACTCCGTTGGCGAGCGAACGCGAGAGTGTCGTCGTAGCCGCCACCAGAATCCAGTGCCGTTGGTTGGTTTCCTCGTCCGAAATGTAAAGCCCCGCGCGAGGCGGGGCTTTGGCGTGCGATTACTTGTGCGTCTTGGCGGGTTTGAGCCCGCGTTCGATCAGTAATGGATCAACGCTCGGATCGCGTCCGCGAAACGCGCGGTACATCGCGTCGAGATCCTGCGTATAGCCGCGCGAGAGAATCATGTCGCGGAAGCGCTGACCGTTCTCGCGCGTCATGCCGCCATGTTCCTTGAACCAGTAGAACGCGTCGTCGCGCAGCACCGCGCTCCACAGGTACGCGTAATAGCCGGCCGAATAGCCGCCGCCCCAGATGTGCGCGAAATAACTCGAGCGATAACGCGGCGGAACGAGCGCGTAGTCGACATGGTATTTCTTCAACGCATCGATTTCGAATTTATCGACGTCCTGCTTCGGCGCATCGGCCGGCAGTTCGTGCCAGGCCTGATCCAGCAGCGCGGCGGCGAGGTATTCGAGCGTGTCGAATCCTTGTCCATACGTTCCGGACGCCTTAATGCGCGCGACGAGTTCCTTCGGCATCGGCGCGCCGGTCTGATAATGCTTCGCATAGTTGGCGAAAACCGTCGGCTCGTCGGCCCAATGTTCGTTGAACTGGGATGGAAACTCGACGAAATCGCGCGTCGTGCTCGTGCCGGCGATCAGCGGATATTTCACGTTCGACAGCATGTCGTGCAGCGCATGGCCGAACTCATGGAACATCGCCACGACGTCGTCATGACTGATCAGCGCCGGCTGCCCCGGCGCGGGTTTGGTGAAGTTGCAGACGTTGAATACGACGGGGCGGCGATCGAGCAATCCCGATTGCTGCATGAAACTGTCTTCCCACGCGCCGCCGGCCTTGTTGTCGCGCTTGAAATAATCCGCATACCACAACGCCAGCGACGTGCCGTCTTTATCGAACACTTCAAACACGCGCACGTCGGGTTGATAGACGGGAATGTCGAATCGTTCCTTGAACGTGAGCCCGTACAATTTGTTCGCGGCGAAAAACACACCGTCCTTCAACACGCGGTCGAGAACGAAATATTGTTTCACTTCGTTTTCGTCCAGCTTGAATTCGTTCTTTTTCACCTGCTCCGAATAGAACTGCCAATCCCACGGCGCCAGTTTGAAACCCCCTTTTCGCTTGTCGACGATCGCCTGCATTTTCGCGGCTTCGCCTTTCGCCTTCGCGACGGTCGCGGGCACCATGTCCGTCATCAGCTTGATGGCGTGATCAGGCGATTTGGCCATCTGGTCGTCAAGGCCGTACGACGCGAAATTCTTGAAGCCGAGCAGCTTTGCTTTCTCAGCGCGCAGTTGGGCGAGACGCTGAATCGTCGTGCGCGTGTCGTTGGCGTCGCTGTGTTCGGCGCGATCGATCGACGCCATGAACAATTGTTCGCGCGTGGCGCGATTCGTCAGCGACACCTGCGCAGGCTGCTGCGTCGTATTTTGCAAGGCAACGACAAACTTGCCGTCGAGCTTGCGATCCTGCGCAGTGCGCGCAGCTGCGGCGATATCGCCTTCATCGAAACCGGCGAGTGCATCTTTGTTGTCGACGACCAGCGCGCCATCTTTGGTAGCGGCTAGCAATTTGCTCTCGAAAGCCGTGTTAAGCGTCGATTCCTCTTTGTTCAACTCGCGCAATTTTTCCTGATCGGCTGCGCCGAGTTGCGCGCCCGCGCGCACGAAAATGCGGTAATAGTGCTCGATGACGATTTTCTCTTCGGATCCCAGTCCCGCGCGGTTGTCGTACACCGCCTTGACGCGTGCGAAGAGTTTCGGATTGAGCGCGATCGTATCCCAGTGCGCGGCGCGCTTCGGCGCTTCTTCCTCTTGTACTTTCTGCAATGTATCGTTGGTGTTCGCCTGCGTCACCGCGTCGAATACTTTCGTCACGCGCACGAGCAAAGCGCCGGAACGTTCCAATGATTCAATCGTATTGCCGAACGTCGGCGCATCGCCGTTGTTGACGATCTTGTCGATTTCCACCAACTGCTGTTTCATGCCTTCTTCGATCGCCGGTTGAAAATCGGCATCGGTGATCTTGTCGAACGGCGGCGCCTGATATTGCAGCGGGCTGGGCGCGAAGAAAGGATTCGCGCGTTGCGCGGCCGAGGCATTCGCGACGGTATCGTTTTTTTGCGGCGATTGAGCGCACGAGGCGATAGCAGCTGTCATGGCGATAAGTAGTACGCGAGTACGCAACATGTGGAAAACTCCCGGATGTTTAATTTTATAAACGTATAAAACGTGCGATTTACCACAACGATCACACTGCGGTGACGTCGCGCAGCGTCCAGTTTTTGCCGATCAACAACGTGACGCGGTGCTTGATGATCCCGTGCGACAACGTCGTCGTCACCGTCACGTCGGTGCGAAGATCATTCTGTTTCGCAACCACGGTCGCGGCCGGGTCGTTCGATCCCAACGAATCATCGATAGCGTCCGGATCGGGCTGCAACGCTTTCCATTTGTGGAATAGCGATGGTTCGCGCAACGCGCTTTGCAGCTGCGCGGCGAACGCATCCGGCGATTCGCCGGTGAACGACAATTCGCCGACCGGACCGCGCGCTCTGGCGAGATTGTCGACGACGATGTAATAGCGCTGTGTTGCCATCAGAACTTCCTATGAAAAACGCCGCATTAGACCGCCGAGTCTAGCAGATGGGTCGGCCGCGCCTGCCCATGACTTTCGTCCCTGACCTCGCGCGATGCAGACGTTTAAACTCGCGACGCCGCGCTGTCATCTCAACGCTATAGCCGAAGGAAGTCCGATGTCGATCCGCAAACTGTGCGCTCGTTTTGTCGTTGCATTGAGTTTATGCAGTGTTGCATCTTTTGCTGCGGCGCAAACGAGACTGCTGCGCTTTCCCGATATTTGCAACGACCGCATCGTCTTCACCTACGGCGGCGATTTGTGGACCGTGTCGTCGCAGGGCGGAACGGCGATTCGTCTCACCGCGGGTCCTGGTTTACAAGAGTCGGCGCGCTTCTCGCCCGATTGTTCGCAAATCGCATTCACCGGCGAATACAGCGGCGAAGATCAGGTCTACGTGATGCCTGCGAACGGCGGCGTGCCGACTCAGCTCACTTACTATCCGGCGCAAGGTCCGCTGCCGCAGCGCTGGGGATTCGACAATCAGGTTTATGGCTGGACGCCGGACGGATCGCGCATTCTGTTTCGCGGTTACATGGAAACGTTCGCGCTGGCGCAACCGCGACTGTTCACCGTGTCGAAAGACGGCGGATTGCCAGATGCATTGCCGATGACGTTTTCCGGCGTCGGCGCGTATTCGCCGGATGGCAAACAACTCGTGTATTCGCCGCTGTTTCGTGATTTCCGTACGTGGAATCGCTATCAAGGCGGCTGGGCCGAAGATTTATACATTTTCGACATCGCCACGCAGCAAGGACGCAACATCACCAACAATCCGCGCAGCGATCGCGATCCGGTTTGGATCGGCAACGCGATCTATTTCCTTTCCGATCGCGATGATGTGTTGAATCTTTACCGCTACGACATCGCCACCAGTCAGACCACGCAGCTGACCAAGCATCGTGAATTCGACGCGCGATGGGCTAGCGGCGACCGCGCCGGACACATCGTCTACGAATTCGGCGGCGAATTGCGCGTGTACGACACCAACACGAATCAGGACCGCGCCGTGTCGATCGCTGTGCCGACCGATGGAGCGCGCACGCGTGCTCAACATATCGATGTCGCCGACAAGATCGAGCAATCCGGTTTGAGTCCGCACGGCGAGCGCGCATTTTTCGTCGCGCGCGGCGATCTGTTCACGGCGCCGGTGGAACATGGCATTACGCGCAATCTCACGCAGACGCCGGGCGCGCACGAGCGTGAAGCGGCGTGGGCGCCGGATGGAAAACACATCGCTTACGTTTCCGATGCTAGCGGGGACGAAGCCATCTGGGTTCGCGATACAGAAGGCTTCAACGCGAAACAATTGACGCATGAGATGCTCGGACGTCTGAACGCGCCGCGCTGGTCGCCCGATGGCAAGCGCATTGCGTTCAGCGATAGCGCCAATCGTATCGAAGTGGTCGACGCGGCCGGTGGAAAAGTCACGCAGATCGCGCGCGATGGATTCGGATTGCAGCGCGATTACGCGTGGTCGCCGAAAGGTTCCTATCTGGCGTACACGATCAACGAGGACAACGCGATGCCGTCCGTTTTCGTGTGGTCAGTCGCCGATGGCAAAAGCACACGCGTAACCGATCCGCTGTTCGCCGAATCGAATCCCGCGTTCTCCCCAGATGGAAAGTTTTTGTACTTTCTCGGCTTGCGCGAATGGGCGCCGCAAATCAGCGGTATCGAATTCAATTACGCGACGAACCGCAACACAGGCGTGTATGCGTTGACATTGCAGAAGAACGGACCGAGTCCGTTCCCCGTGCAAAACGACGAAGCGAAAGCAGCGACGGATGAAAGCGCGGTCGACGACGACGACAAATCGAAGAAAGAGAAGAAAAAAGAAAACGACACCGAGAGCAAGAAAGAGAATGCGATCGACACGATCGACTTCGACGGACTCGCATCGCGCGTCACGCGCGCGCCGATCGACGCGGACAACATCCAGACGCTGAACATCACCGGCAAATACATCGTCTACACCGTAACCGACGCGTTCTATTACGGTCGCGACGGGAAATTCAAACCGCAGGTTCACGCCTACGATCTCAAGAAGCGCAAAGACAAGACGCTCGTCGAAAATGTGGATAGCGCGGCATTGTCCGACGATGGCGAAAAGCTGCTCGTGCAAAGTGGCGAGAGCTACAAAGTCTACGACGTCGATGGCGACGGCAAAGATTCCAAATCGGTCAGCACGTCCGGTTTGGCCCTGACGCGCGATCCGCATCAGGAATATGCCGAAATCTTCCGCGAAGTGTGGCGCCGCTTCCGCGATTATTTTTACGTAAAGAATATGAACGGTTACGACTGGAACGCGTTGCGCGCGAAGTACGAACCGCAATTGCAATATGTCGGCGATCGTTCGGATCTGAATTATCTGCTCGGGCAAATGGTCGGCGAGCTGAGCAATTCGCATTCGTACGTAAGCGGCGGCGATCTTAAGTTGCCGAAGAAACCGCACGTCGCGTTGCTCGGTGCGCGTTTCGAACTGGACAAAACCGCCGGCCGCTATCGCATCAAAGAAATCATGCAAGGCGAGAACGACGAAGACCGCTATCGCTCGCCGCTGACCGAAGTCGGCATCAACGTGCACGTCGGCGATTACGTCCTCGCTGTCAATGGACAGGAACTGACCGCGCGCGACAATCCGTATCACTTACTCCAAATCGCGTCAGGCCAACCGGTCGAACTGCGAGTGAACTCGAAACCGGACGAGGTTGGCGCACGCAACGTGCTCGTCAAACCGATCGACACGGAAGAGCAACTGAAATATTACGCGTGGGTCGAACACAATCGCCGCTACGTCGATCAGCAAACGCACGGCAAACTCGGCTACATCTATATTCCCGACATGGGCGCGGACGGCATTCGCGAGTTCATCAAGTGGTATTACCCGCAGATCCGCAAACAAGGTCTCGTCGTCGACGTGCGCGACAACGGCGGCGGCAACGTCTCGTCGATGATCATCGAACGGCTCGCGCGCAAATTGCTCGGCCTCAATTATGGACGCAACGCCAGCGAAACGGGGACGTATCCGGGCCAAGTGTTCACCGGTTACATGGCCGCATTGATCAGCGAAAGCACGGCGTCGGACGGCGACATTTTTTCGTACATGTTCAAAGAAGCGAAACTGGGTCCGACGATCGGCAAACGCACGTGGGGCGGCGTCGTCGGCATCAACGACTACGGCCCGGTGTTGGATGGCGGCGGCGTGCAAGCGCCGGAGTTCATCGCCATCGCGGACAAGAACGGCAACTACAAAGTAGAAGGCGAGGGCGTCAGTCCGGATATCGAAGTTGACAACGACGTGCTGTCGACCATCCACGGCAAAGATCCACAACTCGATCGCGCCATCGCCGAAATCATGAAGAAGGTGGACGAGAATCCGCCAAGTCTGCCGCCGCGTCAGGCCGATCCGGTCAAGGCACCCGTCGACATGCGGCCGAAATCGCCGTAACTGCCGCACTCAGATGCGCGCCCACGCGGCGCGCATCGCGGTCCGCCGCGAACGGAAGAATTCCCAAGCACGGCGCGGATATTCGCTCGCGTAGCGTTGCGATGTTTTCGTCGACGCGCAGCATGGTCGGATCGATAAGGTTGCCGATCCATCCGATCAACTCGCACTCGTCCGCGACGATCGCGCGCGCACTGAGCAATGCGTGATTGATGCAGCCAAGCCGAATGCCGACGACGAGAATCACCGGCAATTTCAGTGATCGCACGAGATCACTTTGCATTAGCGTGTCCGACAGTGGCACGCTCCACCCGCCCACGCCTTCTACGATGACGCAATCTATATTTGTGGACAATGCGGCAAATGCGGCATCGATGGAGCTCAACACGATTTCCATGCCTGAGTCGCGCGCGGCGATGTGCGGCGCGACCGGTTCGCGCAGCGCGAACGGGTTGACCAGCGCGTAGTCCGGGTTGCCGTGGCTTTGCGCGAGCAGCGCCGACGCGTCGTCGTTGCGCCATCCATCGGGCGTCGATTCGCAACCGCTGGCGACCGGTTTCATTCCGACGGCGCGGCGTCCGCCGGCATTCAGCGCCGCAAGCAGAGTGGCTGAAACCATGGTCTTGCCGATGCCGGTATCCGTGCCGGTTACAAAAACGCCGCGCGTCATCGGTGCGCGTCGGCAATGCGCCGTGATGCGACGCGATCGAGCGTCGAGCGCGTGAACATCAACAGCCAATACGCGCATCCCGGAATCGCGAACAGCCATGGTTGTTCGTTGTTGAACGGCAACACGAGCGCCAGCGCGATCGAAAACAGCGAGACGGCGGCCGTGAAGACCCAGCCGATCATTCGAATGCGCGTCACGATGATCTCATCAGGACTCAAGCCGATGGTCGTCGCGCTTTTCAGCGCATGACGAAACAGAAGCACGAAGACGAGCGCAATGGCGGCAAGTCCGAGACCGAACACGAGATACGCCGATCTCAATTCATCGACGCTGTGAATAACGATGGGGTTTTCGACCAGCCAATCGTTCGTCATCGATTCGAACGTCAGCGAAAAAAGTAGACGTAGTGGATAAACGTAAACCAGAATGAGAAACACCAGCAGCAAACTCAATCGAATGGCCGTTCTGTCTTCGATGTCGTAGTGACGGCCCCAAAAACGATGCATCGCCCAGAAGCGGGCGATTAGTAGAAAGCACACCGCGAACGTCGGAAGACCGCGCAATGCCTGCAGCATCTCCGGAACATTGCTGGGCACGTGACCAATCGATATCACGATCAGCGTCATCGCGAACGCGAAGGCGGAGTCGACAAAACCCTCCAGCCGCGTCGGCTGGTGACGGCGCACGCGCAATACGTCGTTCGGATTGATGTGTTCGCTCATGCGTCGAGCATAAGGGCTGGCGCGCGTGCGGCAAAGCGGCAGCGGTGATGACAGTGAAGCGATACAATGTAAATCTCACTTCGCTCTGAGAGTGGCATGTTCAAGGCTGAACCCATCGACGTCGTCGATAAAGCGTCGCACTACCGCGAACTCGCCGACCAGGCGCGCGGGCTGCTCGCGGATGAGCGCGATCGCGTCGCGAACGCGGCGAATTTCGCATCGTTGGTCTACAACGCATTGCCGGCGATCAACTGGGCCGGATTCTATTTCTACGACGGCAAGGAACTAGTCGTCGGTCCGTTCCAGGGCCAGCCGGCGTGCGTGCGCATTGCGCTCGGCAAAGGTGTGTGCGGCACGGCCGCGACGACGAAGCAGACGCAAGTCGTCCGCGACGTTCACGAATTTCCCGGACACATCGCGTGCGACGCCGCCTCGCAATCCGAAATCGTCGTGCCGTTGTTCGATGGCGAGAAGCTCATCGGCGTGTGGGATGTCGACAGCCCGAACATCGCGCGCTTCGATGACGAGGATCGTGTCGGCATGGAACAGCTTGCGAGTATATTTGTGGAATCGATACGCGCGGAGCATCGCTGATGGCAGCCAAGGACGATCCCAACAAGATTCGCAACGTCGGTCCGAAGTCGGCAGCGTGGCTGCGTCAGGTCGGCGTGCGTACGCAGGAAGATTTGAATAAGCTCGGCCCGGTCGAGGCGTTCATGAAAGTGAAGCGCGCCGGATTTCGTCCCAGCCTTAATCTTTTGTATTCGCTGGCGGGCGCGATCGAAAACTGTCATTGGGCGGATTTGCCCGATGAGCGCAAGCAGGCACTCGTCGCTGCTGCGGGTTCCGATGAGGCTGCGAATCCGATCAAGACGCGATGGCAGAAACAGGTCGAGCGCAGCGAGCGCGGCGGCGAATCGCATCATCAGCAACCCCGCGAGTCGGAAAGTCAGGAACCGAGCAGCGGCGGCGGTTTTCTCGACGATCCCGATTCGAGTCCGGAAGCGTCGAACGACGGTTGATCGTCAACGCACGACGGCGTAGTCGCGCGCATCTTCCCGCCACGTCGGCGTCGCGCGTATTGTCGGCAATACGTCTTCAGGTTTGTCGACGAGCGACCACATCGCGGCGTGCTGCGGATTCATGAAGCGCTCGGCGATGACTTGGCCCATGAAGGCATTCAGCGGCGCGTAAAAACCTTTGGTGTTCAACAGCACGATCGGATTGAAATAAAGTCCGAGCCGTTTGAGCGTGATGGCCTCGAATAATTCTTCGAGCGTGCCGCATCCGCCCGGCATGGCGACGACCGCATCCGAATCGGTCAGCAGACGATGTTTGCGTTCGCGCATGTCTTCGACCACTTCGAGGGATGACAGTCCCGGATGTTGCCATTCAACTTCCGTCATGAAGCGCGGAATGATGCCGATGACTTTTCCCCCTTCGGCAATGGCGCCGTTGGCCAGCGAACCCATCAAACCGACGGCGCCTCCGCCGTAGACGATGGTGCATCCATCGCGCGCAAGCAGCGCCCCGAGCCGCATCGCGGCGTCATGGTAGGCGCGATCGCATTGCTCGCTGGAAGCGCAATAGACGCAAACTCGCATGCGAAGTCCCGTCGAAAATGTAAATTCTACGTCGCTGAAGGCCGGATTAACGGGATTACAACAAATCCTTTGTTACGGTTCGGCGTCCGAGATCGTCACGCATCGTCGAAGAACGGTCCGGCACAGAAAATGGCTTACGGGGTTTCCTGGCATGTCAATCAAGCGAGTAGGTATCGCGGCAGGGTTTTTCATTGCCGCAATGGGGAGCGCTTCCGCAGAAATCGTCACGGCACCGACGCCGGTAGCCTGTGTGGCGAGCGCGTTGCAGGATTATTTCGGCACCACGATCGTTGAGGCTATCGCCACGCAGCGCGTTGAGAAAGTCGAAATCGTCGCCGACAGCAGCGATATGGGTGCGGTCGCGGCATCGATTGATACTGTCGCTACGCATGCTGCCGCCGTCAGCGACCCTCGTCAGGATCTGACGGATTTCGCGATGCAGTTCGTCGACGTGCGCTATCGCCGTGGCGGTCGTGCACCGTCCACCGGTTTCGACTGCAGCGGCTTCGTGCATTACGTTTTCTCTCAGGTGCTCGGCATCGACTTGCCGCAGAATTCCGTCGGACAATATGAAGTCGGCAAGCAAGTCGCGCGCACCGACATGATGACCGGCGACCTCGTCTTCTTCAAAACGCACGGCAAGCGCATTTCGCACGTCGGCATTTATCTGGGCGAGGGACGTTTCATCCATTCGCCGACCACCGGCGAGCGCGTTCGCGTCGACAATCTTTCCGCGCAATACTGGGCGCATCGTTTCGCCGGCGCACGCCGTCCGGCTACGTTTATCTGATCGCCTGAACGGCGCGTCCGCGCCGGTAACGAATCACCTCCGACGATAGTGGTCTGGCCACGGCAGCGCCGTGTGTCGATAATGTTCGTTTCCGCCAGGAAACAGCGAACATGACGAGCAAATTTCCGGATGGTGTCGAAGTCAACGCACCGATGCATCCTCGCTTCGACGAAATTCTCACAACGGAAGCGCTCGCCTTCGTCGCTAAGCTGCATCGCGCGTTCGATGCGCGCCGCAAAGAGTTGCTGAAAGCGCGCATCGATCGTCAAGCACGAATTGATGCGGGCGAGATGCCGGACTACTTGCCGGAAACGAAATCGATCCGCGACGGTGATTGGAAAGTCGCGCCATTGCCGAAGGCGCTCGAATGCCGTCGTGTGGAAATCACGGGGCCCGTCGAGCGCAAGATGATCATCAACGCGTTCAATTCCGGCGCCGATTCGTACATGGCGGATTTCGAGGATTCCAATAGTCCGAACTGGTTCAACCAGATCAACGGACAAGTGAATTTGAAGGATGCGATCCGCCGCGATATCAGTTTCACCAACGAAAGTGGAAAAGTATACAAGCTCAACGACATCGTCGCGACGCTGCAGATTCGTCCACGCGGCTGGCATCTGGACGAAAAGCACGTAACGGTCGACGGCCAGCGCGTATCCGGCGGTATCTTCGATTTCGCGCTGGTGTTTTTCCACAACGCGAAAGAGCAAGTGAAGCGTGGCGCGGGCCCGTTTTTCTATCTGCCGAAAATGGAAAACCATCGCGAAGCGCGTTTATGGAACGACATCTTCGTGATGGCGCAAAACGAAATCGGCTTGGCGCAGGGCACGATCAAGGCGACGGTGCTGATCGAAACGATACTCGCGACATTCGAGATGGAAGAAATTCTTTACGAGTTGCGCGAACATTCCGCCGGGCTGAACGCAGGACGTTGGGACTACATCTTTAGCGCGATCAAGAAATTCAAAAATCGAAAAGATTTCTGTCTCGCCGATCGCGTCAAGATCAATATGGAAGTGCCTTTCATGCGTTCGTACGCGCTCGCGCTCGTGCAGGCGTGCCACAAGCGCGGCGCGCCGGCGATCGGCGGCATGGCGGCATTGATCCCCATCAAGAACGATCCCGCCGCGAACGAGAAAGCGCTGGCCGGCGTGCGTCACGACAAAAAGCGCGACGCCAACGACGGCTTCGACGGCGGCTGGATCGCGCATCCAGGTTTGGTGCAGATAGCGATGGAAGAGTTCAAAGCCGTGTTCGGCGACAAGCCCAATCAATGGAGCAAACAGAGCGACGAAAAATTCAAGGCCGGCGATTTCCTGAACTTCGTTCCTGAACAACCCATCACCGAAACCGGATTGCGAAACAATATCAATGTCGGCATTCACTATCTCGGTAGCTGGCTCGCCGGCAACGGTTGCGTGCCGATCCATAACTTGATGGAAGACGCGGCGACAGCGGAAATTTCGCGCTCGCAAGTGTGGCAATGGGTGATCAGCGACAAGGGCAAACTCGACGACGGACGAAAAGTCGACGCCGCGCTCGTGCGCTCGCTGATTCCCGAAGAACTCGAAAAAGTGAAGAAGGATGCCACAGCGCAGAACGAACCGCTTGGCACTTACGATCAGGCAGCGGCGATCTTCGAGAAGATGGCGTTGGCGAAAGATTTTCCGGAATTCCTCACGCTGCCGCTTTACGAAGCGATGGATTGAAGAATCATTTCGACAACAAAACCTGATACTCGGGATTGCGCCGAAAGAACGCTTCCACGAACGAACATTGCGGAATGACTTTTTCGCCCGTGTCGCGAATCGCGTCGAGCACGGCGCGCGCCATCTGCGAGCCGACGCCCCGACCTTCTATCTCCGTCGGAACTTCGGCGTGCGTCAATGCAATCACGCCGGGTGTGCGGCGATACGCAATGAAGGCGGTATAACCTTCGACAACATATTCAAAGCGGCTTTTTGCGGAGTTGTCGACGAGCGCCATCCCGATGTCCTTATTGTGATACGAGTCGTTCGTCGACCCATTCGATCCAATGCCGCACCGGCACGCCGGCGCCGGTTTCCACATGCGAAAGGCATCCGATATTCGCCGACAGAATGACGTCCGGCGCGTTTTGCTGCAAGTTATCGAGCTTGCGCGTGCGAAGTTGCTGCGAAAGCTCCGGCTGAAGAATCGAGTAGGTTCCGGCCGATCCGCAACAAAGATGCGAATCGGCGACCGGAACTAATTCAGCGCCGAGCGATGCGAGAATACCTTCGACCACGCCGCGGATTTTCTGCGTGTGTTGGAGCGTGCATGGTGGATGGAATGCAACGCGCGTTTTCGCTGGCGTCAGCATTTTCTCGAGCGCGTTGATCGCTGGAGCGAGAAATTCGGAGAGATCGCGCGTCATCGAAACGATGCGTTCGGCCTTCTTCGAATAAGCCGGATCGTCGCGCAACGCATGCGCGTAGTCCTTCAACATCGCGCCGCAACCGGAGGCATTGACGACGATGGCCTCCACACCCGTTTCGATCAAAGGCCACCACGCATCGATGTTGTGGCGCATTTTTTTGCGCGCGGCATCGTGCGCGTTCATGTGATAGTCGATGGCGCCGCAACAACCGGATTCGTTCGCCACGATCGCTTGGATACCGAGCGCATCGAGTATGCGAATCGTCGCAGCGTCGATGGCCGGCATCAACGCGGGTTGAACGCAGCCGTTCAGCAGAATCACTTTTCGAACGTGCGATTTGCGTGGCGTTGCACCCGCGTTGCGTTTGGGAGGAAGTTTTTTGCGCAGCGACGCTGGTAACAGCGGCCGCAGCGTCCGACCGATTTTTACGGCCGGATCGAATACCCAGTGGCGCGTTAATGCGAAGCGCAAAAAATTGCGTTGCAACGACTGGAAAGGACTGCGTGGCACTCGCCGTTCCACTTCCATCCTTCCGATGTCGACGAGACGTCCGTAGCGGACACCGGACGGACATGTCGTCTCGCAGTTCAGGCACGTGAGGCATCGATCGAGATGCAGTTGCGTCGAGCGCGTCGGCGTCGCGCCTTCGAGCACTTGCTTGATTTGATAGATGCGTCCGCGCGGTCCATCGAGTTCGTCGCCGAGGATTTGATACGTCGGACACGTCGCGTTACAAAATCCACAATGCACACAAGCGCGCAAAATGGACTCGGCGTCGTCACCCTCCTGCGAACCTTTGATCCAATCGGCGAGATGTGTTTCCATTTGTCTGCTATAACTCTACGACCAAACGGCCGCGATTGAAAATGCCGTTCGGATCGAATTGCTGTTTGATGCGTCGATGCAGCGCGAGATTTGCTTCGGCTAACGGATGGAACATTGTCGTATCGCGTTCGCCGCGCCACAACGTGGCCGTGCCGCCGACGTCTGCCGCTCGCGCACGAATATCGTCGGCGGACCGATCGCTCGACAACCAACGTTGTGCGCCGGCCCATTCGATCAATGCGATTCCAGGCATGTCGAACATTGCTGTCGATGGCAATGACAGACGCCACACACGCAACGCGGAAAATAAGCCGTGGGTCTGATCGCGTAATGAATTCCACCATGAAACAGCGGCGGCATCGTCGATCGTTTCGCCGCCGAGCGATGTCTGCGCCGCGCTCACGGCGCTGCTCGCGCCGGACAATCTCAAGTAGGCGACGCCGTCATGCCAAGCGGTTGCGGAGATCGGCAACGGTTGCGCGCTCCAGCGGTTGAAACAGTCGAGTGCCGACGCTGCATCCATTTCGAAACGAAGCGTTTTTTCCGCGCGCGGTTTGGGCAGGACTTTCAACGACACTTCAGCGATCAATCCGAGAATTCCCAACGATCCGCACAGCAAACGCGATACATCGAATCCGGCCACGTTTTTCATCACCTGTCCGCCGAAGCGAAGGTGTTCGCCGTTTGCGTTCAAGAGATGTGCGCCAAGTACGAAGTCGCGCACCGAACCCGCCGTCGCGCGGCGCGGTCCGGAAAGGCCTGTGGCGACGACGCCG
>OLMB01000195.1_pt1 | contig 32800 bp, 29 predicted proteins | sample 1604691 | NCBI WGS metagenome assembly OLMB01 (sample SAMEA104055722, study PRJEB20765) | soil metagenome | isolation source: soil
TTGGCCGTATCGGCGGCGGCAAACAGCGCATCGAGTTCGGCGGCGAAAACATCGTCCGAACGTTCCTGTTGCTCTGGCGGCGGCGTGGGAATCGCGGCGGGAATTTCGGTTGTCGGCGGTTCCAAACGGGCGAAATCACCACCCTCGGCGAATTCGCCGAGTTCGACGACACCCAGGTCTTCGATAGCAGCGGGTTCCTCGACGTGGAATTCTTCCGGCAACGGCATCTCGACCGTCGGTCGTTCGGAGACTGGTTTGGATACTTGCGGTGTTGGCGCTTCGGGCTTCGGCGCCTGGACTTTCGGCACGGCGACTTTCGGCGGTTCCATCTCCCAAGTGCTTGGCTTTTCCGCGACGGGCACGCCGGACGCCGACGTCTGCACCGGTGTCGGCACGGCTTCCGCGCCCGGAGGACGCGGCGGCGTGGCGATATCCGGACGACTCAAAATTTTCGAAGCAAGGTTGCGAGCCCAACGCGCGTGATCCCAACCTTGCAGCGCTTCCGTGACGTTGGCTTCGTTGAAGACGACGTTGTAGTCGCCCGCGTCGAGCACGTCGTAGAGTTGGTCGATATAGTCGTCGCTGTCGGAGCCCAAATTCACGACGACCGTGCGCGCGCCGGAATTCTCGAGCGCGTCGCGATCGATGCTGGCCGCAGCGGTTTCGTAAACGACGTCCGCACCGAGCTCATTCAGTGCATCGCGAAGCTGAGTGCCGTGCTGACTGGTTGGATACAACAGAGCGACACGCATGTCGCCGCTGTCCTGGATTTTAGGCACGACTCAACCTCAACGTTTCCTGCACATTGCGCAACAAATCGGCTTCCTGATAGGGCTTGCCGAGATAACGTTCAACGCCGATCTCAAGCGCGCGTTGACGATGCTTCTCGCCGGTACGCGACGTTATCATGATGATCGGCACGAGTTTGAGACGCGCATCGTTTTTCATGTACGTGGCGAGTTCGTAACCGTCCATACGCGGCATTTCGACGTCGAGCAGCACGATATCCGGCACTTTGTCCTGAAGTTTTTCGACCGCGTCCAAGCCGTCTTTCGCGGTAATCACTTCCATGTCGTTACGTTCCAGCACGCGCGTGGTGACCTTGCGCATCGTGATCGAATCGTCGACGACCATGACGAGCGGTTGCGCACGCACTTCGGGAAGCGGCAGCGGTACCGGCGCGACAGGCGCCGGCATTTCGCCCGCTTCGACGCGATCGCGCAACGCCGCACTGCGACGAACGAGAGGCGCGAGATCGAGAATCATGACCACTGAACCGTCGCCCATGATCGTCGCGCCGAAAATTCCCGGCACCGAACTGATCTGCGGACCGACCGATTTGACGACGATTTCGCGCGAACCGATCACGCCGTCGATACGCACGGCAGCACGCTGGTCGCCGGTGCGCGTCATCAGAAGCGGAAGCTGCGTTTCGTCGCTGAGTCGCGACGGCATTACGTTGAGCAGTTGCGACAATTCGTAAATCAGGAATTCGTCGCCAGCGTATGTATACATCGGATTAGGCATGTTCATGCGGCGCGCCAAATCTTCGCGCGCGATACGCACGACGCCTTGCACCGACGACATCGGCACGGCATAAGTCGCCTCGCCGAGCCGCACAAGAATCGCCTGCGTGACCGCCAATGTGAACGGCAAGCGGATCGTAAATGCCGATCCGGTGCCGAGTGTGGAATCGATGGCAAGCGAGCCGCCAAGCTGTTTGATTTCGTTATGGACGACGTCCATGCCGACGCCGCGTCCCGCCAGCTGCGTGACGTGTTCGGCGGTGGAGAATCCGGTTTCGAGAATGAATCCGTAAAGATCGCGGTCGGACAATTGCGCTTCGGGTTTCAGCAAACCGCGCTCGATCGCCTTGCGGCGGATCGCATCGCGATCCATGCCTTTGCCGTCATCGGAAACGCGCAACACGACTTCGGTCGCTTCGCGACTGACGGCGATCGACACGGTTCCTTCGGACGGCTTGCCGGCGGCGGCGCGTTCCTCGGGCGTTTCGATGCCGTGCGCGAGCGCGTTGCGCAGCATGTGCTCGAACGGCGCCTTCATGCGCTCGAGCAGGTTGCGGTCCATTTCGCCTTGCGCACCTTCCACTTTCAGCTGCGCGCGTTTCCCGACTTCTTGCGCGGCCTGGCGCAACGTACGACGCAGCGACGGCACGAGTGAATCGAACGGCACCATGCGCGTGCGCATGAGACCTTCCTGAAGATCCGAACTGACGCGCGACTGTTGCAGCAGCAACGTTTCGGACTGACGAGTGAGATCGTCGAGCAATCCTTGAATCGAGACCAAGTCGGATACCGACTCGGCCAGTGCGCGCGACAGCTGCTGCAATTGGCTGAAACGATCGAGTTCTAACGGATCGAATACGGTGTCGCCCGCTTCGTGTTGCTCGCGCTGATAGCGCGACAAAATCTGCGCTTCGGTTTCGAGTTCGAGTTTGCGCAACTGATCGCGCAGACGGCTGACGGTTTGTTCGAATTCGATCAGGTTGAATCGGAACGTAGAAATCTGCTGTTCGAGACGCGAACGGTAAATCGAGACTTCGCCCGCGTAGTTCACGAGCGAATCGAGCAGATCGGAACGCACGCGAATCATTTCCTGCGGCGCGCGCGCTTGCGGATCTTCTTCTTCGATCAATGGCAAACGCACAGGACGCGCCGGCGTGGCCGCCTTGGTAGCCGGCACCAGAGCCGATTTCGGCGCGGGTGCTTCGGCGATAGCGGGCGTCGTCGGTTTCGATTCCACGGGCTTCGTCGTTGGTGTCGCGGGCGCGGCAGCCGGTACTTCGCCTGAAACCAACCCTTCGAAACGCGCGATGGCATGGTCGGGCATCGCAATCGCCTGACGATGCGCGACACGCTGCACCAGACCGTGCAAACGATCGTACCCGCGCTCGAGCGAATCGACGGTAACGCGATCCATCACGCGACGGTTTTCACTGATCGATTCGAGCAATGATTCCATCGCATGCGACAGATCGCCGATCGGCGCCAGGCCGGCCATGCGCGCGCCGCCTTTTAACGTATGCAGATCGCGCTGCATGCCCGTGACGAGATCGCGATCCTGCGGCGATTCACGCAATTTCGCCATCAGCGAATCGGAGTGGTCGAGAATGTCGGCGCCTTCCTGCACGAAAATTTCGAGCAGATCTTCGTCCATATCCGGCAATTCGAGCTTGCCGTCGGGCTGATCGTCGTCCGCCAGCGGCGGCAGGTCCGGCAAATTATGGGTCGTCTCGAATTCCGTCTTCGCGGCGGCGTGTGCTTCGTCGTACGCCGTGGGCGCGGCGATTTCTTCGACTTCTGGCAGAGACTCTATTTCCGGTATCGAATCGAATGCGGCGATAGTGTCTTCGATTTGATCGGTCGATGGATGTTCGGCCGTCGGCTGCAGCGCTTCGCGCTCTTCTATCTTGTTGGCATCTTCGACGGGCGTTTCGGCGACGACGAGATCGTCGAACGACAGCAATTCGGTTTCTTCCGACACCACAGGCCGTTCGGCCTCGCGCTTGGCTTCGGCGGCGGCCTCTTCCTCTGCCTTGCGCGCCATCTTTTCTTCGATCTCGCGAATTTGCGCCGCTGCCGTTTCGTCCGCGGCTGCTTTTTCGCTCTTCTCTTTGGCGTCGAGCTCGCGGATGAATGCGGCCGTGAGGTCGTCTTCATTGCGCAGTTCGATCGATTCCGCGTCGGTGGAGTCGGGAGTGGCGGAATCGTCTGAAACCAGTTCGATCGACGGCAAACTGTCGATCGCCGATGTTTCGAATTCGATCATCGCGTCTGCGCCTGTCGCTCCGGCGGTCGCAGGTGTACTTGCTTCGTCCTCGGCGAGCGAGAACAGCGTGTGCATCATTTCCGGTTCGGGAAGTGTGTCGCGTAATTGAGTCACGCGCGCAGCCAGTTCGTCCGAATTCGGCAATTGCGGATTATTGGATTCCAACTCTGCGAGAACGCCGGCCGCCAGCTTGGATGTTTCAGTCAATGCGGCGACGCCGGCCGTATCCGGTGGTTGCTGACGCGCACGCAGCCGCTTGACGTAACCCTCCAGCGGCGCGAGCACTTGGCTGATCACCGGAATGTCGACCATGGCGATGGCGCCATTCAACGTGTGTACCGCGCGCAACAACGGCTCCGTTGTCGGCAGTCCTGGCGACGCTTTGAGATCGGCCAGATAGCTGTCGATCGTGTCGAGATGCGCGGCGACTTCGCTCTTTAGAATGTCGAACAAAACCGGATCGATGTTCGGTAGCGGTCCGGCGATGAGTTCGTTTTCGTCGAAGGGATTGAGGTCGGCATGCAGCGCCATTCCGTCCGTCGACATGCCGAAGGCGCGATCCATGTCGATATCAAGATCGGGGTGGGATTCGGTCAGCGACGGCGACGCGGTGAATTCCGAAACCGGTGTCGGCGTTTCGAAAGCGGTTGACGGTTCGTCGACAACGGGCACTAGCTTGCGCACGACCCGTTTCACTTTCTTCATGCGCTGCGACGAACCGCTGCGCACCCACGCTTCTTCGCCGTTCGCGATTTTGTCGGCGACGTCCATGATCGCGCCGATGTCCGATTTCGGCGAGCCCTCGCCGCGCAATGCTGCCAAGAGTTCCGGTAGCACGGCGATGGCGTTGTCGACGAGCGCCGTCATGCACGGGCTGGGCGGAATCGTTTTGTCGAGCACGCGATTGAGCATGTTCTCGACTTTCCAACTGAACTCGCCAAGCGCAATCGCGCCGACGAGACGGCCCGAACCTTTCAAGGTGTGGAAGGAGCGGCGGATGGGTTTGAGTTTTTCGAAGTCGTTCAGATCGGCTTTCCAACTTGGCAAGCCGCGATTCAGATTGTCGATTTCGTCCTGCACTTCCTCGACGAACACTTCGCGAATTTCTTCGTCGATGTCGTCGGAGGGAATCGCGCTGAAACTCGCGTCCGCCATCGGCGAAGATGCGTCGACATCCGGAACTTCCTCTTCGATTTCTTCCTCGACTTCTACGTAACGCACACTCGGCGCCGGCGTTGCGGTGGCTTCGGTTTCGGCGAGACGCAATCCGCTGAGATCATGTTCTTCGGGGCGCGGCGTATGCGCTTCGCCTACGATCAAATCTTCCAATCCGCGGCCGGGCGCAATTTCGACGTGCGGTGGTTTGATGTCGTCGATTTCTTCCTGCGACTGCGCGGACCGCGGTGCGCTTTTTTCGACGTCATGGTCAGGGGTGTCGACGCCGACGCGAGCGAGATACGCATCGAGACTTTCGTCCGGCAAATCGATGCTGGGCATTTCGCTGGCTTCGAGCGAATAGGTTTCTTCTTCGAGCTTGAGACCCTTTTCGCCGGAGGCTGGCATGTCGGTGCTCCAGCGCGGGAATTCGCCGTCTTGCGCATCGGCCGTCGCGACAGTGGGAGCAAAATTCGGCGTGGAAAATGGTGCCGCTGGCGTCGAGGACACAAGTGGCGTGGACGCGGTATCGCGGCGCGACGATTCACGCGCCGTACCCGATGGACCTTTGTCCGGCGCGGTTGGCGAGGGCGACGAGCCGCCGCCATCGTCTTGCGGCACCGGCCAGTAGCCGAGCGCGGTCAAGCTCTGACGCGTGACGTCTAGAATCTTTTCGCGGCCGCCCCGCTGTTCGCGCGTGGCTTCCATGTAGTACTCGATAGAGGCGAGCGCATCGGCGAGCTTGTCCATTTGCTCGACGGTCGGCACGCGACGATGGCGTAGCAATTCCACTTCGACGAAACGCACGATGCCGTTCATGAGCTGCGCGGGCTCGGACAAATTGAGCATGCGCAATGCGCCGGCGATTTCTTCGAGCAGACGCGGAATCGGTTCGACGCGTGCGTGATCCCACGGCGATTCGATAAACGCGACGATGTCCTGTTTCGCTTGCGTAATGTTGACCGACGCCTCTTTCATCAGCGCGTCGAGAATCTTGCGCACTTCGGCCTTTGGCAATTCCAGTTCCTGACCAGGACGCGATTCGGCTTCAGTTGATGTGTCGGCGCCGAGGCGTTCGATGTGATCGTCGAGCGAAGCTTCGACGTAGAGCAACGCACCGGCGACGTCGAGCAACGCGCTCTCGTCGGCGGGACGCGTCTTGTTGCCGATTTCTTCGATGATCTTGCGCTGATCGAGCACGACGCGACGCGGCACGCCGAGACCGAGCATGCCGAGCGTGTCGCCGACGCGATCGAGCACATCGGCTTGCGCCATCAAGTCGGCCGGGTCGCCGTTCTGCGCGCGCAGGAAAATATCCAGCGCTTCTTTCACGCGCATCAGATCGTCTTTGATCGCGGCGGAAACGGTATCGAGCAATGTGCGGTTGTGGCCGGAGATCGAACCCTGGGCGTGCGCGAGTTCTTTTTCGCTCGGCAACAACGTGTCGAGTTTGTATACATTGCGAATTTCTACCGCGCGCTCGCCGGGCGCGGCCGAGTGCGCGATGTAGTAGAGCAAGTTTTTCGTGAGTTCGACGGGTGGCGCGTTGCTGAAACTCGCTTCGCCACCGTCGACGAGACGTTTGATTTCGCGGTCGACCTTGCCGAACAGTAATTTCAGCGATACGTTGGTTTCCATCGCGCCGGACGCGACGCTTTCCAGAACGCCCGAGGCAACCCACCACAAGCGCTGGCAATTTTCTTCAGTGCAGGCTGCGCGCAAACGGTCGAGCACGCCGGTCAAGCGTTCGAGCTGAAGCGCGGGTTGATCGTCGCGAATCCAGCGCAACAAGGACAACTGAAATGCCGTGCGCAAGCGTGCGGCTTCCGATTTCAATTCCATTTCCGGCATGCCGCTGCCGGTCGACGCCGGGAATGGCGCGGAAAGATCGGGCGAGAACAGAACCGATTCGCTCAACAATTTTTCGCCGCGCGTCGCACGAAGATCGTTCAGCAGCGGCAACAGGACGATCGGGATGTCTTTGTGACCGCTCTGCAAACGTTCCAAATAATCCGGCAGCTGCACGATGCCGCGCATCAGCACGGCGTAGGTTTCGTCCTGCGGCTTGAGGTTGCCGTCGAGCAGTGCGAGCGCCACGCGCTCCATTTCTTCGACAACCATGGCGGCGCCGTACAGCTCGACCATGCGCAGCGTGCCTTGCACCTGATGCAGGTACGTGGCGCAGAAGCGCATGAGGCTGGTGTCGGCGGGATCTTCGACATAGGCCTCGAGTGCCTGACGCGACTGCTTGAGCGTCTCGTCGAGTTCCTGTTTGACCCAGTTGAGGGTCGTGAAGTCGATGCCGTCTTGAAGTTTCATGTCGCTGATCTCGATGTGATGCGTCTTAACTGTCGCGCAGATACGCCAGCACGTGACGATGTTCCACGCGTCGCAATCTTGCATTGGCGAAGTTCGTCACTTCGCCGGGTCCCAGCATCAACAGCCCGCCGGGTTTGAGTAAATTGGCCAGTGCGGCCAGCAGTTCGCGACGCCGTTCGCGCGCGAAATAAATCAATACGTTCTGACAAAAAATCAGATCCAGCCGTTTCATCGGCGCCGTGGCGGCGTCCAGAAGATTGAACGACGCGAATCCCACGCGCTTGCGCAATGGTTCGACGATGCGGAACGAATCGCGGTCCATTTCCTCGCAGTAATTCTTCCGATACTCGTCGGGAATTTCCTCGAACTTGTTCGCGGGGTAAAGTCCCGCGCGACCAACGGCTAAGGCGGGGAGACTGACGTCCGTCGCCGTAACGCCGAAATAGGATTTGGAACCTTTGCGCGCCGGCAGATGACGATGCAGCACCATCGCCAGCGTGTACGCTTCCTCGCCGCTGGAGCAACCCACGCTCCACGCGTGCAAACCGGTCACCGCACGCGCCGCGACACTCGGCAACCATTGCTCCGCGATGTATTGCAGCGATGGCATATGTCGAAAAAAATGCGTTTCGTGAACGGTCAGACGATCGACCAGCGTCGTCCATTCGATCGCGCCTTCCGGCACGCGTTGCAGATCGCTGAAATAATCCTCGAAGCTCGTGCGATTCGTTTCGCGCATCCGCGCGCGCACGCTCGTGACGAGAAACGCCTTGCGCGTCAGCGGGACGACGACACCCGTGCGCTTCTCGAGCATGTCCGCCCAGCGCGCAAACTCCGTGTCGTCCATGCTCGGCATGGGCGTCGACGGTGACCAATTGCCGGCGGAGACCACCATGATCGATATCCACCTGCGCCAATCGAAGTGAGTGCATGACTGCGTTCGCCGACCGCCCGTGGGCTGCGTGAGTCGTGTTCATGCGAGTCGACCGACGCATCCGGGAGCGCTGGCTTACGCCGGCAGCTTGAAGTCCGCGACGGATCGACGCAAGTCCGCGGCGAGCTGAGCCAGATTGCCGATCGACTCGGCCGTCTGACTCGCGCCGACCGAAGTCTGCGTCGTAATTTCCTGAATCACGTTCATCGTCGCCGAAATATTCGTCGCCGCGGCGGACTGCTGACGCGCCGCCTCGGAGATGTTCTGAATCAGGTCCGCCAAATCGTTCGACACCTTTTCGATTTCGCCCAGCGCCAAACCCGCGTCTTCGGCGAGACGCGCGCCGGACACCACTTCGGCGGTGGTCTGTTCCATCGAGGTAACGGCTTCGTTCGTATCGGCCTGAATGGTTTGAACCAGCGTTTCGATTCGGCGTGTGGCGCCGGAAGCGCGTTCGGCGAGTCGTTGAACTTCGTCGGCGACGACCGCGAAGCCGCGGCCCGCTTCACCGGCGGAGGCGGCCTGAATAGCGGCGTTCAACGCGAGAATATTCGTTTGTTCGGCGATGTCGTTAATCAGTTCGACGATCGATCCGATTTCCTGCGACGACTCGCCGAGACGTTTGATACGTTTCGATGTTTCCTGAATCTGGTCGCGAATCGAGTCCATGCCTTGAATCGTCTGGCGCACGATGCCGGCGCCTTTCGACGCGATCTGCACCGAGCGCTGCGCGACGTCCGCGGATTCGGCGGAGTTCTTCGACACTTCGTCGATGGACACGGCGATTTCGTTGATCGCCGCCGATGCCGACGTAATCTGCTGCGCCTGATGTTCGGCGGCTTCGGCGAGGTGCATGGCGGTAGCCTGCGTTTCCTGCGCTGATGTCGACACGTGCATGGCGGTGTCGTTGATGGTGGTGACGAGCGAACGCAACGCTTCGACCGCGAAGTTCACCGAGTCGGCGATCGCGCCGGTGATGTCTTCGGTAACCGTCGCACGAACAGTAAGGTCGCCTTCCGCGAGCGATCCCATTTCGTCAAGCAAGCGCAAAATGGCTTCCTGGTTACGTTGATTCAATTCGGCGGTGACTTGATAACGTTGACGCTGACCGCGAATCTGACTCGCGACGATCAGCACGACGAGGAAGATCGCGAGCAACGCGGCAACGCCGCCTAGCAAAAGATTCGGGAACGGACGGGCGCTCTGCAATTCGCCGATGCGCTGGGCAACCGGATCGGCTTTCAGCAACATCGTTTGACTATCGATGGACGCTTGGTCGGCGGCTTCCTTCACGACTTGCAACGCAGATGAAGAATCGAGCAGCTTTTTCACGGGATCGTTGACGAGTGCATTCCAGCTCTCGTTGATCTCTACCAGAATCCCTTTCGCGTTCGCGTTGTCCATCGCGCGAATGTTCAAATCCGGATTGCCGCTGATCAAGCCGGTCAGCACCGCGCCGTAAAGCTGCGCGTCGCGCTGCAAACCTTCCGTCGCCATTTGTCCTTGCTCGCCACCTTGCAAGATCGATTGCACGCGGCGTTGCATGCGATCGGCGAGCAGCAGCTCGCGTGAAGCGATTTGCACCTGCAGCGGCGAGCCGTTGCGCTCGGCGAGAATCTTGACGACTTCTTCCATGCGCGAGTTCATGCCCGGAATCTTGTCGTTGAATTCGCCGGCGGTCTGCGCGGTGCTCAGCACCTGTTCTTTGCCGTCGAGAATCTTCGTAGCGTTTAAATTCAGCGGCGCCCAGGCTTTGTCGAGTTCGCTGATCTGCGCACTCGCGCCGGAGTCGGCGTAACCCTGCATTCCCGTGGACGAATCGCCTTTCTCAAGCTTGGTGAGAAATTCGTCGATCGAATTGCGCGTCTGTTCCAGACTCTTGAACGCGAACGTGTTGCCGCCGGCCGCGTCGTTTGCCACTTTTGACAACTGCTGCGAAAGGACCTGGATCTTCGTAACCAGCGCGGAGGCTTTCGCATCTTGCGACGCGTAGTACGTTAGGAAACCGAAGTCCGCCACCGCGAACAAGATCGAAATGATCAACAGAACGACGAGGAGCGCGTTGGCGCCCGTTCGTTCCTTACCGCCGATCGTACCGGTTGTAACGCTCATAACTCACCCCTTGACTGCATTTGCTTGGGCATCGGCGTTCACGCTGCCGCTTGCACGAAATCCGGACTGCGCACGAGGGCCGCCATGCTGAAATGGCCCCACTGCACGTCGCCCAACGGATAGTTCTCGCCGATATAGCGGCTGTAGCGTTCGTCGTCTTCGCCGACAGCTTCAGCGCGCTGTTCTTCGGAAAAATTGCGTTGACCCAACACTTCGTCGATCAGCAATCCCACGCTGCCGCCGAGTTGGCGCACGAGCAGCACGCGGCTGGCGTCCGTCAACAAGGTGCGCTCGCCTTCGAGGTATTGCTTGAGATCGATAACGGGCACGAGATTGCCGCGCACGTTGGCCACACCGAGCAACCACTGACGCGTGCCCGGCACGAGTGTCAGCGGGGGCTGCGTCAGAATTTCGTTGACTTCGTTGATGCTGCTGACCATGTAGCGCGTGCCGATGCGGAAACCGATGCCGCGCCAAAGTCCCGGCGCCTCGATCTGTTCCGGCAACCCGGCGGTATGCGCAAGGCTGCGGCGCTCGAAGTCGGCCAGCGCTTCGAACGGCGTGAATTGCTGCATGTCGAGCACGGAAGCCATGCGTCAGCTCAAAAGTTTCTGGATGCGGCCGAGCAGATCCTGCTCGACGACGGGTTTGACCATGAAATCCTTCGCGCCTTGGCGAAGGCCCCACACGCGATCGGTTTCCATCGACTTGGTCGTGATGATCAAAATCGGAATCTCGGACGTTTCGGTCTCGCGGCTCAACGTACGCGTCGCCTGAAATCCGTTCATTCCCGGCATGATCACGTCCATGATCACCAGATCCGGACGCTCGCGCTTGGCCATCGCGATGCCCGCTTCGGCGCTCGCCGCGCTCGTGACTTTGTGCCCGTTCTTCTCCAGCAACGTGGTGAAGACGCGCACGTCCGTCGGCGAGTCGTCGATGATCAAAATATGCGCCATTCGTTGCCCCTATGCTCCGGATGGCCGATTAATTACTTGTTGCTGACATGACGACGGATCGCTCCCAGCAACTCTTCTCGGGTAAACGGTTTAGTTAGGTATTGCTCGGAGCCGACGATGCGACCGCGCGCCTTGTCGAACAGGCCGTCTTTGGACGACAGCATGATCACCGGCGTCGACTTGAACATCTGGTTGTTCTTGATCAGCGCGCAGGTCTGATAGCCGTCCAGACGCGGCATCATGATGTCGACGAAGATGATATTCGGCTGCTGATCGGAAATTTTCGCGAGCGCCTCGAAGCCGTCGGTCGCGGTGATGACTTCGCAACCTTCTTTCTTCAAAAGCGTCTCGGCGGTACGCCGAATCGTCTTGGAGTCGTCGATGACCATGACCTTAAGTCCGGCCAAGCCGCCATCTTTCGCTGTCTGTTCCACGTACTACCCCCAAACTTCGGAGTGCCCATTGCGCGCGCTTTGTGTCCAAGCACGCGCAACCACGTCACTGTGATTAAAGCCGCTTTCGCCCGAAAACCGGCGGCCGACCACGCTGTTTAACCAATACTTAGCAAACCTGTCAAGTAAATCCGCTAACCACGCATCGTTACTCGAAAAAGTTCGCCTCGCGTTCGCCCCTTTTGGGTCCCGGAAATCGACCCGGAAGCCTGAACCGTCGATGGTAGTATAGCCTTGACCTGACCCGACCGCCTCGCTCACATGCGGAAGATTTCCAGCACTTCCCGTGCCAAGCGAGTCACTCGAACGACCGAATGAGCCGATGAGCCTGACCGTTGCCGTACTGATGGACCCGATCGAGTCCATCCACATCGAAAAGGATTCGACGTTTGCGATGCTGCTGGAAGCACTGCGCCGCGGACACCGTCTGCTTTACGTGACGCCCGGCAGCCTAGCGGTACGCGACGCGGCGCCGTGGGGCCATGCGGCACTGATCACCGTCAAAGACGATCCGGACGACTGGTTCACGCTCGGCGACGAGAACTGGGTCGATCTGCGCAAGGTCGATGTCATCCTCGCGCGCAAAGATCCGCCGGTCGATTCGCAGTTTCTGTACGACACCATGGTGCTAGAGCTGGCGCAAATGGGTGGCGCGCTCGTCGTCAACGATCCGCGCGCGCTGCGCGATGCGAACGAAAAATTGTTTTCGCTGCATTTTCCACAATGTATACCGCCGACCGTCGTCGCGCGCGAGGCGAAGACGATCAAAGCGTTCGTGCAGGACCACGACGAAGTGATCCTGAAGCCGCTCGATGGCATGGGCGGCCGATCAATTTTCCGCAGTCATCGCGGCGATCCGAATCTCAATGTCATTCTCGAAACGCTCACCGAGAACGGACGCAGTTTCACTGTCGCGCAAAAATATTTGCCGGAGATCAAAAACGGCGACAGACGCATTTTGCTGGTGGACGGCGAAGCGGTTCCGTACGTGCTCGCTCGCATGCCGCAAGGCGACGATTTCCGCGGCAATCTCGCGCGCGGCGGCAAAGGCGTCGGCCAACCGATCAGCGAACGCGAACGCTGGCTCGCCGCGCAAGTCGCGCCCGAACTGAAAAAACGCGGCATGATTTTCGTCGGCCTCGATGTCATCGGCGATTGGCTCACCGAAATCAATGTGACATCGCCGACGTGCATACGCGAACTCGATGCGCAATTCGGATTGAACATCGCGGGACAATTGTTCGACGCGATCGAGACAAGACGTCGATGACGCCACGCAAAGTCGGCAGCGGCGACCGGCTTGGCGTCACGCTGTTGTTTTCCGTGATCGCCCACGGCGTGCTTGCGCTGGGCCTCACGTTCGAATACGAAAAATCGAAACCGAGTTTGCCTTCGCTCGATATCATTCTTGTGCAGTCCGCATCCGGCGAAAAACCGACGAAGGCAGATTTTCTCGCACAAGCGAACAACAGCGGCGGTGGCGAGAGCGAAAAAGCCGTGCGTCCCAGCGAACTCGTGTCGAGTCCGATTTCCAAGAACGATTCCGGTGTCGCGCCAAAACCGATGCAGGCATCCGCGCCGAAACCGCAACCGCCGACGCAACGCGAATTGCTCACGCAACAGAAATCGAATTTCAATCTGCAAACCGAACACGAAGTTCCAGAACAGCCGCCGCTGCCACAGCCGACAGTGCGCGATGTGCTAGAAAAGAAACTCGAAATGGCGAAACTCGCGGCGGAGATTCAACAAGAATCGCAGGCTTACGCGAAGCGGCCGAAGAAAAAATACATTTCGGCCAACACGAAGGAATATCAATACGCCGCCTACATGTCGGCGTGGGTGGCGCGCGTGGAACGCATCGGCAATCTGAATTATCCGGACGAAGCACGCCGCGACCAGTTGCACGGTGAACTCGTGCTGACGGTGGCGTTGCGCAAGGACGGCACGATCAAGAGTGTCGACGTGATCGAACCCAGCGGCCACAAAATACTCGACGACGCGGCTATCCGCATCGTCAACCAGGCCGCGCCGTTTCCGCCCATTCCGACGGAAGACGGCGTAGACGAACTGTACGTCACGCGCACCTGGCAATTCCTGCCCGGAGATATCCTGCGCAATCGCTGAACGAAGGTTTTCCCGCATCGCGGCAAAACACGCAAGCGCGGTAGAATGCGCCCATGGAATCGATCAGCAGTCTGACCAATCATCTACTGATCGCAATGCCGAGCTTGCGCGATCCCACTTTTCGACGCAGCGTCGCGTTCGTTTGTCAGCACAGCGACGAAGGCGCGATGGGTCTGCTCATTAATCGCCTCTCCGAATATCGCCTGGGCGACGTACTGGCGCAGATGAACATCCAAGCCGAAACGAGCAATATCGGTGACTCACCCGTACTCATCGGCGGCCCGGTGCAACCCGAACGCGGATTCGTTTTGCATACGCCCACCGGCGATTGGGAATCGTCGTTCAAGATTTCCGATCGCATTTGCGTGACGACCTCGCGCGATGTTCTCGTCGCGATGGCGGCGGGAAAAGGTCCGGAAAAAGCGATCGTCACGCTCGGTTATTCCGGCTGGAGCCAGGGGCAAATCGAAACCGAATTGAAAGACAACGCCTGGCTCACTGTCGATTCGGACGACCGCATACTTTTTTCGACCGCGCTCGAACAACGCTGGGAAGCCGCGGCGGCCTTGGTCGGTGTCGATATCGGAAGCCTCACGGATTACGCCGGACATGCGTAGTAGCGCTACACCGTCACCCATGACGGAAACCGACGCCGAATCGATAGCGCGTTCCAATCGACCGACCCTCACGGTTTTAGGCTTCGACTACGGCGCGCGCCGCATCGGTGTCGGTGTCGGCAACACGTTCACTGGCGATGCGCGCGCGCTCAGCGTCGTCGGCAATGGCGACAACGGTGTGGATTGGCTGCGTGTCGAGGCCGCCGTTCGCGATTGGCGGCCGAACGCGTTGCTGGTCGGATTGCCGCTCATGCTCGATGGTTCGGAACAAGCCAACAGCCGCACCGCGCGTGCATTCGCGACGGAACTCGGCACACGGTTCAAGCTGCCCGTGCATCTCGTCGACGAGCGACTCAGTTCCGTCGAAGCCGCGTCGCGTTTCGCGGATCGGCGCGCGCGCGGTCAAGCGCGGCGTAAGAATGCGAACGAACTCGACGCGATCGCCGCGCAAATCATCATCGAAACGTGGCTCAAGCAGAATCCGCAATGACCGACGACGGCCAGACGCGAACCGACGCGCAAGGGAAATTGCGTCATCTGTTGACGCTGGAAAATATGCCGGCCCAGCAAATCACGGCGTTACTGGATCGCGCCGAATCGTTGCGCGAACAGACGCACAACGGCGCAAAACCGCTCGACATCCTGCATGGCCGCACCGTCATCAATCTTTTCTTCGAGCCATCGACACGCACGCGTACGTCGTTCGATCTCGCGGCCAAACGAATCGGTGCGAACGTGATCAATTTCGACATCGCCAGTTCGTCGACGACCAAAGGCGAATCGTTGATCGATACCGTGCATACGCTGGAAGCGATGCGCTGCGACGCATTCGTCGTGCGACACAAAGAGTCCGGCACGCCGGAATACATCGCCGAAATTCTGCATTCCGACGCCAGCGTGTTGAATGCCGGTGACGGAAACAACGCGCACCCGACACAAGGACTTCTCGACGCGTTGACGCTGCGCCGGCATCGCGCGGATTTTTCCAAACTGACCGTTGTCATCACGGGCGACATCCGTCATTCGCGTGTCGCCCGTTCCGACGTGCACGCTCTGCATGCGCTCGGCGCGAAAGAAATACGGCTGTGCTCGCCGCCTGAACTTTCGCCTCTGGACGGCGATTTTCCACATTGCCGCATTTTCCACAATTTCGACGAAGCCGCCGAAGGCGTCGACGTGGCGATCATGCTCCGACTGCAAAAAGAGCGCATGCAGTCGGCATCTATTCCGTCGGAAGCCGACTATTTCGAACGCTACGGCCTCTCGCAGCGGCGCCTGGCGCATGCGCATCCACGGTGTCTGGTGATGCATCCGGGACCGATGAATCGAGGCGTCGAAATCGCATCCGATGTCGCCGATGGACCGCAATCGCTGATTCTCGAACAGGTTTCGAACGGCGTTTTCGTCCGCATGGCCGTGCTCGCCGAATTACTCGGCAGCGCGAAAACTCCTCGCGCGTGATGCATAATTGACGCGAATCGCCGTCGCAACTTTTGCCGTTGCATACAAATTAGGGAACTCCGTCATGCGCCTGATCTGCCGCCTCGCCCTGCCCGCGCTCTGCGCCACCCTGCTCGCCGCTTGCGGTAAGCAGACTACCGACAACGCCTCCCCACTTGCTTTCGCACCGGCCGATACGCCGTTCGCCTACGCGAACATCGAGCCGACACCGACGGCGGTGACCGATGCGTGGGCGCAACGCATGAAATCGTACTGGCCGATGCTGATACAGATGTATCAGGGCATGCTCACTCGCGTCGGCGCGGAGAAAAATGACCCTTCCGCGGCTCACGCTATCAAGATCGCCAACGCGATCCTCGAAGAATTCAATACGGACGATCTATGGGCACGTCTGCGCTCGATGGGCCTCAAGCCGGACGCGCACTTTGCCATATACGCCATCGGCATGGTGCCGGTGATACGCGTCGAACTGGCGGATCCTGCCGCGTTCAAGGCAGAAGTTGCCAAGATCGAAGGGAAAATCGGCGAGAAAATTTCGACCGCGCAAGTCGGCAGTCAGGACTATTGGTTTATCGGCGACGAAAAAGCGGTGGGCGTCGCAGCCATCGAAGGCAATCATTTGGTGCTCACGCTATTGCCGACGCAGGCCAACGACGCGCTGAAGCAAACGATTCTCGGTCTGACCAAACCCGCGCAGAATCTCGGCGATGCCGGCACTTTGCAGGCAATCGACAAACTGTACGGTTATTCCTCGTACGGCACCGGCTTCATCGATTTCGTTCGATTGACTGAGCGTTTCAGCAATCCTCCGGCAGGCACCGATGCCGACATCGCAAAAGCCCTTGGAATACCGTTGACCGGCACCGATCCGGCGTGCCGCGCGGACTTTCTTGAAATCGCGCACAAGTTTCCCCGTGTCGTGGCCGGCGTGGAAGAACTTGCGCCGCAGCGCGTTCGCGTCGGTGCGCAATTTGAAATCGATCCATCCATCGCGCAGCCGCTAAGCGCAGCACTCGGCGCCGCGCCTGGCACAGGCGCACCGGGCGAAGGCGTGATGGATATCAGCCTGTCGCTGCCGATATTGAAGTTGAAGGATTTCTGGATCAAGCAAGCGGATGCCGTTGCGGCAAAGCCCTACACGTGTCCGCATTTGCTTTCGCTGAACGAAGGATTTGCCAGTTCACGCGCGAAAGCAGATGTCACCATACCGCCACCTTTCAGCGACATGACGGGCATGCGATTCACGCTGGACAAATTCGAGATGAAAGACGGAGCGTCGATTCCGGATGTATCCGGAAAAACGATGTTGCGCACGTCGAACCCGCTTGCCGTGTTAGCGATGGCGCAACTCGGCGTGCCGCAATTGGCAACGCTGAAAGTCCAGCCGGACGGAAAAGCCGTCGCATTGCCGCTGGGAATTTTGCCCGTGACGACGCCGCCACTGTCGATTGCGATGACGAACGACGCATTGGGAATATCGAGTGGCGCGGGCGAAGACGCCACGCTCGGCGCTTATCTCGCCGAACCGGTGGCGAAAGATCCGGTTTTCATGCGCATGCATTTCACCGGCAAACTTTATGCGTTGATGGCCGACATGTTCAACAAGTTCAAAGCCATGATGCCGCCGGACAAGCAGGCACAAATCGACATGCAGACGAAGATCTTCGCGACCTACGAGCAGTGGCTGAAATCAGGCGACGTCACGTTCACCGCAAATCCGCACGGCATCGCGATTCACGAAATCGTCGAACAGAACTGATCAAGAAAAAGCGCGTCCGCGCCTTCCTAAAAATTCGCGACAACCTCCGTGGCGCACAGGATGTGCGCCGTTCGCCGCGCGGACATGGATGTCCGATCGGCGAACAAGCCGTATGTGAAGAACGAGGTGTTTCTTTGGTTACTTTCTTTGCACCAGCAAAGAAAGTGACTCGCTCGCGCAGCGAGTGAAAGCTTCGGTTCTTAAAACGTCGAGGCAAAAGCAAGTCACTGGATTCCGGCCTTCGCCGGAATGACGAGCTAAGAAAAACCAAAAGCTGGATTCCAGCTTGACCAGCTTCGCTGTTGTGGAGCTACTCGCTGGACTGACGCGTACTATCCGACGAGAAACAGCCGACCACGAAATCCGCGTCCAGCGCTATCGACATCGATGGAATCCAGAACGGAACGCCCTGCGTTTCGCGCGATGGCGACGACATCGCTTTCTTCCAGCGTATGCATTTCGGCAGCCGCGTCGACGTCGTGAATTCTCCGACGCAACGGCGCCAGCAACCAGTTCGGAATGGTCCGGTACGCCATTCCGCGCATATCATCGCTGTACCCACTCGCGATCTGAAAAACGGCCACGCCGCGCGGCGAAAGAATGCGCATGAATTCGGTAATGTAATTTCGCTGTAGTACCGCCGGTATGTGATGCAACGTGATCACCGAATAAACGAAATCGACGCTCGCGTCGTCGACGAAGCGTAAATCCGGCCGAACATTTTCGACGAACCGCACGTTCGGCAAGTCGGCATGCAACTCTTTTGCACGGCCGATCATGCTCGATGAAATATCGACACCGATGACGTTCGCGTAGCGCGTCGACAAAGCACGCGTCAGCCGGCCGACGCCGCAGCCGAAATCCAACGCGACATCGCGCCGCTCGGGTCGATTCAAACTCGCGCAATAATTCTCGATTCCCGCGATTTCCGTTTCGCCGGATTTGAAAAACTCATCGATGTTCCAGCGATTTCCGCGTTTGTCAGGTCGCGAAAGAATCGCCCACAACGGATCTTTTTCGCCGAGCACGCGCCACGTCGAGCGCAGCCGTTCGAGATCGCGCGACATCGCGCACGAGCTCCTAAAACGAAGCGCCCGGCTTGCTGGCCGGGCGCGGGATCAATACGGAGCACATGCGAATCAGCTTTCCACCAGCTCCACGCCATCCATGCCTTGCGACAACGTGTGCGCATCGCCGCCTTGCGCGAGCTTGATCTTCAAGCGCACCTCGTTCGTCGAATCGGCGTGACGCAACGCGTCTTCGTACGAGATCTCGCCGGCCTGGTATAGCTCGAACAGACCCTGATCGAACGTTTTCATGCCGAGATTCGTCGATTCCTTCATCACGTCTTTCAATTTATGGATTTCACCCTTGCGGATGTAGTCCTGCACAAGCGGCGTGCCGAGCAGAACTTCCACGCACACGCGGCGCGATTTTCCGTCCGGCGTCGGAATGAGCATCTGCGCGACGACGCCTTTTAGATTCAGCGACAAATCCATGAACAACTGTTCGCGACGATCTTCCGCGAAGAAGTGAATGATGCGGTCCATCGCCTGGTTCGCGTTGTTCGCGTGCAGCGTGCACAAACACAAGTGGCCGGTTTCGGAAAAGTTGATTGCGTGCTCCATCGTCTCGCGCGTTCGCACCTCACCGATCATGATGACGTCCGGCGCCTGGCGCAGCGTGTTCTTCAGCGCGTTTTCCCACGAATCCGTATCGATGCCCAATTCGCGCTGCGTGATGATGCAGCCTTCGTGTTTATGCACGTATTCGATAGGGTCTTCGATGGTAATGATATGGCCGGTCGAATTCTGGTTGCGATAGCCGAGCATCGCGGCCAGCGATGTCGATTTACCGGTACCCGTCGCGCCGACGAAGATGATGATGCCGCGCTTCGTCATCGACAGCGTCTTGATGATCGGCGGCAGATTCAGTTCTTCCACCGTCGGAATGCGCGTTTCGATGCGACGCAAAACCATGCCGACGTTGTTGCGCTGATAAAAACAGCTGACGCGGAAACGACCGACGCCGGAAACACCGATGGCGAACTGGCATTCGTGCGTCTTTTCGAATTCTTCGCGTTGCGACGGCGTCATCACGTTCAGCACCATGTCGCGCGATTGCTGCGGCGTGAGCGGGCTCTGCGTGATCGGCGCAACGCGACCGTGAACTTTGATGGACGGCGGAACACCGGCCGTAATGAAAAGGTCGGAAGCCTTTTTATGCGCCATCAATTTGAGGAAGGAAGTGAAATCAACAGCACTCATAACGTCGCTCCGGCAATTCGGATCACAGCACCAATCAGATGCTTACCCGAATCACATATTTACTTGAAGATCTCTTTGTTTTTCGCGTAACCGATCGCAGATTGACGCGTGATCACGCCGCGCTTGACCATATCCTGCAAACATTGATCCAGCGTCTGCATGCCGTACTGGCTGCCGGTCTGGATCGACGAATACATCTGCGCGACCTTGTCTTCGCGAATCAGGTTTCGAATCGCGGGAATGCCGACCATGATTTCGTGTGCCGCGATACGTCCACCGCCGACCTTTTTCAGCAGCGACTGCGAAATCACCGCGCGCAGCGATTCGGACAACATCGAACGCACCATCGGTTTTTCGCCGGCCGGGAACACGTCGATGATGCGATCGATCGTCTTCGATGCCGAACTCGTGTGCAACGTGGCGAACACCAGATGTCCCGTTTCCGCCGCCGTCAGCGCTAGGCGAATCGTTTCAATGTCGCGCATTTCGCCGACGAGAATGAAGTCCGGATCTTCGCGCAACGCCGAGCGCAACGCTTCGTTGAATCCATGCGTGTCACGATGGACCTCGCGCTGGTTGATCAAACACTTTTGCGCGGTGTGCACGAATTCGATCGGATCTTCGATCGAAAGAATGTGACCATATTCGTTCTTGTTGACGTGATCGAGCATCGCCGCCAGCGTCGTCGACTTGCCCGACCCAGTCGGACCGGTGACGAGAACCAAACCCTGCGGCTGATTGATCAGTTCCTTGAAGATTTTCGGACAGGCCAGATCTTCCAGCGTCAGCACTTCCGACGGAATCGTCCGGAACACGGCGCCCGCGCCGCGGTTCTGGTTGAACGCATTCACGCGAAATCGCGCGAGGCCCGGAATTTCGAACGAGAAATCGACTTCCAGAAATTCTTCGTAGTCGCGGCGCTGTTTGTCCGACATGATGTCGTACACCAGCGAATGGACTTGTTTATGATCGAGCGAAGGAATGTTGATGCGACGGACGTCGCCATCGACGCGGATCATCGGCGGCAGACCGGCCGACAAGTGCAGGTCGGATGCCTTGTTTTTCACCGAAAATGCCAGTAATTCGGCAATGTCCATCGAAAATCCCCTTGGAAACTTTAAGTCCGCGAAGTCCGGACGTGCTTGCAACGCAGTATAGCGCTATAAATTCAAGCCGGTGCAACCCTTTGGCGTCGTTTTCTTGACAATGGATTACCTCGAAATTCGCCGTCGTATCGACGCCGCCGCGACGCGGACGGGCCATTCCGCGACGTTGCTCGCCGTTTCCAAGACGAAGCCCGCCGACGCCATCCGCGCGCTGGCCGCGCAAGGACAACATGCCTTCGGTGAAAACTATGTTCAGGAAGCTTTGGCCAAGCAGCGTGAGCTGACGGATTTACACTTGGAGTGGCATTTCATCGGTCCGCTGCAATCGAACAAATGCCGCGAGGTCGCCGAAAACTTCGCGTGGCTGCAGACGCTCGATCGCGCAAAGCTCATCGATTTGCTCGATCGATTCCGGCCGGCGCCGTTGCCGCCGCTGAACGTTCTGATTCAAGTCAATATCGATGATGAAGCGAGTAAGTCGGGCTGCGTTCCCGACGATGTCTCGCCGCTGGCGATGCGCATTGCTCAATCGCCGCGCTTGCAACTCCGAGGATTGATGGCGATTCCGCAGCCAAGCAGCGACCTCGATGTGCGACGCAATGCATTTCGTAGAATGCGCGAACTTTTCGATTCGGTGAAATTGAACTATTCATCGGTCGATACATTGTCGATGGGTATGTCGGACGATTTCGAACTGGCCATCGAAGAAGGAGCGACGATGGTGCGAATTGGAACAGCGCTGTTCGGTTCGCGTTCGTAATTCACTGACCGCATCGTCTATATTTCACGGATGGATAATCAATTGGAAATCCGGGGCGAAGTGCAATCGACTTTTCTGCTCACGATCGCAACTTTATGACTGGACGACCTCACATCGCCTTCATCGGCGGCGGCAACATGGCACGCAGCTTGATCGGCGGCCTGATCAATACCGGAATTCCAAAAAACCAGATCGCCGTTTCAGAACCCAGTAACGACCTGCGCACGCAGCTCGCCGTGGATTTCGGAATTGCCGTCCACGCATCGAATGCCGATGCCGTGCGCCAGGCCGATGTCGTTGTGTTGGCTGTCAAGCCGCAAGTGATGAAAATGGTTTGCGCGGATTTGCGCGACGTCGTTCAATCGACAAAACCACTCGTCGTGTCGATCGCGGCTGGCATCCGCATCGATCAACTCGACACATGGCTGGGCGGCGACGTCGCTATCGTTCGCTGCATGCCGAACACGCCCGCATTGATCGGCGCCGGCGCCACCGGTTTGTGCGCGAATGCGCGCGTCACGCAAGAACAACGCAAACGCGCGGAGAACATTCTGGGCGCGACGGGAATCTCGTGCTGGGTCGATGACGAAAAATTGATGGATACGGTGACGGCGTTGTCCGGATCCGGTCCCGCCTACTTTTTTCTGCTGGTCGAAGCGCTCGAAGAGGCAGCCGTTGCGCAAGGTTTGCCGCGCGACGTCGCGCGCGAACTGGCGACACAAACGTGTTTCGGCGCCGGAAAAATGCTGCGTGAGTCGGATGTTCCCGCAACCGAACTTCGGCGACGCGTGACGTCCCCTGGCGGCACGACGCAAGCGGCGCTCGAAAGTTTCACCGCCGATGCGTTCAACGCGATCGTCGCGCGCGCCATTTCAGCCGCAACGAAACGCGGCGGCGAGTTGTCGGCGCAGATGGATTCGCCATGAACTATCTGCAGAACGCAGGCGTTTTCCTCATCCAAACGATTTTCGGATTTTTCATCGTCATGTTCGTGTTGCGCGCGCTGCTCATTCTTATCGCCGCACCGTTCACCGATCCGGTCTGCCGCTTCGTTTATCAATTCACCAATCCCGTCGTGATGCCATTGCGCAACGTCATTCCGCGCTGGCGGCGTATCGATTTTTCGTCGCTGCTCGTGGCATGGATCGTCGCCGCGATCGAACTGGCGTTGCTCGTCGCTCTCGTCGGTGCGCGTCTGAGCGTGGCCGCTCTCATCGTGCATTCACTCGTCGATGTACTCGACTGGATCATCCTCATCGAAATCGCCGCCATCCTCGCGGTGTGCGTGATGAGTTTCATTCCCTCGTTGCGCTACGACTCGAATTACTCGTCGCTCCTACGCGTCACCGATCCTGTCGTGCGTCCGTTTCGCCGGCTGATCCCGACGCTCGGCGGCATGGATTTTTCGTACTGGTTCGCATCGATCGCGCTGATTCTCGTGCGCATGCTGATCGTTGCGCCGCTCACCGATTTCGCGACGCGCATCCCATGACAATCGATCGAACGTTCCGTATTTTTTCATCGCTACTCATCGCCGCACTTTGCATTGCGCCAGCGATCGGCAGCGCGGATTCCGACAAAGACTTCGGCGATTACACCGTTCACTACAACGCCATTTCGACCAACCAGCTCCTACCGGCGATCGCAAAGCAATACGGCATCGAACGTTCTGCCATGCGTGGCTTATTGAACATTTCGGTCGAATCCAAAATCGGAACGGCGCATACCGTAAGTGCGGATATCACAGCGACCGTAGGCGACCTCGCCGGCCACGATAAACCAATCAGCATTCGCGAGACGAGCGAAAACGGCGACATCGATTATCTCGGCGAATTTCCGATCGACGCGTCCGGGACCTTCATCTTCAAAGTGAAAATCGCGGCGCCAGGCCAACAACAACCACTCGTCGTGAAATTCTCGCAAGATCTGGTGGCCGAGTGAGCGCGATGACTCAGGCAAAATCCCAGCGCCTCTGGTTAATCCGCCACGCGCAGGCTTCGTTCGGTAGCGACGATTACGATGTGCTTTCCAAAGTGGGTCACGAACAATCGCAACGTCTGGCCGCGTGGCTCGTCGCACATCCCGATCTCACTTTTTCGCATGTTTGTCGCGGCACGTTGCGGCGACACAAAGAAACGCTCGCGGCAATCGAACTGGCGTTTTCAAATGCAAATCGCGCATTCCCCGATATCGTCGAGGATGAGGACTGGAACGAATTCGACTACGCAGGAATCGTTCGCGCATATGCGACCTCACACTCCGATGATCTTGTCGACGCTGCCGTGCGCGATCCGACCAATCGCCGCGCCGTTCATGCGCTTCTCGCCGCCGCGTTGCGCGAGTGGGCGCTCGGTAATCTGGATGGCGTCGCCGAATCGTGGCAGGCGTTCGGCTCGCGCGTCGCGCGGGCGCGCGCGAGACTTCAATCGGCGCCGACCGGAAAAATTCTAGTCGTCAGTTCTGCCGGGCCGATCGCGCAATGCGCGCAGGCGGCGCTGGGTTGCGACGCGGAACGTACGGTGTCGCTGAACATCGCTCTGCGCAACACAGCCGTCAGCGAATTCCGCGCGCGAAACGGTTGGGAAATGCAGATCTGGAACATGCTGCCGCACTTGTCGGCGCCCGCGGACCACGAAGTCGTGACATATTATTGATCGTCCGCAGCGCGAGATTTTCCGATGACTGACTTGTTCGCCCCTTCGGAACGTGCGCGCGAATTGCGCGATCAACTCATCCGCTTTCAACGCGAGAACATCGAACCTGCCGAGCCTGAATTTTTCGCGCACGTCGCAAAACAGAATCAACGCTGGACGATTCCGCCGATCATCGAATCGCTGAAGAAAAAAGCGCGCGCGGCCGGTTTGTGGAATCTGTTTCTTCCGGACGCCGAACACGGCGCGGGTCTGAGCAATCTCGATTACGCACCGCTCGCGGAAATCACGGGCCGTTCGCTTATCGCGCCCGAAGTATACAATTGCAACGCGCCGGACACCGGCAACATGGAGGTGCTTTCGCACTTCGGTTCCGACGCACAGAAGTCGCGCTGGCTGACGCCGTTGCTCGACGGCAAAATCCGTTCGGCGTTCGCGATGACAGAGCCCGACGTCGCCAGCTCCGACGCGACAAACATCGCCACCCGCATCGAGCGCGACGGCGCGGATTACGTCATCAACGGCCACAAATGGTGGACGACGGGCGCCATGGATCCGCGCTGCGCCGTGTTCATCGTCATGGGCGTGACCACTCCCGATGCTGAGCCGCACCGACGTCACGCGATGATTCTCGTCCCCCGCGACACGCCGGGCGTTCGCATCGTGCGGCCGCTCGAAGTTTTCGGTTTCGACGATGCGCCGCACGGTCACGCCGAAATGATTTTCGACAATGTCCGAGTGCCGGCTGAAAATCTGATACTCGGCGAAGGACGCGGTTTCGAGATTGCACAGGGACGTCTCGGTCCCGGGCGCATTCATCATTGCATGCGCTTGATCGGACTTGCGCAGCGCGCACTGGAAAGCATGATCGATCGCGCGAAATCGCGCATCGCGTTCGGCAAGGCGCTTGCCGTGCAGGGTATGGTGCAAGATGCGATCGCCCGATCGCGATGCGACATCGAGCAGGCGCGATTGCTTACGCTCGCCGCCGCGTCGACGCTCGATCGCGAAGGGATCAAAGGCGCAAAGGATTCGATCGGCATGATCAAGATCGTCGCACCACGAATGGCCTGTGAAGTAATCGATCGCGCGATGCAAATTCACGGCGCCGCCGGATTGTCCGGCGACAACTTTCTCGCGCACGCCTACGCGGGCGCGCGAGCCTTGCGGCTGGCCGACGGCCCGGACGAAGTGCACATCGCGGCATTGGCCAAATCGATGCTGAGAGACGCGCGGTCATGAGCGATGCATTGGCGCTTCCGGAAATCGACCTCGCCGCCTATCTCGAAAAACATATCGATGGATTTCGCGGACCGTTGACCGCGAAAAAATTCAAAGGCGGACAATCCAATCCGACTTACTTGCTCGAAGCTGCATCCGGCCGTTACGTTCTTCGGCGTAAACCCCCGGGAAAACTTCTCGCTTCCGCGCACGCAGTCGACCGCGAATTCCGCGTCATTCGCGCGTTGCACGGAACGAATGTTCCCGTCGCGATGCCTTTGCATCTTTGCGCCGACGATTCCGTCATCGGCAGCATGTTCTACGTCATGGAATTCATGCCGGGACCGATTTATTGGGATCCGTCGCTGCCCGATCTCACATCGCAACAACGCAGTGCGCATTACGACGCGATCGTCGCCACGCTGATTTCGATGGCGAAAGTCGATGTCGCCACCATCGGCCTCGGCGATTTTGGCAAGCCGGGAAATTATTTCGCGCGGCAAGTCGCGCGATGGACGGAACAGTATCGCGCCGCCGAAACCGAAACGCTCGCCGCGATGGAAACGTTGATTGCGTGGTTGCCGACGCGCGTGCCGAACGACGAAAGCCGCATCGCGCTCGTGCATGGCGATTTTCGCATCGACAATCTCATCTGGCACAACGACGAGCCGCGCATCGCAGCGATCGTCGATTGGGAGCTGTCGACACTGGGCCATCCTTTCGCCGATATCGCCTATTTTTGCATGGCGCTGCGACTGCCGCGCAACGCCATTCTGCCGGGTTTGTCCGGCGTCGATCGTGCTGCACTCGGAATTCCGTCCGAAGATGAAATCGTCGAACGCTTCGCGGCCAGCGCCGACGTCGATCCGCGGCCGCACTGGAACGTTCTGCTCGCGTTTCAATTTTTCAGGCTCGCCGCCATCGCGCAGGGCGTTCTCAAGCGGTCCATGCAAGGCAACGCGTCGAGCGACCGCGCGCTGCAAGCCGGCGCAATGGCCAAGACGATCGCGGATCTCGGCGCTTCGCTGGCGACGTGACGATGTTCGCTTTATCCACTCGCAAACGTTGATTAGTGTCGAGAGGATTTCGTCCATGAAAAAGTATACATTCGCGATTCTGATTTTCGGCATTTCAACTTCCGCATTCGCCGACGGCGACTTCGCCAAAGCCGGCACGATGAAGATCGACGCCGCAAGCGAGCGCGCAGCGATGTTGCACATCGCTTGCTCCTCCGATCGTGACGGCGGCGCACTCATCATCGAACTCATCGTTCCCGACGCATACACGAAAAAGGATTTCGACTACGACGATTTCGAGGGACCGGACGCTCACGCGGGAGCACTCAGTCACATCGCGTGGATAACGACGGGTGGCAAGGCGTCGATCACGACGGACGTGGCCGGTTCCTATATTCCGAATCCGCCCGAGGCGTTTCAATTCGGCCTCGACGAGGATTCGCGCAAGCACAGCAAGGGCGCGACGCTGATCGCCGGTTTCAAGAGCGAATCCGGGAAATTGATTTGGACGCAATCGAGTGACGACAAATCCAAACGCACGCTCGTCGCGACATTCGATTTTGATGCGGCCGAAACAAAGAAAGTGCACGACACGACCTCCGCATGCCTGCCGAAGTGACGCGTTAGCGCGTTCAGGGTTAACGCGCGCTGAAACTTCGCATCGATCGCGCGGTTTGTCCGCTTGCGGTCCGCGTGGCGTCCTCGAATCTCGCGCGCGTTTCCTATAAACCGTCAGCACTCTTCTTTCCGAGGCGTGCCTTATGCGTATCAGCGATGGACTGAGATGGTTGTGCTGTATTTCGTTGTCGTTGGCGGCGCACGTGCTTTCCGCCGCGCCGCATTCGGGAATCCTTTCAATCGTATCCGGACCCAACGCACTGCAGACGTGCGCGTTGATGGTCGACAAGCGGCTCGCCTGTTGGGGAAATGGATCGCCTGTCGCGTTGCCTTTTGATGTGGTGGGCCAAAATGTCATCGCCGCATCGCTTGGCTACAACTTCGGCTGCGCGATCGTCGCGAGCGGATATGTTTATTGCTGGGGCGGCGCGATGGATATAACGCCCGCCACCAGTAATAGCTCCGGCCAGATGGGCGATGGCACGACAACGCCGCGCAAGACCGCCGCGCTCGTCACGACGTATCTCGGCGCCTTCGGACCTGCCGTCGCGATCGCGGCCGGCAACGACCACGTTTGCGCCATCGATATCGACTCTGGCGTCTGGTGCTGGGGCAGTAACGAGTTTGGCCAGATCGGAAACCTCACGGTGGGTATCGGCAACAACGCAGTGCATCCCATGCAAGTGCTCGTTCGCGACGACACCACGACGCCACCGAATCCCGCCTTGCTGAACATCAAACAGATCGTTACCGGGTTGAGAACGACGTGCGGCCTGTTCACGGACAATCATGCCGCGTGTTGGGGCTACGGCTGGGACGGTGAACTGGGCACGGGCGAATTTCATTTGTATTCGATCGATTCACCACAGACTGTGACCGTGCCAAGCGGTTCGGGCAACGTGAATCTTGTCTTCGGCGGCGCGCAGCTCGTCGCCGGTCAATATCACCTGTGCGGATTGATTTCTGATTCGCCGATCGACTCGATCGGGTGCTGGGGCGCGAACGGTCATGGTCAATTGGGCGATGGATCGACCGATGCGCGCAGTTTTGCAGTCGCGTCGACGGACGAAGCAGGCAAGATCACCAACGCATTCGACCTGTCCGCCGGCTTCGCATTTTCGTGCGCAATTCTCGCCGATTCGAGTGTGCGTTGTTGGGGTTCCGACGAAGAGTTGGAACTCGGCCAGTCCGCCGCAGGAAGCAACGCATCGAGTGGCATCAAGATCATTAACTCCGATGGTTCGCCCCTCACCGGCATCACGCAGCTCGCCGCCGGCGCTTTCCACGCATGCGGGATGGCAACCGACCGCACCGTGCATTGCTGGGGTGACAATTCCTATGGCCAATTGGGCGTGACGACCCCAACCAAACGTGCATACCCAATGAAAGTGTCGATCGACACGCCGCTGTTCTATGCAAATTTCGATGAATGAGATTTACTAGTTGGCAGTTCGACTCGACGCTACCCACGCGGCGATCAAACGATGCAATTCATCCAGCCCATCGAACAACGCAGCAGGTCCCGGCTGCAAAATAATCGGCGATTTCACTTCATGCAATTCGCCGTCGCGCACCGCAGGAATATCTTTCCATCCCGGCCGCGCGGCGACTTTTTCCGGCCGAAACTTTTTTCCGCACCACGAACCGAAAATGATATCGGGCGAACGGCGCACGACTTCATCGCCATCCGCGATGATGCGATCACGCGCCAACGATTTTTCCGCGCGCTCGGGAAATATATCGTCGCCGCCCGCGATGCGAATCAGCTCGGCAACCCACTGAATGCCGGAGATCATCGGCTCATCCCACTCTTCGAAATAGACTTTCGGTCGTCGCACAAATTTAGATGCGGCATTTTCCACTTGTGCAATATGTCGCAACGCGTCGTCGGCGAACGCGTTTGCTTTTTCGGCGGCGCCGACGATCGCGCCAAGCCGTCGAATGTAGTCGACGATTCCTTCGACCGAGCGATGGTTGCTTATCCAGACTTCCACGCCCGCTTTGATTAGGTCTCGCGCGATGTCGGCCTGGATGTCGGAGAATCCAACGACGAAATCCGGCTTGAGCTTGAGGATTTCCTCGATCTTCGCGCTCGTGAACGCCGAGACTTTCGGTTTTTCTTTGCGCGCTTTCGGCGGCCGAACGGTAAATCCGGAAATGCCGATGATACGATCCTGCTCGCCGATGGCGTACAGGATTTCCGTCGGCTCCTCGGTAAGACAGACGATGCGCCGCGGACCGATCATGCTCGCTCGACGCGCTTACTCACGGATACAACATGCGCTTGGACCACTGTCCATCGCTCAATTCGTAACGGTAGCGCTCGTGCAATCGCGCGCGTTGTCCGTACCACAGTTCGATGAGATCCGGCACGAGACGATAACCGCCCCAGTGTGGTGGACGCGGTACGGACCCGGCCTCGAATTTTTTCTCGAACTCGGCAATGCGCGCGAAGAAAACTTCTCGATTCGGCAAAGTCTGCGACTGCGCCGACGCCCATGCGCCGATCTGACTTTCGCGGGCGCGCGACGCAAAGTACGCATCCGATTCCTCGGCCGTTGTCAGCTCGATCTTTCCTTCCACACGCACTTGCACACCACTGCCACCTCGCAACGTTTTCCAGAGAAAACACAACGCGGCCTGCGAATGTACGGCAATCTCTTCCGCTTTCGCGCTTTGATAATTCGTGTAGAAAACAAAACCGCGTTCGTCGACGACTTTCAATAACACCATGCGCGCGCTGACACGCCCGTTCGCGCGCGCCGTCGCCAGCGTCATCGCCGTCGGTTCCGAATCGCCGTCGCGTTTGGCATCGTCCAGCAACGCGCGAAACGTGCCGATCGCTTCCGAATAAAGATTTTCCGACGTCGTCATCGCTACAATCTCGTCTATGTCGCACGATGCTAACACGCACCAATATTCCGACAATGTCGTCGCAGCCGTGCTCGATTTGGCGCTGCGCGCGTCGCGCCGCCATTTGGCCGTGATCGGTTTGTCGGGCTTGCAGGGAAGCGGCAAAAGCACGCTCGCAGCCCAAGTCGTGGCCGCTGCGAAAGCGCATGGTGTCGATGCACTCACCGTGTCGATCGACGATTTTTATTTCGGCCGCGCAGCAAGGAAAAAACTCGCGCGCGACGTCCATCCGTTACTGAGAACGCGCGGCGTGCCCGGCACGCATGATGTCGATCTCGCGCTCCGCACGCTCGACGCGTTGCGCGATGCATCGCCGCGCCATCCGGCGCGCGTGCCGCGTTTCGACAAGGGCCTCGACACGCGCTTGCCGCCGTCGCACTGGAAGAAAATTTTGCACGCGCCGCGCTTCATGATTCTCGAAGGCTGGTGCGTCGGCGTTACACCGCAGTCGAATAGCGCGTTGCGCCGCCCCGTCAACCCGTTGGAACGTGATGAAGATCCCGATGCGACGTGGCGCACCTGGGTCAATCGACAGATCGGCGATCATTATTTACGCTTGTGGAAACGACTCGATCGCCTCGTCGTGTTGCAAGCGCCGAGTTTCCGCATCGTCGAGACCTGGCGCAACGAACAAGAACAGGCGCTGCGCAAACGCGGCGCCGTCCACGCGCAGTCGCACGCCAAGCTGCAACGATTCATCATGCATTACGAACGCTTGAGTCGCTACGAGATGAAATCGTTGCCCGCGCTCGCCGACCTGCGCATCGTGCTCGATAAAAAACGGCACGTGAAACGCATCGTGCTCAGACGTCCCTGATCAGCGCGACGAATCCGCTTCGACCATCACGGCCGTTCCGTAAGCAAGCACTTCGGTGATGCCGGACGTCACGTCGTTCGCGTCGTAGCGCATGCCGATAATCGCATTGGCGCCGAGCACGCCGCCGTGCTTCAACATCAAGTCGAACGCATCCTGGCGCGCGGATTCGCACAGATCGGTATACAGCGTGATGTTGCCGCCGACGAGGCTCTGCAGCGCCGCGCCGACATTGCCGACGATGCTGCGCGAACGCACGACGATGCCGCGAACGACACCGACATTGCGCGTGATGCGATGTCCCGGCAGTTCGAATGCAGTGGTCACCATCGACGACGAAATTATCGCCATGCCGCGATCACTCGACGAGGAAATTGATGCGCATGTTGACGCGCCATTCTTTGATGCTGCCGTCGTCGTCGGTGTGCACTTTTATTTCGTTGATCCATGCACTCCTGATTTTTTTGACGCTGCGGCTGGCCTTCTTCAATCCGCCGGTGACGGCGTCCTCGATGCCTTTCGTCGACGAAGCGCTGATCTCGATGACTTTGGTGACGGTATTCATGGCGGCCCCTCCTGAGTGAACTGCTTTAGTCTAGCAGCGTCACGGAACGGCGGCGCGCGGCGTCCGCGGCAGCCAGCGCAACCAGACCAGCCAGAACACGAGCGCGTCCAGAATGATGAGCGCCTGCCACAAATACAGATGAAACCAGTCGAACCACGCCGTCGACCAGCGTTGTAAATAATACAAACTGATGATGCGGACGAGATTCAGCGTTTGGATGGCCAAAAACCCGATCGCCACGCCGACGATTTTGTTTTTCCACGGCGCCGGAAAGGCAAGAATCGCCGATACGAGAATCAACACCGCTTCCACGCCGTTGCAGCCGGCGACAATCTCGATGCCGCCTCCAGTGCGCGCGTCGATGATGTCGTTGCCGCGCGCGGCGACGTTGTGATCGAACAACTGCATGATCCAAACGCTGACGTGCGCGAGGCCTGATGTGAACGGCATGATCACGCTGTCCTGCACCGGCTGCCACAACTCCAGCGCGAACAAGACGAGCAAACAGACGACGAAGACGGCGATGAAACGATACATGCGACGGACGCTAGCGAGAGTAGCGCAATTGTAACGTCCCGCGCGCCGCAGCGCTGCGCCTCTGCTAGCATCGGCGTCATGAATCCCGCGCCGAATCTTTTTTTCGTCGGGCCCATGGGCGCCGGCAAAACCACCATCGGACGTCGCGCCGCCGAGTTGCTCGGCTTGCCGTTTTTCGATCTTGATCACGTGATCGAAGAACATTGCGGCGCGGATATTCCGCTCATTTTCGAAGTGGAAGGCGAAACCGGATTTCGCCATCGCGAATCGGTGTTGCTCGCCGAATTCGCTGCCCGCGACGGCGTGGCACTTGCGACCGGCGGCGGCGCGGTGTTGGCCGAAGAGAATCGCCGCGTGCTGAAACAGCGCGGCTTCGTCGTGTATCTGGAAACGACGATCGAAGAACAATTGAAACGTCTGGCGCGCGATAGAAAACGTCCGCTGCTGGCAGCGCCCGACCGTCGCGAACGTCTGCAATCGCTGGCCGCACAACGCGAACCGTTGTATCGCGAAGTCGCGGACTTCACGCTCGCGGCCGGACACAACGGAACGGTTCCGCAAGCGGCGCAGCGGCTCGCTGCGAGCCTTCGCGAACTTTGGCAACGCGGCGAATCGGCCACTCGAACGGAGTCGGCGGCATGAGCGACGGAC
>OLMB01000239.1_pt1 | contig 32543 bp, 37 predicted proteins | sample 1604691 | NCBI WGS metagenome assembly OLMB01 (sample SAMEA104055722, study PRJEB20765) | soil metagenome | isolation source: soil
GACGGCTTCAAGTCGATGCGAACGCGGTGGTGATACGCCCAGAGATCCAATATCCGACCGGAAAACTCACCGCCGTTATCGCAGAACAAATGAGTCGGAGCACCGCGTTGTGTTGCAATCGCCCCAACGTTGCCACCACGTCTTCATCGCGCAATCGCTGCCCGACGTCAATCGCTAACGAATCACGAGTGAAGATGTCGACGACGGTGAACGCACGAAAGCGCATCCCGTTGGCCAATTGATCAGAGACGAAATCCAAACTCCACGCCTGGTTGGCCGCGTTTGGCTTGAAGCGTTGCTGACGCGACACCGCCATCTTGCGTCGCCGGGCTGCGTACGTGCGTAACCGCAGTCCTTCTTCGCGGTACATCCGATATACCAAATGCTTCCCTGCATGATGGCCTCACGGCGTAACAGCACCTGGATCCGGCGATAGCCGTAGCGCACACGGACCGCGGCGATTTCTTTGATCCGCGATCGCAACTCCACGTGCGTCGGCTTACAGCTGCGGTAACGTTGCGTCGAACGATGCTGAATCGTCACGGCGCACCCCCGTCGCTGGCTGATCCGAAAGGTGCATTGCAAGTGTTCCACTACTTGCTTACGCTGCGAGAGCCTTCCCATTTTCGCGACAGGACATCCTGCAGCATGATCTTGTCCAGACTTAAGTCCGCCACGAATCGTTTGAGCTTGCCGTTCTCTTCCTGCAGCTGCTTAAGTTCGATGACTTGATTGCTGCTCAGTCCGCCGTATTGCTTCTTCCATCGATAAAACGTCTGCTCGGCAATGCCGAACTTGCGCACGATCTCTGCCATCGGCGTACCGAGTTCTTGTTGCTTCAAGATCGCCGCGATGCTCGGGCCTAAATAGATTCTTCTTCACGACAAACCTCCTCTTCAGGTTTCAGTTCGCCGAAAAACTCTCTCTCATGGTGGACTCGTTTTCGCGCAGCACGTCAGCTGCGGCAATGTTTTTTTCCGATTGGTGAGGTAGCCCTTCTCCTCTAGAGTCCGGCGTTGCGCCGGACTCTCGGTCTTGCTCAATTATCTCGATCAGCAGAATGTACGGCCGCATACTGCGGCGAGATCAAGAGCTGCCTCATACGTCGTGGGAGTACGCCCTGTGACTACCTCAACCGCATAGACGTCCCAAAAACGATCGTTGATCGCATTAGTATTTATGTAGCAAACTGATGTTGTGCAGCTCACTGGATGGGTCACCCCTTTGTCCTCATCATAATAAGACCACGTATAGGAAGAAACCTGAGGATTCGGTACTTGGAATCTGGCCTGATACTCGGAAGCGGGGACATTGCTGCTGCAACTGGTCAGTGTTCCCGGAGTCACGGTGCATGCAAGTGCGGGATCCGATTGCGCGTGCACTACCCGTTGAAAACTAAACGTTGTAAGCCCTAAAACAGCCAAGGACATGAATGTGGCAACTTTCATTCTACTTTCTCCAATGCTCGTCGCCACAACCAACAGAGACGGGCTTGATGGCGTTGAACCCCTGCCACACCAAAGATAGTCGTCAACTTCGGAACATCACACTGTCAGTTTTAGCAGGTTTGTAACTGAGCGGTAATTGCCTCGGCTCAAATTTGGCATAAAACATTGGAATGTCACGCCATTCGAAGCCGGTGAGCCGCTAAGGCAATGTAAATCCGTCTGTGCCCAAGTTGGGATACAACACAATGTTGTCACTGACGGCACGAATCTGCTCTGAGGCTAACTCGAATGGTTGGCGACACCAATTCCGCATCATTCTCGCCCGATGATTAATCTGCCATCAATCCGAAGCAAATTTTTTTAATACGCCGCTCACCGAATAACTTAAGGGTCCGATTGCTATTTAGATGAAACGGCAAGAGCATGGTTCACGATAATGCATTCGATTTCGGCGTAAACAGTTCTTTAGTGCGACCGTTGACTTCAATTGTCAGGCTGACCCGATTGACATTGATGGACTTTTTCAAATACAGCTAGCGAGTGCTCTGGGCAATAGCGAACTCACGTTCTTCTCGTTTCCTAAGGTCGGATTTGATTACGTCGCCTGATGAGAAGACCAAAAAAAACCGCGCGGTGATAAGCCGCGCGGTTTGAAGTTTCGATGAAGCTTTTTCTTAGAACTTGACGGTCACGCTGGCACGGTAGAAACGACCGGCCAAGTCATACGTGCTGACGTCGGTGTTGGCATTGAGCACGTTGTTCAAGTACAGCAGCGGCGGTTGCTTGTCGAAGATGTTGTCGACACCCACCTGGACGAACGTGTTGATCGGCTCGATGTTATAGCCGAGCGACGCGTTCTGATACGTCACCGCGCCGTAATGCTGAACGGCGAACCCAGTATCCTCGCCTACGTAGTTGTCACACGAACCGGAGCCATCCGGCGTGTCGAACTCGGCAGCGGACGGTCCCAAGCACTGGTTGGCGTAACCGACCGTGATGCGACCTATATAACGCGTGGTCCAGTTTGCGTTCCAAGGACCCAAGTTCCAATCAAGGGTCGCCAATCCACGCACGCGCGCGAAATTGCCGAAGGTCTTGTCGAAGTGACCGGCCAACGATTGAACGAAGCCGCCTTGATCGATGTTGTACTTCTCGATGTAGCTGCCGTCGACGCCAACGCGAAAGTTGCCCCATGCCGTCGCTGGCAGTCGGTAATGAGCGCCGATATCCAGACCTTGGTCAACCAGGTTGCCCGAGTTGAACGCGCTTTCGATCACGAACTTGATGCCGCCGTCGGTCCCACGGAAGATGTTTCCGCAGATCGGACCTTGCGTGTTGAAGCACTGCGTCAGAATGGTTTGCGCCGTGCCCGGGCCCGATACGATCAAGTTGTTGAGCAGAATGCGGTAGTAGTCCGCATTGACCGACAAGCCCGGAATCCATTCGGGATCGTAGACGAAACCGTAGTCGAACGATTTGCCGAACTCAGGCTGCAGTACGGCAGTACTAAGACCATGCTCGACAGCGAACTGCGAACCCATCACGAAGCCGGTGAGCTGCGAGAAGGTCTGGTGCGGGACGATGAAACCTTGGCAAGCTTTGTTGCTGGCCGCATTGGGATTGCCTGCGCACGGATCGGTAGCCGTCGGCGCGTCCTGCGCGGGGCCGGCAAACAAATTCGACGTCGTCGGCGCGCGGAAGACTTTGGACACCGTGCCGCGCAACAACAAGTCTTCGATCGGACGATACTCGATGGCCACTTTCCAGTTATTGGTGCTGCCGAAGTTGGAATACTTCGAATAACGATCGCCGATGTCGACGTTCAAGGAGTGCACGAACGGCGCGTCTTTCAGAATCGGCACCAGCAACTCGGCATAAGCTTCCTTCACATTGAAACCACCCTGCGTCGCCGATGAGCAGATAGAACTCGGGCCGGGACAATTCAAAGTCGGTACGCCATTCACGTCATTGAAGGTGGTGTTGAGAAGAGGATCGACTTGAAGGTCTTGATATTCCTTGCGGTAGTTCCCGCCCACTGCCAACTGCACATCACCGGCCGGCAACGAGAACAGCGAACCGTTGACCGAGGCTTCGGCCGACTTCATCTGGTATAGCGTGTCCGTGAACGGATTGATCTTGGCAGCGTTTAGCATAGCGAGCGTGCTCGGATCGCTCTGGTTGAAGATGTCGATCGGCGTGCACGTAGCGCCTGCTGTGCCCGGTGCCGTCGTGCAACCGAAGTCCGGCGCGATTTGACTGATGTTGATGAAGTTGAGATTCTGAGTCTCCAAAGTCAACTTGCCGTAGCTGACATGCGCATCCCAGTTCCAGCTCGTGTCGCCGAACGTGCCCTTCAACCCGGCATTGCCCAATTCCGTGGTGTTGGCGAGTTTGAGTCCGCGATTGCCGAGACTGGTCAGACGCAATGCGATCGTGCTTGACGAACCGTTGTCGCCGAACGAAACGCCAAATGGGTTGTAGAACTGATTGGCGGGAACAATGAGGTTGTTGCCGACCAAATCGAACGGAAAAGGCGCCAATTGCTGATGCGCCACCATCTTGTGGTAGAGCAATTCCACATACGCTTCGACACTATCGGTGAGCTTGTAGTTGCCCAGCAGGAACACACCGGTGCGCTCGTTGGGAATCAAATCGTAATTGCCAACGGCCTGGAAGTTGAAGCCGTCAGTGGTCGAGTTGTAGCAGCGGAAATCGCCCGCCTTGGGTGCGGTAGTCTGTCCTGGCAATTTATTGCCGGAAAGCGTGAAACTGACTGTCCCGCCGATGACGGGACAGCCCGAAGCAATGGCGGCCGGCGAGCCAGGTGGCACAAAAAAGCGGCCACCCGGAGTTCGCGACGAACCGGCATGCGTGTTGACGCCCGAGTTGTACAGGTACTGCGCGGCTTTTGAGACGTTGCGGTTGGCCGCCGAGATCGGATCCTGCTTGTCGTACTGGATACCGAACACGATGCTGCCCTTGTCGGTCGTTTGACCGAACACAGCGTGGATCGCTTTGCGCTGTCCGTCGTCTTTGTCGGCTTGACCGTAGTCGACGCCGATCTCCGCACCTTGATAATTAGTGCGCGTGATGATGTTCACGACTCCGCCGATCGCATCTGAGCCGTATACGGCCGACGCGCCATCGTTCAGCACTTCAACGCGCTCAACGATGGCGACGGGCAGCAAGTTCAAATCTTGCAGCTGGAACGGAATGCGATGACCGTTGATTAGCAACAATGTACGGTTGGAACCCAAGCCGCGCAATGAAACGCCGGCCGTGCCCGCGCCGCCGTTGTTGACCTGCGGCGTCATCGCGGCACCCGCCATCGAGGGTAGCTCTTGAATCAGATCGCCCAGGTTCACTTTGCCGGACGCTTGGATCTGCGCGCGGTCGATGGTGACGACGGGGCTGGCCGTTTCGATATCAACACGGCGGATGTTCGAGCCGGTTACCACAATGGTTTCGAGGGACTGGCCTTTCCCCGGTGGCGTACCGGCGTCCTGGGCCACGGCAGTGACTGAACCGGCAGTCGCGACCGCACCCAGCGATAACGCCAAGCGAACGGCCGCCGATAATTTATTTACGTCGAGTTTCATTACTCTCTCCAAGGTCAGATGGTTTACACAACGTCGGGACACGTTCCTTCCTGGAACACAAACGAACTACGTCACTCGCGTGTCTCGCTATCGAGACGACTCGTGCTTCGTAAAAAACTTGCACGATGTTTTTTTGCTTCGTCACTCCAAAGCGTTTTCTAGCCACTCGCTGTTTGGCGTTTAGACAACTTTTGCGCGTCATAAGAATCGACGGACACAACGTTTCGTATCGGTGCGATCACGTTGACGATCTTCGACGGACTCGCCCCGGCAAAGCGCTTGAAGGCGCGCTGCATCGACGCCGCCGATCCAAATCCCGTTGCCGACGCGACTGCAGGCAACGGTGCATCGGACTGCTGCAACATTTCCCAAGCACGCTTGACGCGAATGCCTAAAAGGTAGTGGTAGGGCGGCACACCAAAGGTGGCTGCAAATTTCTTGATGAATTTGAAACGCGGCATCGCGACACGGTCGGCGAGCGCTTGGCATGACAAACGCGACACAAAGTTGTCTTCGATCTCTCGCTTGGCGCGCAGCATCGGCTCAGTAGCATGAGCATCATTAGTTGAAGTTTGAAAGACAAGGTCAGATCGACCGTTTTCAGCGACAGTCGGGAAAATCGATCTAACGTGAATCGGTATGTTTGCCTCACGATCGGAAGTCGACGACCGCATACTGAAGCCGGCGCGTTGGCATCGGTTCGAAAGAGCTCCGACAACATCGTTGATATGGCGCCCGTCGGTCTGGACTACATTGCGCGGCATCCACGCCGTGCGATGTAATCCCATCCATCGGTACACGGTGCTCGTACCGACGCCCACGAAAGACGCGGCCTCACGTATGCCGATCGTGCCGCAAAGTATTAGGGCGAGTTCGACGAGGGCGGCCGGGTAGCTTGCGCGAACGCGACGATGTCGCTTCGCGCGCGCACGACTCGACACTGCGGTTGTTGCCATTGTCATCTGAGCATTCATTGAACACCTTGTTGTCAATTCGTTTTCGGCGCAGTTACTCGCACAGCAAATGGGCTGCGAAACTTTCTTGGTCCGACAAAGGCCCACACGACGCCGTATGGATCTTTTACTTGAGCGCAGCGATCGCCCCAAACCATGTCTGCTGGCGGCAGGTTGCCAATGCATCCAGTGGAAACGGCTTGCTGATATGAGGCATCCACGTTCGCCACCTGCACCATGAGCGTAAACCCGGCCGCCGGCACGTATGGCGCTCCCAATTCGGGGAAGGGATCACTGAACATTAACGATGCACCGTTGATATAAAGATGCACGTGCATGGTTCGGCCCGTTTCGTCGGGTGGAAAAATATGCGCAACTTCGGCTGCAAAAGCTTTCTCGTAAAACTTGCTAGCGGCGATAGCGCCTTCCACCCAAAGAAACGGAACTACCATTCCTTTCACGGGAACGCTTTGCTGCGTCATGTTTCTTCGGGCGACGCGCGCCGGCCAAGGGCCGCGCCGTTGGCTAGAGGCGCTGCAATGTAAATATTGGAAATCCCGACTTCGACGGCGAAATTTCTCGAATTCAGATCGCCATCGCCTAATAATTTCGCTTTCATTGCTGACTACGCATCAAATATTTAACGAGCGTCAGTTTTCTCACACACAGCGATTTGTGCAAGACAGATTCTTTGGCGGTATTGCGTCTTTTTAGCAGATGCAGAAATTGCTTTTTACTGCATGTGTGTTTTTAGGAATGCGTGAAAATTATTGGACGCGGTATCGGATCGAGCGCCCTTGCGATAAAGAATGCAGGTATCGATCGATCGAACGTGATCGCTGATGGGTACATAGCCCACGTCGAGCCCTTGAGTGACGACACCGGAGGAAAGCAATGGCACTACGGCAACGCCGAGTCCTGCTTCAATCATACGAACGATAATCTGCGTCGACGTGGCTTCCATGACGATGCTCGGCATCAACGCATGACGGGAGAACGCTTCGAGCACGTGCTGTCTTCCGGTCGATCCGGGTTCGAAGACGATTAACGGCTCATCGACAATGTCCGCCAACGAAACGCTCGACGCGGTTAACAGACGATGTCCGAGTGGTGCGACAAGAAACCAATTGAGCGAAAACCAAGGCTCGCAGATGACATCCGGTGGAAACTCCAACGGTGCGCAAATTCCAAATGAAATGTCCGAATCGGACTGAACGCTACTTACGATTTGCTGCTCGTTCCGTGTAAGCAGGCGCACGTTGATGGACGGAAACTCAATGCGAAACAATCGCACGATGTCGATAAGAATGTAGTAAACGAGATACTGACTAGCAGCGATAAGCAAATCCTTTTGCCGATGACCCGGTTCGAACAGCTGCGTGAGTGCTTGGGCTTCTTCCACGAATTGCGTGGCTTTTTGCAAGAATAAGCGGCCCGCCGGCGTGAGCGTCACCAATCCGCGGCGCCGCATTTCCTTTTCGTAGAGCGACACACCCAATCTTTCTTCGAGAGCGATTAGCCTGTTACGCAATCCTTCCGCCGAAAGATTGAGCGCGCGTCCTGCGGAGCCCAAGCTTCCGGATTCCGCAAGTTGCACAAAAGCGCCAACTTGCTCGATCGAGATGGATGGAAATAGGCGACTCATCGGCGCAAAACGGAAATCCGACCTGTCACACAGTGCAACACAGCTTCGCGATGATCACGCCGATGCGGTTTCTGCTCATGAAGCGTACTCCCGACGTCTGGTTGCTGTCGTGGAGCGCATCGCATTGATAATCGTTCGGGTATCGACGACGGTGGCGAATTCTCCATGCAGATCGCTTAGTGCGATGGCTTGAATGTCTTCGGCTGGATAGCGGATGCCATCGGGTCCGACGCGATCGAATGTCGCGGTTGCATCGGAAACTACCGATGTGATGAAGCCGAGGTTTTGCGCCATTCGCGCCGTGGTCGAGACGCAGTGGTTCGTGGTCAATCCGGCGATGACCAGATTGTGTTGGCCCCTCTGTCGCAAGTCCGCCTGCAGCGAGGTGCCGATGAAACAGCTGTTGACACGCTTTTCGATCACTAACTCGCCCGGCATCGGCGCGACGGCGGGTTTGAAATCGTTGCCGGATTGTCCTGGCCGCAACGGCGAATTCGGATCGTCCGACATATGTTTGGCGTGAATCACCGGCCGCTTGCTTGCACGCCATGCTGCCAGCAACTCGACGATCCGCTGTTCCATCTGCGGATTGTTCCGCCGTCCCCAAACCGCTTCGTCGAACCCTTTTTGCACATCGATGACGAGCAAGACAGCATTGCGTGCGACGGTCTGCATTCTTTTTTCCTGTACTGTCGGCTAGGACGGATAGCGACTCCGGTGAGAAACTACGCGCGCAATCCGTACACTCCAAAATGGCGATTCCGGGTATCGGCTGGGTCGATAATTGGCACATCACGTGAAGACAGAACTCGAGTTGCGGCATTTGCGTGTCTTTTTGACCGTCGTCGAAACGGGCGCACACACGCGCGCCGCGCGTGCACTCGGCATCTCGCAATCGACCGTGTCTGAAACCTTGAGCGCGCTGGAACGCACGCTTGGCACCGCGCTATTTCGCAAATCGGGCAAAGGAGCCGTGTTGACGCCAGCCGGCGAAGCACTGCTTCCGTATGCGAAGCGTACGCTTGCATTGACGAGCGAACTGATGACCGCGTTGTCGAAAGTTTCCAACCATGTGAGCGCAACGTTGGTGGTAGCGGCGGTCGAATCGCTCGGTACTTATGTACTCCCGTCGCGGCTGGCCGCGTTGCGTGAGCGCTGGCCCAACGCTCGCATGGAAGTGGTCACCGCAGTCTGCGCCGAGATTCTGGAGAGCGTCGCTGCGGGCAAGAGCGATCTCGGCTTGGTCGTGGAAGCCGATACGGGAATAAACGACGAATCGATTCTGGCGAAGGCGCGTCTTGTGATCGTGGCGTCGCCGAATCATCCGCTCGCAAATCGGCGCGCCTCGCCGGATCAGTTACGTAGTTATGATTTTTATACAAGCGACACTGCAGGTAACTATCATCAAGTGCTGCGAAACTATTTCGAAGCCGCGCAAATGCCGCTACCGCGAATGCAGGCATTGGGAACTATCGAAGGCGTAAAACGTGGAATTTTAGCGAGTGGCATCGCGCTCGGACTTTTGCCGACACATGCGGTGAGTCAAGAGATGTCGGATGGCGTTCTCGTCGAAGTCAACGCAAAACCACCGTTGCCGGGCGTCGTCTTGCGCGCGGTTCGATCGTCGACTCATGCCGATTCACCGCTGGTTGACGATCTCGTGGAGAGCCTGCGCGGCACGCCGCTTGGCGGATAACTGCACTATCCAAACAATGACTGATAACGAACCGGCAGCGAAGTCGACATCCAAGGGCGGACTCATCGTCAAAGCTGCGGTGGTTTGCGTCTTCGTGGTCACCGTCATCGTTTGGCAGCAGTATTATTTCAATGCGCTCGATGATGTCGATTCGAACAGTACGACACTCTGGAATTGGCCGGCGATCATTCTCGTCGTGTTTGGAGTTCTTGCTTTGATCGCTCGGCTTCTTCGATTTTTCTCACGTTTTCGCGCGCCGCCAAATTCGAAGAACAAGTAATAGCGCCAGCTGAATCTGCGCGCCGTTTATAGGTCCCCAACGTCAATCGTGTCGATGACGGGGGTGAACCGTTGTTTAAAAGCACGTTGATCTCCGCAGCGAATTTCCACGTCGATCCACTCGTCTTTTGATCCGACGAGATAGCGCAGCATGAATTTGCCTTTTACTTCTCGTTGCTCAAAAGCCTGGTGTGGCGCTTGGACGAATGCGGCGCAGGCATGCAGGGGAGGCGAAATGCTGCCGACGATCGATACGATTCTGTTGGCGTTGCCACAGTCTGCGAGGGAAACGATCGAAAGAAGGATTATCGAAAGTTGAGCGACTCTATTCATTGGACACCGTATCGACCTTCAATTCCATGCCGACGATTTCGCGGTGAAATAATAATTCAACTCGCAGGTGCGAGGATGCCCGAGTTCAAATGCGCGTCAGATCGATCGTAGCGTTGGGTAACGACACCGCGAGCAATTCCCGCAAACGTGCTTCGACCAAATGAATGTGCTCGATCCGCTGCGGCCCACAAAGTGAATACAAGTAATCAGTTCCCACGTTGCCGCGCGCCGCACGGCTGACGGTAACATCGTTCGTGCCGCACGCATCCACCCAGATACGACGCAACACGGAAGGCCCGATGCCTTGCCCGCGATTCAACCGAAAACAGAAGAGCGGAAAAACGTGACTCATGCCGTGCACTCTTTTTAATGAACTCATCCACGCAACCTCGATATCTACTGAGCATCTCGCGAAATATCGCCAACTACATTCATGCCGGCGATGATCTTGTCGCGCAATTTGACCGCCGCGCCAGGTGCGCCGCCGGGTATCAATATTTTCGCTCCGCCGCGCAGCAGGATTCCGAACTCGTTGCTGGCGACCGGCAGCACCGCCACGATCTCGTCGAAATCGATGACGGCGCCGTCGACGTTCATCATGCGCATACACCAAACTCCGTTGGGAATGATTCAGGGCCGCGTAATCCAGCCGTCACGCGAAAAGGAAGTATGGCGGCTTGGCGCGCGTCGGACGAAGATTGGCGCAAGAGGCGCTGGAGCACGCAAACGCGCGCCAGCGTTGGAGAATACTACTCCTGCCAGCGACGCTTCCGAGTATTTTGCGAAAAAATATATTTCTGGACGCTCGATGTTGCCCAACGACGCAGCAATTCCTACCATGCAATATCCATGGCGATGAGCCGGAAATATATGAACGCTACGTCGAGCTGGGTTGTTTGGGCATTACTGTCGGCCGTCTTCGCTGCGCTGACGGCCATCTTCGCGAAAATCGGCATCCAAAACGTCGATTCGGACTTCGCCACATTTCTGCGGACGATCGTAGTGGTGTTCTGTCTCGGCTTGTTCGTCGCGATGGCGGGGAAGTGGAGCAATCCGTTCGAGCTCTCGCGACAGACGTTGCTGTTTCTCACACTGTCCGCGCTTGCGACGGCGGCGTCGTGGATGTGTTATTTCCGTGCGCTGCAAATGGGGCCTGCGTCACAGGTCGCGCCGATCGACAAATTCAGTGTCGTTCTCGTTGCGGTTTTCGCGTTTGCGTTTTTAGGCGAAAGACCTTCGCTGCGCGATTGGTGCGGAATCGGATTGGTTGCCGTCGGCGTCATCGTGTTGTCGATCAAGCGTTGATCGATCTTCAAAGCGTCAGCTGCAATCCTGCATACATTAGAAAATTACTATTGTCGTCGAGGCTGTTATGGATGTCGCGCCCGGCAGAAAACAGCAAGCGCAAGCGATCGGTCAACGTAAATCGGCCGCCGAGGTTGAAAAGACATTCATTCGCGCCGGAATGCACGTCGGCTTCATCGTGAATCTCTGCCAGGATTTCGACACGCTCGGATAGATGTCGGCCAACGACAATGCCGCCGATCCAGCTGTCGCGTAGCTCATCGCGCAACCATCGGCCTACTTCGACACCGACTTCGAACTCACCGATGGGATGCTGAATTTCCACCGGAACCAGCAGTCCCGTTCCAGGTTCGGCCAGGCCGCGACGCGACGAATTCGCACCGGGATAAATGAATTCGATTTGCGGATACGTGGAGATTTGCCAACTATCGTCGCCATCGTCGAGAAATCGCCATTTCACGCCGGCCAGACCGTTTCCTACGCCATCACGATGCGGCGATCCATCGACTTCGAATGGCGTTTCCAGTTTCAACTGAATGCGATCGCCGACGCCGTAGTTGAAATCGATGAGTGGCGCTTCATAGCTCGAAGCGACTGATGTCTTGTCGACCAGCAAGGCGAAATTGACCTCATAGTGGCCATCTCCCGGAGTTCCGGGATCGTCGGTGACTAGCGGAGGGCCGGCTTGAGCGAAGGCGACATTGCATTTGATCGCGATGCAGCATAAGCACAATGCTGCGCGAGCGAGCCGTTGAAGGATATTCATCGCGAAACTTTAGATGAGAGGCGATTGCAATTACCATAGACGTCGTTCGATATCGCTCGAATTTACAGTTTGTTTCACGAGTGCCGTTGCAGGGTGTTCAGTCTGTCGCGTGCAGGATAACGTTTCAATCGCTGCGGCGAATTTGCAATCGATAAGGAGAGGATATGGCTAAGGCAAAAAAGAGATCCACCAAAGCAGCCGCGCGCAAGACGCCGGCGGCGAAGAAGTCGGCAGCCGCGAAGAAAGCGACTGCCAAACGAAACGTAGCGGCGAAAAAAGCAGTTGCAAAAAAAGTGGTCGTGAAGAGCAAATCCGCTCCGAAGAAAACCGCCTCGCAAAAAACGGCAACGCCGAAACAAAAGCCGATCAAGCAGATGAAAGCAAAACCTCAGCGCGCCGAAAAACCGCCCAAACAAGCGAAGCCGAAAAGCAACGCTACACCCAACGACAAGAAGAAACTTGCCGTTCAACACATGTGGGATTTGGTTCAGGCTAAGAAACAGCGTGCCGCCCAGCCTCCCGCATGGCAGGCCATCGAACATCATGATCATCCGGCACCGCGCACATCGACCGATCTTTCATCGGATCAAAGCGGATCTTCATCGCCTCCGGAAATGCCTGGACACCGCGATCGCGGAACAGGCTAGTCACAAATTTGAGAACGAAACAGACGCTTACGCATCGGTAGGCGTCTGCGTTTCGCTCACTTCGTTGCAATGCCGACCGACATAAGCCAATCGCGCAGCGTAGCCGCCGCCTTCGAATCATTTTCGAACCGCATGTCGCTGACGGCGCCGTCGCTACCCAATTCCACGTCACGATAGCGATTCGCGCCTGCGTCGAGAATGTACGCATGACACGTGCTGACGCCGGCATCGCGCACGCCGGTTAGAGACGCGCTGATATTTCCTTTTATTGCATCGTCGACAAGTGCGAGATTGTTCCGCAGTTGGTCGGGGTCGATCTTGTTCGACGTCGTCGCACCAGCGAAATGTGCGCGCAAATTCGACGAATCATAGTAAGTGGCGCCGCCTTCTTTTTGCGGAGTGGGGCGAAGTGCCATGTCACGCAGACTATAACGAACGATGACGCCGTCGCGTCCGATTGCAGCTCCACTCATCACGAATCCCCACGCGGTGTTTACGCGATAGCATTCGAACACGGGATCGAACACGACGGCAGGTTCGCTGGCGAAAGCGGTTCCGATCAGAGTGAGGAACAACAAAAAAACTGGTCGCATACAAATCACCTTACATTCGTTTCGGACTTCGTAACGGCTTGACGCATGTGCCGACATTATTCGCTTCCTGCATTCCGCTCACACGAGGCGCTAAAACAGGTGTAATTTATCGCGGCCGATACAATAATTGGGAGTTCGAGTGACTAAGCCAGACGACGGCGAAACGGTGTGGATAGAGTATCCGGAAGGCAGACGTTTTCGCGCGACTTATCGTCTCGACTCCGATTCTTTCGTCGCCGCCGACGAAAAAACGATTGCAGCGCGCGATGTCGCCAATTGGTCGCGCAGCGAACATGAAGATTACGACATCAGTGATGATCCGAAGCAGGCGCTCGGCGGAAAGTTGACGCGCGACCAATGACGCCGAAGCGTATTGTGCTGAGCCGCAAGGTTGGCGCATCGACGCAGCTAAGTGCTGCATGAACAATCCGCTATCGACGATTTGATCTCACCGGCATGCGATCCCACGCGTGATAGCATCGCTGCGCTTCAATGCGCGTCGTCAACCCAATCACAAATCGGAGGTGTCCCATGGTGTTGTCAATTCATCCCGCCGTCGCTCCGCTGGTCGCTCTCATCGCCGGCATTCTCATTCTGCTCGTACCTCGCATTCTCAATTATGTGATTGCGCTGTACTTGATCGTGATCGGCATTCTCGGGCTTTTCGGCAATCACGTTTTCTGACGAACGCGTCGAACAATCCGCTGCGCGACAGGTCACTTCGCGCAGCGGTTGCGATGGATAGCGGTAGCGGCACGAGAGGTAGTTCTAAGAGTCTCTGCTGAGGGAAACCACCAGAATTCCTGACAACACTGACAGCTGTATCGCCGCGGCAAATGGCCAAAATGAATCCCGAAGTCAATCAACAGGGACAAGGCCATGGGTATGTATATGTCACACGGAGAGTACGCAATCAGGGCATTCGGCAGAGTCGTTCGAGTGGACGCGTGGGGTGCATGGGGCGTAGATCAGACACTGGCCTACGCGCACGATCTCAAACATCGCATTGACGCCATGCCGCACGGATTCGCGATCCTCGCCGTTTCGCACGGTCAGTCCCTGTGCTGTCCCGAAGCCGAAGCCATCATGCGTTACAGCGTGCGCTCGCGAATCACCCGCGGATGCCAGGCGCAGGCGACCGTCGTGGAAAATAACGGACTCGTGGACATCGCGCGATCCGAACACAAGCAGCTTTATGTTCATGAAGGTTTGAAGCAGGAAGTTTTCTGCTCGACATCGGATGCTGAAAACTGGCTTGAGCACAACGGATTTCCGGAAGCGGGAAATATCGAGATGGGTGCCATCCTCGACCTGGAGCACATGCTCGGTCTCACGCATACGCACGCGTTCGGCGCGAAGCCGGAGTTGCTGCACTTTTACGTCTAATCTTCTGCCGGGCGTTCTGCCCGGCAGTCTTATCTGACCTCGCGTTAAATCGCGATTCGGCCGTATATACCTCTAACGCAAGTATTACTGTTCGCTAACAGCCACGTGATTAGAATTGCGCGGCGCAAGCGGTATCGCTTGCGTGCAGGCTTGTGTGGATTTCTATGCACTGGCCGATAAATATCTGTCCATTTTCGTTTCGGAGTTGACAATGAAGACTGCACTACTGGCCGCGATAGCCGGTTCCACGATGACGTTTGCCTTGGGTGCTTACACGGAAGAGGCGCTAACTCAAGCCGCCGGTGGGCCGCTCAACATCACGGTTCACGATGCTGGCGGGAAGACGTTTTCGGTTGCCGCCGTATACAACACGATGAGCTATTCCGGCGGAGCGCTGGCGATCGATTACACCAGCGACCAGTTCCTCTGTTCGGGATTCGAAGAATAAGGTTGATGGCCGCCTCGTCTTGAGGCGGCTTTTCCAACGGATGGAAATCGATTGCGGATGGGTCGCGCGGGTCTCGTGTTAACATCGAAACCCGTTTGGACATCCAAAAAATCGCGAGGCGCGATGCAGATTCACAGCAAGCTGCCCAAGGTAGGCACCACGATTTTCACCGTCATGTCGCAGCTTGCGATGGAACACAAAGCGGTGAATCTAGGACAGGGATTTCCGGATTTCGAAGGACCGCAATCGCTGCGCGACGCGCTTGCCGCCGCGATGAACTCGAACAAGAATCAATACGCGCCGATGACTGGCGTGGCGCGATTGCGCGAGCAAATCGCATTGAAGACCGAGCGTCTTTACGGCCGCAAGGTAAATGCCGACGCTGAGGTGACGGTGACCAGCGGCGCAACCGAGGCATTGTTCGCGGCCATAGCGTCGACCGTGCGCGCCGGCGAGGAAGTCATCGTTCTCGATCCGTGCTACGACAGCTATGAGCCCGCCATAGAACTCTGCGGCGCAACGGCGATCCATGTTCCGCTTCGACTGCCTGATTTCTCCGTCGACTGGCAACAGCTGAAGGATGCCGTCACGCCGAAGACGCGCATGATCCTGATCAATTCGCCGCACAATCCATCGGGTGCGGTGCTAAGTGTGGAAGATCTCGATGCGCTCGCGGAAATCACGCGTGACACAGAAATTCTCGTGCTCTCCGACGAAGTGTATGAGCACATCATTTTCGACGGACTCGAACATCAAAGCGTTTCGCGTCATGCCGAATTGGCGGCGCGCAGTTTCGTGGTCAGCTCATTCGGCAAAACCTATCATTGCACGGGGTGGAAAGTCGGGTATTGCATCGCGCCTCAGCCGCTCAGCGCGGAGTTTCGGAAGGTGCATCAGTACCTGACGTTTTGCACGTTCAACCCAGCCCAATGGGCATTTGCCGATGCGCTCGAAAACGATCCGCAACACTATCTCGACCTTCCCGCGTTCTACCAAACGAAACGCGACCACTTCCGGAAATTGCTGGCGCCCTCGAAATTCAAATTGCTGCCTGTCAAAGGTGCTTACTTTCAGCTCGTCGATTACTCAGCGATCTCGGGCAGTGACGATCTGAATTTCTGCGAATGGCTCATTCGCGAAGCGGGCGTTGCCGCGATTCCTGTTTCAGCGTTCTACGAAACACCGCCGGATGCGAAAATTGTCCGTCTTTGTTTTGCGAAGAACGATGACACGCTCAACGCGGCGGCGGAACGACTATGCAAACTCTGAGAGTTTCGTTGATTCAAGGCGCGACGCGTTGGCACGATCCCGCTGGAAACCGCGATTATTACGGCGCCTTGATGGCGCCCTTGCGCGGCCTAACCGACCTCTGTGTTTTACCGGAAACGTTCACCAGCGGTTTTTCGAACGACGCGATTCACAGCGCAGAGAACATGGATGGACCGACCCTCGAATGGATCCGCACGCAATCGAAAACGCTAGGAGCCGCGATTACCGGCAGCGTGCAGTTGCGCGTCGAAGGTCCGGCCGGTACCAATGTATACAATCGCCTGCTGTTCGCGACGCCGGATGGTGAAGTGAGGCATTACGACAAGCGACACTTATTTCGTTATGCCGGCGAACATGAACGTTATTCGGGTGGTACAGAACGACTGATTGTGGAGTGGAATGGTTGGCGCATTTGTCCATTGGTGTGCTACGACTTGCGCTTTCCGATTTGGATCCGCAATCGTGTCGAAGCCAAATCCAAACAGTTCGATTACGACCTGGTCCTCTTCGTCGCCAACTGGCCGTCTGCCCGAGCGCACGCGTGGCGCACGTTGTTGATGGCACGTGCGATGGAAAATTTAAGTTATTGCGTTGGATTGAACCGGGTCGGTACGGACGGGAACAGTCTGCACTATGGCGGTCAGAGCACGGTGCTCGATTTTCTCGGTCAACCGCTAGTTGAACTGGGCGCGCAGGAACAAGTCGTCACAGCCACGCTGTCGCGCGAGGCGCTCGCAGCGCATCGCGAACGTTTTCCGGCGTGGATGGACGCCGACGAATACCGCATCGGTATTTAGAATTTTGAGGCGACGCATTACGCCGCACCAAGATCGTCGCGCATCTGGTCGCGGCTTGCGCTCAATTCTCTGGCGATAACGCTGGATGATTCTTCGGTACTGCCACGTTGCAGCCGCATTAACTAAGCAGTTTTACTTTTGATGACATCGAGCGCTATATAACTGCGTTCGCACTGCAGAATTTATGCGGAAAATGGTTGCTCGCATCCAACACTGCCGGTTTCCAGTGTAAGTGTTCAGTTCGGCCGGCTTTTTACGTTTATGTGAGAAGGAAGAATACGCGTCGTTGACGCGAGGCTAACGTCCAATTGCCGGTTTCTGACCGAATGCAGTCACGTTCGGCCGCAGACGGTGCTGCTAGAATATTTCGGTGGGTTGTTTTTTAAATTCCATTCTGATGGGGAGTTAAATTATGAATAAATTGATGATGTGCATGGCGGTAGCGTTGGTTGGCGTGGCTTCAACGGGTAGCGCGTTCGCCGCAGGCGATGGCAAGCCGGCGATCGGCGTGGCTGAGTTCAAGAACGAGACGGCGGCATCCTGGTGGGGCGGTGGCGTCGGTTGGGACTTGTCGAGCATGCTTTCGAACGAATTGTCCTCGTCCGGCGATTTTCGCGTCGTGGAGCGCCAGAAACTTCAGAACGTTCTTGAAGAACAGAACATGGCGGCATCCGGTCGCGTATCGCCAGGCACCGGTGCGAAGATCGGCAAGCTGACTGGTGCGCAATATCTTGTTATGGGAACCGTCAGCGCTTATCAGGAAAATACATCGAGCACCGGCGGCGGCCTCAGTTTCAAGGGCATCGGTCTGGGTGGCAAGCAGAGCGAGGCCTACATGGCCATCGATCTGCGCGTCGTGAACACGACGACGGGTGACGTGGAGTTCTCGCGCACCGTCGAGGGCCGCAGCAAGAGCAGCGGCGTTTCGGTTGGCGTCTATCGCGGTGGTTTTGGCGGAAATTTGGCGCACGAAGAAAACACGCCGGCCGGCAAAGCAATCCGAGCGGCGCTCGTCGAAGCCAGCGAATATCTGGATTGTGCAATGGTCAAACGCGACGGTTGCATGGACGAATACAACGCAAAAGAGCAGAAACGTCGTCAAGGCGACAAAAAAGCGCTGAAGCTAGACTAGTTCATCGCCTTCGCCTCGGATCACGCAAACAAAAACCCGGCACGCCGAAAAGGTATGCCGGGTTTTATTTTGGTTCTTTTCCAAGTGAACTGAGCGGCGTGAAATTAGCGGCCGGGTGGGCGTCTCGACCTGCCGCGACCGCGCGGCGGCGGCCGACCATCTTGCGGTGGTTGCGCGCGATTGCCGATGTCGTCACTGGGAAATTGCTCGTCTGGACGCCGACGCTGCTGTTGTCCTTGACCGGCCGGTCCCCGCGGTTGATAGCCACCCGTCACCGGCGGGCGCCAGCCGGCATTTGGATTTTGATTCGGCCCACGCCGTTTCGGTGGCGGACGACGGCCCGTATTGTCGCCACCCTCGTTGCCAGGCCAGCTCGGTTTCGGTTGATACGGCCGAGGTTGATATCCCGCCGTCTGACCTTGATTGCGCGCGAAGCCCGGACCGCGCGGCGCATTCGGATTCCGATTCTGATTTTGTCCCTGACCGCGTCCTTGGCCACGCGACTCCGGACGATTGCCGGTACGAGGTCCGCGTTGATCGCGATTCTGCGGATTGCCACTTCCGGGCGGACCACGCCGTCCCGGTTTTTTCTTCGGACCGCGGCGTTCGCCGGGTCGCGAAAAAGGCTTGTCTTCGCGAATGCGATCGAACGCGCGCAGTTCGCGGCCTTCGTCGGAGGCGCCCGTCCACGCTTGTTGCGTGCGCGGCGCCGGACGGAATTCGCTGGCGTTTTTCGGTGCACGACGCTGGCCGATAACGGCTTGTAACGTAAGCGACGGTGCGGCGTCGTCCGCGCCGACCATCTCGCGCAACGCTTTGATCTGATCCGGTTCCAGCGCCTGGTTGTGTCCCTTCAGCAAGCCGCGCGGCAATTCGACGTTGCCATAACGAATGCGTTTCAGGCGACTGACCATCAAGCCCTGCGATTCCCACATGCGGCGCACTTCGCGATTACGACCTTCTTTTATGACGACGCGAAACCACGAGTGGCTGTCGCCGCGACTGATGACCGCAAGTTCTTCGAAACGGGCAGGGCCGTCTTCGAGCTCGACTCCGTTCTTCAAGCGTTCCAGCGCTTCGTCCGCCACTTCGCCGTGCACGCGGCAAATATATTCGCGCTCGACCTCGGCGCTCGGATGCATCAGACGATGCGCTAGGGCTCCATCCGTGGTCAACAATAATAATCCGGTTGTGTTGATATCGAGACGTCCGACGGCGATCCAGCGCGCGCCTTTGAGTCGGGGCAATTGCTCGAAAACGGTGGGACGACCTTCAGGATCGTCACGCGTCGTAACAACGCCTTCGGGTTTGTGGAACATCAATACTTGCGCGTGTTCCGCGCTATCGTTGATCGCGACGAACAGTTTGGCGTCCATCTCGATGCGATCGCCAACGCGCACGCTCGAACCGATTATCGCAACTGCGCCGTTGACTTTGACTTCACCGGCTTCGATGCGTTCTTCGAGCATACGTCGCGATCCCAGGCCCGCGTTCGCGAGCACTTTGTGCAAGCGTTCTTCGATAGCCGGGCCGGCATTCTGCGAGCGCTTCAGCGTGAGAACCGTGCGTGTCGGTGTGTTCATGCCGAATGCTCCTCGGCCGATTCCGACGATCCGTCGTTCGCGGCTCTCACGTCGTCGTTCTCCGCTTGCACCTCGTGCGGAATTTCATCGGCGATATCCTCTCCGCGCGAATCGTTGTCGCCGGAAGGCGGTGCAACCGGGCCCAGCGTCAATTGCGGATCGAATTCTTCGATGTCCTTGATTTCGGCGAGCGGCGGCAATTCATCGAGCGATTTCAAATTGAAGTAATCCAAAAATAAACGGGTGGTGCCGAAGAGAGCGGGCTTGCCGGGAACGTCGCGATAGCCGACGACGCGAATCCACTCGCGTTCTTCCAGCGTCTTGACCATGTTTGAAGAAACGGCCACGCCGCGAATGCCCTCGATTTCGCCACGCGTGATCGGCTGTCGATATGCAATCAGCGCTAACGTTTCGAGCAAGGCGCGCGAATATTTGGTCTGGCGTTCGGTCCACAAACGGGCGACCCATGGGTGGACATCTTGCTTGATCTGATAACGGAATCCGGAAGCGACTTCGACGAGTTCGACGCCGCGTTCAGCGCAATCTTGCGTGAGTTCTTCGATAGCGCGCGCGATTTCTTCGTGCGTCGGCGCTTCGTTCTCGCCGAATATCGCCGATAGTTGCGGCAAAGACAGCGGCTGAGCGGCGGCTAGCAGGGCGGCTTCGACAATGCGTCGGAGTTGTGTGGAGTCGGTCATAAAATTGTTCTTTAGGAATTCATTGATGGCGACCATTGGCGGATCGCTTAGACGGTTGCGAGCGATTTGATGTAGACAGGCGCGAGCGGCTCGCTCTGCATGATTTCGACGAGATGTTCTTTCGCCAGTTCGAGGATCGCGAGAAAGGTGACGACGATGCCGAGTCGTCCTTCGTCAATTGAAAACAGTTTTTCGAACGGATGGAATTCGCCGTCGCCGAGCGTTTTCAGTACGTCGCTCATGCGATTTCGCACGGACAGCGCTTCGCGCTGAATCGCGTGGTGGCCCATCAATTCGGCGCGTTTGAGAACGTCTTTCAGCGCCAGCAACAATTCACGCATATCCACGGGCGGCGGAAGGCGAATTATATTTTTCTCGGGCACGAATGCGGTCGCGACGGAGAAATCGCGTTCCATGCGCGGAATGCCTTCGATGTGTTCGGCGGCGCGCTTGAATCGTTCGTATTCCTGCAGACGACGCACCAGCTCGGCGCGCGGATCTTCTTCGATGCCTTCCTCGGACGGCGGACGCGGCAGGAGCAGTCGCGATTTGATCTCGGCCAGAATCGCCGCCATCACCAGATATTCGGCCGCCAATTCCAGACGCAGGTTTTGCATCAGATCGATGTAATCGACGTATTGTTTGGTGATCTCGGCGATCGGAATATCGAGGATGTCGAGATTCTGGCGGCGAATCAGATACAGCAAAAGATCAAGCGGACCTTCAAACGCTTCGAGAATGACTTCGAGCGCATCAGGCGGGATGTAAAGATCCTGCGGCATCTGCAGCACGGGCTGGCCGCGCACGAGTGCGAGCCGCATCTCTTGCTGCTGCGGCACCGGAGAAAATATGGAGGCGTCTACGCTTTCAGCGTTTTCGACGGCCTGGGTGTTCATGCGCGATGATTCATGCGTTCGGGCTGCTCACGCAGCAAAATATATTTGTGACATTGTGGAAAAGTTCTGCACGTAATTCCGCGACCTGATTGCGCCGCGGACATCGGCGTCCGCCCTGGCGAATGTTTCCGCGATCCACTCAGACTTTGTCGGTAGCGATTTCGCCGCAACGATCCTGCGAAAATCCATGCCGTCTGCACGCCATCCGGTTCGGAGACGACACAGCATCGAGTGAAAGTTTGGTTTGCGCGGGCGGGTCGTGCGTGGCGCCGGATCTTGCCGGCACGCTAGGCGGGCTCGCGCTACGAACGCAAGCCTACGGGGATTGCGTGCACAAGTCCAGTGTTCCGAACACCGCTCATGCTGGCTTGAATCGTGCCGATATACCCATATTGACCAGGCTCACATCGCTTGTTAGCGTCACCTCGTATGACTCCACTGCATTCTAAACTCGACGCGCGTGCGCGCCAGTTGCTGCGCGCGCTGATCGCGCAATACATCGCCGAAGGCGAGCCCGTCGGCTCGCGTACGCTGGCGAAGAATGCGGGTTTGGATATCAGTCCAGCCACAATTCGCAATGTAATGTCGGATCTGGAAGAGCTCGGTTTGCTGTCGGCGCCGCACACGTCGGCGGGGCGCGTGCCGACCGCGCAAGGGTACCGTGTGTTCGTCGACAGCCTGCTCGAACTCAAGCCGCTCGACGAACCGCAAGTCGACGCCTTGCGGCGCGAATTACCGACGCAGGCCCCCACGCAGGATTTGCTCAATGGCGTGTCGTCGTTGTTATCGGACGTCACGCATTTCGTCGGCGTCGTAACTGTGCCGAAACGCGAAGAATTCCCGTTCAAGCACATCGATTTCGTGCCGCTCGGCGGCAATCGTGTGCTGGTTATTCTCGTCTTCGCCGACAACGATGTGCAGAACCGTGTCGTGGTCACCCAGCGGATGTATTCGGCCGGCGATCTGGAACAAGTGGCGAACTTCCTCAACGCGAATTACGCCGGACTGCGCATGAGCGAAATTCGCGAACGCCTTTTGCGCGAAATGCGTGAGACCAGTCATCACCTTCATCAGCTGATGGTGGCTGCCGTCGACGTCACGCAAAACCCGTTTCCACAGAATGTGGGCGCCGACATGCTGGTCGCCGGACAGATGAACCTGATGGGATCTCAAGGGTTGTCGAACATGGATCGGCTGCGCGAACTGTTCGAAGCGTTTCAGCGCAAGCGCGATCTGCTCGTGCTGCTGGAAAATTGCGCGAGCGCAGAAGGCGTACGCTTATTCATCGGTGAAGAATCTGGCTTTGCTGCGCTGGATGCCTGCAGCGTTATCACCGCGCCCTATGGTGTCGAAGGCCGCATTCTGGGCGTGCTCGGCGTGATCGGACCGACGCGAATGGCTTATCAGCGCGTCATCCCGGTGGTGCAGGCAACGGCAAATATTCTCAGCAGCGCCTTGAATAGTTCGCAGCAAACGCAATAATTCGCATGTGATTTCGAATAGGGAGGCTGGCGCAGCATCGCTGTCCGGTCGCTTTTTGCTTGTGGAGAGACAATACGCATGGAAAACACGAATCCAAATCCGACGGTCGATTCCGCCGATGGCGTCGAAGCCGATATCAATCAATTGAGCGACAGGCTTGCCGAGTACGAAAACAAGCTCGGCGAAATGCGTGAGGTGTTGTTGCGCGAACGGGCCGAAATCGAAAATCAGCGCAAACGTTTACAGCGCGATCTGGAACAAGCTCGTAAGTTCGCCAATGAGAAGTTGCTAGGGGACTTGCTCCCGGTTTGCGACAGCCTCGAGCGCGGTCTTTCCGTCGAGAAGGCCGACATTACGTCATTACGCGAAGGAATGGACCTTACGTTGAAGGCACTTCTGAAGGTGGCCGAAGGCAATGGTCTGAAGCAACTCGATCCGCTCGGCCAACCGTTCAATCCGGAATTGCATCAGGCCATGACCCTGATCGACGCGCCGGACAAGGCGCCCAACACTGTCGTCGCCGTGATGCAAAAGGGCTATGTGCTCAACGACCGTTTGCTGCGGCCGGCGCTGGTGGCGATTTCCAAAGCCAACTCCTAGCCGACCAGGTTTGCATCGAAGGCTTGAATTGACCTGAACTCCCCCAATTTTTCAGTTATGCGCGGCCGTGAGCCGCAACTTTTTTGGAGATAGTGACAATGGGTAAAATTATCGGTATCGACCTCGGTACGACGAACTCGTGCGTCGCGGTCATGGAAGGCAACACGGCGCGCGTGATTGAGAATTCGGAAGGCGATCGCACCACGCCGTCCATCGTCGCGTTCAAGGACAATGAAGTATTGGTCGGCGCGACAGCCAAGCGGCAGGCGGTGACCAATCCCAAGAACACCTTCTACGCGGTAAAGCGCCTCATCGGCCGAAAATTCACCGACGCGGAAGTGAAGAAAGATCTCGACCTCGTGCCGTACAAGATCGTCGCGCACGATAACGGCGACGCTTGGCTCGCCACGGCGGACGGCAAAAGTCTGTCGCCGCAAGAAATCTCGGCCAAGATTCTCATGAAGATGAAGAAGACGGCCGAAGACTATCTCGGCGAACCCGTCACCGAAGCCGTGATCACGGTTCCCGCGTACTTCAACGATTCGCAGCGCCAGGCGACGAAAGATGCCGGCCGCATTGCGGGCCTTGAAGTCAAACGCATCATCAACGAGCCCACCGCCGCAGCATTGGCTTATGGCATCGACAAGAAGGGCGGCGACCGCAAGATCGCGGTTTACGATCTTGGCGGCGGTACGTTCGATATTTCCATCATCGAAATCGCAGAAGTCGATGGCGAGAAGCAGTTCGAAGTGCTGGCGACGAACGGCGACACATTCCTCGGCGGCGAAGATTTCGACAAACGTCTGATCGACTTTCTCGTCGACGAATTCAAGAAAGAATCCGGCGTCGATCTGAAGAACGATTCGCTCGCGTTGCAGCGTCTGAAAGATGGTGCGGAACGCGCGAAGATCGAACTGTCGACCGCGCATTCGACGGAAGTGAATCTGCCCTATATCACGGCCGATGCGTCGGGTCCGAAGCATCTGAACATCAAGCTGACGCGTGCGAAGCTCGAAGCGCTGGTAGACGATCTGATCAAGGCGACGATCGGTCCGTGCCGCACGGCCATCAACGACGCAGGTTTGAAAGTCGGCGACATCCAGGAAGTGATTCTGGTCGGCGGTCAGACACGTATGCCGAAAGTGCAGGACGCGGTCAAGGAATTCTTCGGCAAGGAACCGCGCAAAGACGTGAATCCTGACGAAGCGGTCGCAGTCGGCGCAGCGATTCAGGGCGGTGTGTTGGGCGGAACGGTCAAAGACGTGTTGTTGCTCGACGTGACGCCGTTGTCGCTCGGCATCGAAACACTCGGCGGCGTGTTCACCAAGCTCATCGAAAAGAACACAACGATTCCGACCAAGAATACGCAGGTATTTTCGACGGCCGAAGACAACCAGAACGCCGTCACCGTGCATGTGCTGCAGGGAGAACGCGAACGGGCGAGTGCGAACAAGTCGCTGGCGAAGTTCGATTTGGCCGGTATCGAATCGGCACCACGCGGTCTGCCGCAGGTGGAAGTGACGTTCGACATCGATGCGAACGGCATCCTGCATGTCTCCGCGAAAGACAAGAAGACGGGCAAAGAACAACGCATCGAGATCAAGGCCGGATCGGGTCTCAACGAGGAAGAAATCCAGCGCATGGTGCGCGACGCCGAGGCGAACAAGGAAGACGATAAGAAATTCCATGAACTTGTCGCGACGCGTAATAAAGCCGATCAGCTCGTTCACGCGACACGCTCGGCGATCAAGGAACATGGCGGCAAAGTGCCCGGCCAAATCGGCGCGATCGAAGCAGCGTTGTCCGATCTTGAAAAGGTCATGAAAGGCGACGACAAGGATGCGATCGAATCGCGCATCACCGCGCTGGAACAGGCGGCTCAAGCCTTGGCCGGAGCCGCGCAAGCGGGCGGCCAGCCGGGTCCCGACGCCGCTCCGCAAGCGGGTGGTTCGGCGCCGAAAGACGATGTCGTCGATGCCGAGTTTACGGAAGTGAAAGACAACAAATAATCGCTAGCGATCATCGTTGATAAGATCGTAGATAATAGGCCCGCGCTCGAGGCGCACACACATAAACACCTCGGCGCGGGCCTTCTTGTTTTGGGGATTTGATGGAAAGCGGACGTCTCGAAGCGTTCACCGACGGGGTGATCGCGGTCATCATCACGATCATGGTGCTTGAGCTGAAAGCGCCGCACGAAGCGACGTGGCAGGCGCTCGCGCAAGATGGACCAACCTTTTTCAGTTATATCCTGAGCTTTATTTACGTCGGCATTTATTGGAACAATCATCATCATTTGTTGCATCTGCCGCGCGTCGTTAACGGCAAAGTGATGTGGTCGAATTTACTTTTTCTGTTCTGGCTGTCGCTATTTCCGTTTACGACGAACTGGTTGAACGAAGCACGACCGATACCTCAACCGGTTCCCACGGCAGTTTATGGAATCGTCTTGTTGATGGCCGCGTTGTCGTGGATTCCGTTGACGCGGACATTAATCACGGCAAACGGCGGTTCAAAAGGAAAGTTCGCGAAAACGCTCGGCAACAAGTGGAAGGAAACCATTTCGCCCCTGATTTACGCCGTGGCAATTGTGGTCGCCTTTTTCAGCCCCATAGTTGCCTGTGTGATGTACGCCGTGGTGGCGGCAATCTGGTTCGTGCCGGATAAACGTATCGAGCAGAAAGTGGCAGAGTCATGAGCAAGCCTTGTTATTACGAAACGTTGGGCGTCGAGCGTTCGGCGAACGACGACGAATTGAAGAAAGCGTTCCGGCGCTTGGCGATGAAGCATCATCCCGACCGCAATCCGGACAACAAAGAATGCGAGGCGCACTTCAAGGCCGCCAAGGAAGCCTACGAAGTGTTGGGCGATCCGCAAAAGCGTTCGATGTACGATCGGCACGGTCATGCGGCGTTCGAAAACGGTCGCGGCGGAGCAGGCGGTGGATTCCAGGCTGACGTCGGCGATATCTTCGGCGATATTTTTTCCGACATTTTCGGCATGGGTGGTGGACGCGCTCGTGCGCGCGGCGGCGCGGACATGCGCTACGTGCTCGAACTCGATCTCGAAGAAGCGGTGTTCGGCGTCGAAAAACGTATCGACGTGCCGACGCTCGCCGCGTGCGATGTCTGCGTCGGATCAGGTTCTGCGGATGGCAAAACTGAAACCTGCGCGACGTGCCGAGGCCAAGGCCGCGTGCGCATGCAAAATGGAATCTTTTCGATTCAGCAATCCTGCCCGCATTGCGGCGGTACGGGGAAAGTTATTGCGAATCCGTGCAAGACCTGTCGCGGCGAAGGCCGCGTCCAAAAAGACAAAACGCTGTCCGTGAAAATTCCCGCCGGCGTGGATAGCGGCGATCGCATTCGCTTGTCGGGTGAAGGTCAAGCAGGTCCGGCCGGTTCGCCGGCTGGCGATCTTTACGTGGAAGTTCACGTACGCGAACACAAGATTTTCCAGCGCGAACGCGACGATCTTTTCTGCGAAGTGCCGATCCGTTTCTCGCAAGCCGCGCTCGGCGCCGAAATGTTGGTGCCCACGCTCGGTGGCGACGCGACGATCCGCATTCCCGCCGAAACGCAAACCGGCAAATCGTTCCGTCTGCGTGGCAAGGGTGTGAGAAACGTGCGCAACGGACATGTCGGCGATTTGATTTGTCGCGTTGTTGTGGAAACGCCGGTGAAACTGACCAAGCGTCAACGCGAACTGCTCGCAGAATTCGAGTCGGGCTTCGGCGACGATGCGGCATCGCACACACCACGGGCCAGCTCGTGGCTCGATGGCGTCAAACAATTCTGGGAACGCGTCACGTCCTGAGCAGCAGCGTTGAGATGTCCGTACATCGGCCGTTTTAACCGCCGAGGAGATCGCCTTACCAATCTTCACAATGCGTGGCGTCACTTGTTGGCGCCTTTACGTTACGATTTGCGCATGAGCGAACTCGTCGATGTCGTTGTGTGGGGTTCCGCTGGCCGCATGGGCCAGTCGGTCGTTCGTGCGGTTCTGGAATCGAAACAGGCACGACTCGCGTGCGCGCTGGTCAGGCCGGGCTCGGGACTGGCCGATGAGCCACTTGATCGCGTCTTCGGTGCGCTGCCGCGCGATGTGGACTTTTCGACATCGCTCGATCCCGATACGCCTTGTGACGTACTCGTCGACTTCAGCGGACCCATCGTTTTCGATGCCGCGCTGGCATTGGCGCTCGAGCGTCGCGTTGCATTCGTCAGCGGCACCACGGGTCTGCGCGATGAACAACGTCACGCGATGGAGCACGCGGCCCACACGATTCCCGTTCTGTGGTCGGCTAATTTCAGTTTGGGTGCGGCGATGCTATTACGCACCGTGCGCCGGGTCGCGACGGCTCTGCCCGATTGGGATTGTGAGATCGTTGAGATCCATCATCGACGAAAAGAAGATTCGCCCTCCGGCACTGCGATCGCGCTCGGGCATGCAGTCGCCGACGGGCGCAAACAGACACTCCAAGCGCATGCCGTTTATGGGCGACACGGCCATGTCGGCGCGCGAAAAGCAGGTGAGATCGGTTTCGCCGCGCTTCGTGGAGGTGATATCGTCGGCGAGCATACCGTCGTGTTCGCGACGGACGGCGAGCGTCTGGAATTCACGCATCGCGCAGGCAACCGCGATATTTTCGCCAAAGGCGCGATGGCGGCGGCGATATGGATCGCGCGTCGCGAACCGGGCGTCTACACGTTCGATCAGGTTCTTGCGCCAACCGATATTTAATTCCGGCACCTATCGGATGTCTGACGCGGAACACAAGACCTTGCTCGCGGATGACGAGCCAGCGCCATTCGCGATTGAAAACGCACACGGATCCTCTCCGTTTTTCTTGATTTGCGATCACGCCGGCCAACGTATTCCACGCGCACTTGGCGATCTGGGCGTCTCTGCCAGCGAACGCGAACGGCACATCGCATGGGATATCGGCGCGGCGGCGGTCGGCTCACATTTGTCATCGCTTCTGGACGCGTTTTTTATTCGTCAGACCTATTCGCGATTAGTGATCGATTGCAACAGGCCGCTGTCCGCTGCCGGCTCGGTTGTGAGTCGCAGCGAGACGACTGACATTCCCGGCAATATCGGCATTGATGAATCGGCGCGTCACGTTCGCGCGCGCGAAATCTTTCAGCCTTATCACGATCGCATCGTCGAAGAACTGGAGACGCGGCGATGCGAAAATAAATCCACGATCCTTATTTCCGTGCACAGCTTTACGCCGTCATACCACGGTGTCGCGCGGCCTTGGCATATCGGCATGCTTTACGGAAAGGACGCGCGTGTCGCGAAGTTTTTGCTGGGGCGGATACGCGGTGAAGGCGAGTGGAATGTCGGCGATAACGAGCCTTACGCGGTGACGGCGACGACGGACTATGCAATTCCCGTTCATGGCGAAGCGCGCGGTTTACCGCACGTCGGCTTGGAAATTCGGCAAGATTTGATCGCCGATGAATCAGGACAGCGAGATTGGGCCGAAAGAATCGCCGCATGGCTGTCTACGATTCCTGCGTCAATTTGAATCAGCGCGTTACGTTTTCGCCGCGCGTTTTTCGATCCGATTGAAATGCTCGAGCATCTCAGCGTAGATGCGATCGGTTTTCTCGTGCAGATGCCCGATCTCAAGTTCCGCTTTGACGTTTATTTCGTATTCGATATCCGCTCGCACGCGATCTTTTTCGGCCTGCCGGTTCTGACTGATCAACACGAAGCATGAGAGAAAGATCGCTTCGAGCGAAACGATCATCGTCAACAAACCAAACGGATAAGGATCGAACTGCGGCAGGTTGAATTCCCATGTATTTATCGCGATCCAAATGACGAACCAAACGAGATTCAACGTCAAAAACATCATGCTGCCGCTGAACCAGGAAATCCAATCGGCGACACGTTGCAGCGGGCTGATTTTTTCTTCGACTTCCTCGTTGACGTTACGCGAAACGCGTGTGCGTAGCAGTTCGTCGGCCTTGCGCGTCATGTGACTCATCGCCGCAAGCAGACGCAGCGCCGCGTTCGGGCTTTTCTGAAAGAGCAACAACAGATCGTCGCGATCGAGTTCGAGCAGTTCGCAATCCGTCAAAGCGACTGCCGTGGCCGTGCGCGGACCACGATCGAGCAGCGCAAGCTCACCGAATACCTCGCCCGCACCCGCAATCGCCAACGCGATTTTTTGTCCTGCCGTATCGCGAATGAAAAGTTCTACTTCGCCAGAACGAACCACATATAGCGACTCGCCCGGTTCGCCGGCCCTGAAGAGTGTTTCGCCGGCGGTGAGCTGCGCGACATCGATGAACTCGGCCAGGCGCGCGCGATCGTCATCGCTGACATGTTCGAACAGTTCGACATCGGCCAGGGTTTGAGCATCACAGGGCATCGCAAAACTCCGGCGCACACACGCAAACTCGGGTTATCAGCGTGTGAAAAAAGGGCGGCTAGTGACAAATTATCGATGGAGCGTCCGATGCGATTAGCGTAGAGGCAGCGTGCAGGCGCTGTCCATGAAAAACTGAACCTGTATTACGGCGCATGCCGCCTGGGATTCCGGCTCCTACCGTCGCAAACCGTTCAATTTCCCGCTCTTTGGCACCTGAATTGCTTTTTCCTGAACCGAATAAGGGTCGCTATTTGCGACGAAACGGAATTTTCATGCTGTTGATGTCTCACGTAGCCATGCCCGCACTGGATAAACCGGTCGAGACAACGATGATCGGACGCTGGTTTCGATTGCGTCTGGCCGGGCTGTTGTTGGCGACAGCGTCGATCGCTTCGGTACTTTACGAAAATCAGGCGCGTCCGTTCACGTGGTTTTTGCTCGCGGTCACAGCGATCGCGTGGCCGTTATTTGCGCGCGATCTCGCCTCGCGCAGCCGCGATGCACAGGCATCGGAGTTGCGCAGCCTTCTCGTCGATTCGGCACTCGGCGGGTTCTGGATCGCCGTCATGCAATTCAATGTGTTGCCGAGCGTGGCCATCAGCGTATTGGTGATCTGCGACAAGATCGTCGCGGGCGGACGCGTGCTGACTATCCGCGGATTGATTGTGCAAATTGCCGCCTGCGTGCTCACCATGGCGGTTCACGGCTTCGCGTTTTCGCCTTTCACGACGATGGCGGAGATTCTCGCAACGCTGCCTCTGCTGATTTTGTATCCGCTGGCGCTGGGAACGACGATGCGCGCGCAATCACGTCGCCTGGGAGAATCGATGCGCGTACCGGCGCCGTTGGAAGCCGCGCGCCAGCAGGACACGAATCTGTCCGCAGCGTAAAATGTATTTGCTCAAATCCGAGCGTCATCGAGGTGCGCATGGCTACCACCGACGAGCGCGTCGACGCGTATATCGAAAAGTCGCCTGAGTTTGCAAAACCGATTCTGAAACACCTTCGCGCGCTCGTTCACGCGACGTGTCCAAGCGCTGAAGAAACGATCAAGTGGCGCATGCCCATGTTCATGCATCACGGCATTTTGTGCGGAATGGCCGCGTTCAAGCAGCACTGCGCGTTCGTGCTGTTCAAGCACAAGCTGGTCTTTGAAGATCAGGTCACCAGCGACGAAGCGATGGGGCAGTTCGGGCGCATCACGACGTTATCGCAACTTCCGTCGGATAAATACATCGCAACCTATATCCGCAAGGGAATGAAGCTCAACGAAAGCGGCGTCAAACTGTCGCGTGCACCGGCGAAAAAAACGCCGTTGAAAGTTCCCCCTGATCTGGCTGCTGCGTTGAAGAAAAATAAACGCGCGCTCGCTGAATTCGAGAAATTCGCGCCAAGTCACAAACGCGAATACATCGAATGGATCACCGAAGCCAAGCGCGACGAAACACGCGCAAAACGACTGACGCAGGCCATCGAGTGGATCGCCGAAGGCAAACAGCGTAATTGGAAATACATGAACTGCTGACGGCTGGGTGCGGTGGTGCGATAAGATCGTGTCCCACGCCGTGCGTTAGGAATTGTCTTGATTAGCACCTTGATCATCATCGCGATCACTTGCGCGGTCTCGTTTTTTGCATTCAACGATCCAACGTTGATGCGTCGCTTGATCCTTTGGCCGCCGGCTGTCGAGCGCCAGAAAGAATATTACCGTCTCATCACGTATGGGTTGATCCACGCCGACGGACAACATTTGTTGTTCAACATGATGACGTTGTTTTTCTTCGGTAGGAACATGGAAAGTTTTTTTTCACAGGAGCTGGGGCCGCTCGGATTCCCTATTTTCTACGTGGGCGGACTCGTCGTATCCATCCTTCCGACGTTCTTGAAGAATCGAAACAACTCGAACTATCGCAGTCTGGGCGCGTCGGGCGCCGTGTCGGCGGTTTTGTTCGCGTTCATTCTGTTGGAGCCCTGGGCGAAGATCATCGTGTTCGTGGTGCCGATGCCCGCTATTCTGTACGCGATCCTCTATATCGTTTACTCGATCTACATGGATCGCCGTGGAATAGGGAACATCAATCACAGCGCGCATTTATGGGGAGCCGCCTACGGCGTTATCTTCACGTCGATCATGGAACCGCGCGTATTGCCCCACTTCTTCAGCGTCTTAACGAATCAGGTTGGTATTCAGTGAGTTTGCAACAGTTTGCTCAGCTTGGATTCAATCGCTCAGGCCCAATATGTCTCTCGGATAAGTCGGAGAATGAAAATGAAACGGTTATTGGGTCTAGCGTTAGTGGTCAGCATCTTCATGCTGGGCGGTTGCGTGTACGGACCGGGTTACTATCAACGGCCTGCAGTCGTCTATGACGATGGCTCTGTGAGGAATAGCGGCCCAGTTGCAGACGGTGCCGTCGCGGACGGCGATTATGGTTACGCGTATGACGACGGTTACTACGCGCCGGGTTACTACTATGGCGGCGGCTATGGCCCGTGGTGCTGCTACGGCGGTTTTTATCCATGGATAGGTGTCGGCTTTTATGGCGGCTATCACGGATACGGTTACCACGGCTGGCATGGCGGTGGTGGTGGGCATGGCG
>OLMB01000160.1_pt1 | contig 32358 bp, 23 predicted proteins | sample 1604691 | NCBI WGS metagenome assembly OLMB01 (sample SAMEA104055722, study PRJEB20765) | soil metagenome | isolation source: soil
TGCTCGTGTTGCCGCTCGCGCTGACGTACGCATTCAAGCCGAGATTGGATTATCTGCCGCCGGTCAAACGCGCGGCGATCGATGCGTATTTCAATTTCCCGCCCGGCATGGCGCCGGATGTCGTCGACCGAGAAATGGTGCCGAAGATTCTCGAACGCATGAAACCGTACATGGACGGCACCAAACAACCGCAGTTGAAAAACTGGTACGTATTGTTGTGGCCCGGCGGCGGCACGATCGGTGCGCGCGTCGTCGACGAGAAACGGATTGGCGAGTTGGAAACGATCGTGCGCGACAACGTCACCGTCGATTTTCCCGATACGCGCGTCTTCACCGAAGAAGGCAATTTATTCGGCGGCTTTGGCGGCTCGGCGCGCTCCGTGTCGATCCATCTGCAAGGCGACGATAGTGCAAAATTATACAAAGTCGCCGAAGAAGGCCGTCAGCTGCTTGAGAAAAAGTTTCCCGGCGCGAACGTGCAGGCATTTCCGTCGACGGATGCCGCGCAATTGGAATTGCACGCGCAGCCGGACGATCGCCGTATCGCCGAAGCGGGATGGGATCGCGCCACCGTCGGTACTATCGTGCAGACGATGGCCGACGGTTCGTGGCTCGGCGAATATTTCGACGGCGAACAGCGCGTGCCGATCATTTTGCGCTCCAGCGGTGGCCAAACACCGGAAGAACTCGGGCAGACGCCTGTCATGACGCCGAGTGGAAAAGTCATACCGCTGGGCGATATGGTGAAACTGCAAACGGTGCTGGGACCGACGCAGATCCGCCGGCTCGATCATCGTCGAACAGTTACGTTGACGATGGATCCGCCGGCGACGCTCGCGCTCGAAGACGCGCTGAAAACCATCGACGACGATGTAGTGCCGACCCTGCGCAAAGCATTGCCCGACGGCACTATCCGTCTCGCGGGCAGCGCCGATCGACTTGGTCATATCGTCAACACCATCGGCACCAATTTTATTTTGGCGCTGTTCGTTCTGCTGCTGTTGATGGGCGCGATGTTCAAATCGTTGCGCCACGCGATGGTGATCGTGCTGACCGTTCCGCTCGCGTTGATCGGGGGGATGCTCGGTTTGCGCGTGCTCGGCTTGTTCGCGTTTCAGCCGCTCGATCTGCTGTCGATGATCGGCTTCATCATGATGGTGGGCGTCGTCGTCAATCACGCCATTTTGCTTGTCGATCTCACGCGCACCGCGCAGGAAAGTGGCGCGAGCCTCGACGACGCGATCCGCCTGTCGCTCAATCAACGTTTGCGCGCGATCCTGGCCAGCACATTGACTGGCGCGCTCGGCGCGTTGCCGATGGCGATCAATCCCGGCCCGGGCAGTGTCATTTATCGCGGACTCGCCGCGGTGAATGTCGGCGGTGTCGTGGTCAGCCTCGTCTTCTCGTTGCTTCTCTTGCCAAGTCTTATGCGGCTTTGGTTTCCGACACGCAAGCTCGATGTGGCCGTGCCGCCGCGCGGGCAGCGTCCGCGCGCGGTGAACGTCGAAGCGGAAGCTGCGTGATATTGACGCGACGTATTTTCAAAATGGAATTCAACATGAAATTCTCCACAATTAGACTTTTAAACCTTCGCGCGATCGGACTCGCCCTTTTCGCATTCGCGATGGCTGCGATGTCCGTCACAGGCCACGCAGAAGAGCGCGCACCGCCCGCGATTGTGGAAGTCGCGCCCGCAGCGACGGCGCGGTTGGCGCCCGTTCGTTGGGTTCCGGGCAGCGTGGTCAGTCGCGACGATGCGAAGATCGCAAGCGCCGAAGCCGGGCGAGTGGAGTTCGTCGCGGAAGTCGGCTCGCGTCTAAAAGCGGGAGAGCGCTTGGCCAAGCTCGACGATGAGGCGTTGCGTTTGCGTCGTGAAGAAATTCAATCGGACGTGCGGCGCGCTGAAGCGCAGCGTGCGTTGTCGGACACGCAGTTGCAGCGCTTGATAAAACTCGAATCATCGAATGCGATCGCGAAAACGCAAATCGACGAAGCGCGCGCCACGCTTGAATCCAATGTGCAGTCACTGGCGCATTCGCGCGCGCAATTGCATCAGATCGATCACGATATCGATCAAGCTGACGTGCGCGCGCCATTCGCGGGCATCGTCACCGAGCGCTTCGCGCAGCGCGGAGAATATTTGCAGATCGGCGCGATGGTGGCGCATCTCGTCGATACCGATCGCATCGAAGCGCGCGTGCAAGCACCGCTGGCGCTCGCCGACAAAGTGCGCGCCGGCACCGCCGTGAAAGTGCGCGCCGGCGGTGAAGAAAAAGCAGCGGTGGTTCGTGCGGTCGTTCCTGTGGGCGACGAGCGAGCGCGGCAGTTCGAGTTGCGCGTTGCGTTGGACCCGGCGTACGCGCTGGTAGGTAGCGCGGTCGAAGTATCGCTGCCGGAAGATGCCGGCGAGTCGTCGCTCACCGTTCCGCGCGATGCGATCGTGCAGCGCCAAGATCAGACGTACGTGGTCCGTGTCAGTGCGCAGAACACAGCCGAAAAAGTTTCCGTTTCGGCGACAATTGCGACCGGCGAGAAAGTAGAAGTACGCGGCGCGCTCGCGGCCGGCGACCGATTGGTCGTGCGCGGCGCGGAGCGCATTGTCGCCGGGCAATCACTCAAAATCGCAGGCGGCGGATGAGCTGTCGCAAGCTCGGTGTGACTCAGGACGATGGTCGAAGTTAACCGCTAACGTGGCGGTTTGCGAAATTCGCTGCCCGCTTTCCCCCGTTATTTGCGTGTACCGGCATCACTGGCAGCTGCGAGGTGATGACCATGAACACAATCCACGGGTGGGCTCGAATCGTCTTAACGGGGCTGATCCTGATTTTTTCGTCGACCGTCGTATGGGCGACCACAACGGTGTGCGTTACGGATGAAAGCGAACTTCAGCAAGCGCTGATAACGGCGCAAACGGCGAGCACGGATACCTTCATCAACATCGCCACGGGCAAATATTCCACGGCGAATAACGGCAATCAGGCGTTCGCATACGAGTCGGTAACGAATACGCATCAGCTCGAACTTACCGGCGGATACAACAGCGACTGCAGCAGTCAAACGCAAAACCCCTATCTGACCGTATTCGACGGAAACGCCGCCGACACAATCTTCCATATCACCGCGCAAGGCGGCGTATCGGTGCGTTGGGTAACTGCGCAAAACGGCGTTTCGCCGTTCCACTTCGCGAGTAATTCCGGCCCGGTCGTCGCCAATTACAACGTGCTGCGCAACAATACGTACGGCAGCATGTTCCTCACCATCACGTCGAGCGCGACAAACAAGATCGAGGCATGGGGCAATCTGATTCACGACAACACGTGTCCGGGAACTTACATTCCCGCAGCTCTGACCAATCAAGGTCCCGGCGATGTCTATTTCACCAACAATACGGTGGTCAACAACGTTGTGCTATCAACCGATGACCAGGAAATCACGGGTGTCTTTTTTTCTCCGGTCGTCGGAACTACCTATCTCGCCAACAATATATTTTGGAACAATTTAAGTAACGGACCGGATCCCATCGATGTCGAAATCAACGACGGACCTTCGGTGCTCTCGTTCAACGATATCGGCACGCTGTCGTCTCCCATCGCGCCCACGTTCAATGGCGGGTTTTCCGTCGATCCGCAATTTGTCAGCGCCAGCAATTTCCGCTTGTCTCCGTCGTCGCCGCTCCTGCGGCAGGGCACGTTGACGCCAGCAGGTGGTCTGCCGACGATCGATCTTCTTGGCAATCCTCGCACCTTCGCCAACATGGTCGATTTAGGCGTGTTCGAACGTAATGACGACATCTTCCAGGACGGTTTCGGCGATCAATAAAAAGTTGCCCGGAACGTTTTGGTTTTTGCGTGTGTAGTCGTCGATAGCAAAAAAGGGGCGTCGACATGTTCAGATTCAAACACATTATTGCAATCACTTTTTGCGCGATGGCTTACAGCGTAGCAATGGGCGAAGCGATCGCGTCTACCACCGTATGCGTGACGAACGTCGCGGACTTTCAAACCGCCCTGGACGACGCGAACGGCAGCACAAGCACTACGTTTATCAAGGTCGCGCGTGGTTTCTATGTGCTGTCCGGTACGGCGTTGAACTTCGATTCCACAGCCACTCTGCAAGGTCAGCTCGACGTCGAAGGCGGCTACAGCGACGATTGTTCGACGCAGATCAAGAATCCCGCACTTACCGTCATTAGCGCGGCAGGCGGGTCGGCGGTATTGCAGATTCAGAGTCCAGCGGGAATCTCAGTCCGTTACCTGACAATTGAAAATGGCAACGCCCCGGAATACGCGGGTTTGTTCATTCAGTCGCAACTGGGTGGCGTGATCGTCGACTACAACATTATTCGCAACAACGGCGCCGCTTCGAGCGATGGCGGCTTCTTGATCCTGGCGGACTCTCCGGCTAGCACTGCCGTCGTTCACTTGGAAGGAAACCTCATTTACAGCAATACCGCGTTGGTGAATTTCGGTGCCGGCAATGTCGCGAACAACGGCAGCGGCAGCACGTTTGTGACGAACAACACCATCGTCGCGAACCTGCAACCGAGCGGGCAGGGCGCCGGCGGTCTGGAAGTGTCGCCGACCTCGGGAACCGCGTACGTGAGCAACAACGTTGGCTGGGACAACAAGAACGCCGATTTGTTTTGGTTTAACGCCACCAGTGTGGTTGTGCTGGCGAACAACGACTTCCAGGTTGTCGGCGGAACACCCGATCCCTCAAGCGGCAACAACGTCAGCGTGGATCCGGGCTTCGTGAGCGCGAGCGATTTTCGCTTGACCGCAGCATCGCCGCTGCTCGCACAAGGAACGCTTACGCCGCCCGGCAATCTGCCGACGATTGACATCGAAGGCCATCCACGTTCCTACAACAATCTCGTCGACATGGGCGCGTATGAGCGCGGCAACGAAATTTATGGAAACTCGTTCGACGATTGATTAGTGGTGAACGGCGGTTTTAGCGAGCACGTCACGTGCTTGCTGTGTCAGCGGATGTTCCGCGCCGAATGTGCGCGTGCGCAGTTGGACGGCCGACTCAAGCCATCGCGTGGCCTCCGCCGCATGAGTGGGATCGGCGGCCAACAACCGACCCAGTTCCAGACGAGCTCCGGACGACAGCGGATGCATGCCGTCAGGTGGAGCAATCTGCGCGAACGACTCGAGCGACGCACGCAATTCGGATTGCGCGCGTTCGTTTTCATGCGCGTCCAACAGCGCCATCGCCAGCGCGTAATGCGCACGCGCCGCCTGACGCGAACGTTCGCCATAGATTTTGATCGCTTCGTCGCGCGCGCGTTGTGCGAGCGATCGCGTTTCGTCGAGCGATCCGCGGCGGCGTTCCACGTCGCTCAGCCAGGCCAGTTCCATCGAGGTGTCGTCGTCCTTGCTCTCGGTCTTGTTCGCGATGGCTTGTTTCAATTCCTGCTCGGCGACATCCAGTTTGTCCTGCAAGCTGTGCACATAACCCAAATCGGCAAGCGCCTCGGTCGTCCCCGCAAATGTGGCGCCCATTTTTTCGGCCAGCGCAGCGTGTGCGGTTTCGATGTTCTTTTCGGCGTCCGGCAAATCGTCGAGATCGGCCAGCACCAATCCGTAATTCATCATGATTTCGTACGGGAACGCAGCGTTTTGGATCGGATTGGCCTGCAGCGTCGCGAGAATCCGCTCGAATTCCGCGCGCGCATCCGCATACTTTCCTGATTCGTATTCGGCCAACGCCAGACCTTGCGAGGCATTCAGCGTGCGCAAACTGTTTGGTCCGTAGATTCCGGCGAATCCGTCGTATAAGCGGCGGAAATAATTCGCCGCCTCGTCGTAATGACCTTCGTTGAGCAGTGACGCGGCGATTCCTTCTTCATCGTTCAACGTCATCAGGTCGACATCGCCCAGAACGCGCCGATGAATATCGAGCGCTTCGCGATAGTTTTGCAAAGCGCGCTGACTATCGTGGACCGTCCAGTAACTGTTGCCCGCCAAGTTCAACGCCATCGCCAGCACTTTTTCGTCCACGTTCGGCTGCCGCGCAAGCGCGATGGCGTCGGTTGCTGCGCGCACCGCGCGCTCGCCGTTGCGTTCCGTCTCGGCGATCCATCCGACGGTGTAAAGCGTCATGACACGATCCGCTATCGGCACATTGGGAAGTGCTTCGATCCGCGTCAGCGCGTCCTCGGCCAAATCGCGCGCTTGCGGAATCTTGTTCAAATGCACAAGTTCCGTGGCCCAATCGCGTTCTGCAGTGATGATGAGCAGCGGATCACCATCAATTTGTTTTAGCGTGGCGACGGCTTGTTCGTGCAGGTCTGCAGCGGGTTTGTTCAAGCCGAGCTGAAAATAGATCGTACCCAGCGTGACCTGCAATTCCGCTTTCAACGCGGCCTGCTCCGGCGCGAGCTTGTCCAGCCGCTGCACGCCGCGATCGACCAGCTCGCGCGCCGTGATCTCCTTGCCTTTCGCAACATTCGGATCGGCTTTGTGAAAAAGATCGAGCAGGAAATCCTTCACGGCCGCCGTCGTCTGCGCCTGGCGCAGTGCTTCTTGCGCATGTGCAGCGACGCGGCGCGACTGCACCGTGATCACGGCGAGACTTGTCAGTACGATCAGCGCCAACGCACTCGCAAGCCCGACTGCGACGCGGTTGCGGCCGACGAATTTCCAGAACCGATAACGCCGGTTACCGCCCGGCAGCGCGCGGCCTTCCAGATAAGCACGAATGTCGGCAGCAAAAGCGGTGATCGATGCGTAACGCGATTCGGGCGATTTTTCGAGCGCGCGCGCGACGATTCGGTCCAAATCGCCGCGCAGCGCTCGGCGCAGAACGTCGACGTTCGCCCCGCGATGAAATGCGATTTCATTCGCCGTTTCCGCGCTGGCACCGCGCAACACGGCGCGGCTCATCGGCTCCGGCAAGTCGTCGACGATCGCTTTCGACCATCCGATCTCGCCCGCTTCGACGCGCGCGTAAGGCAGGTGTCCACAAAGCAACTCGTATAAAAGTACACCGAGCGCGTAGACGTCCGTCGCCGTCGTGATGGGTTCGCCGAGCACCTGTTCGGGCGCGGCATATTCGCGCGTCATCGGCCGCGATTGCGTCGCCGTACCGTCCGCTTCACCGGTGTCGAGCAATTTCGCGATGCCGAAGTCGAGCAATTTAGGTTGACCGTCGTCCGTCACGAGAATGTTCGACGGTTTCAGATCGCGATGCACGACCAGGTTGCGATGCGCATATTGCACGGCGTCGCATGCGTCGAGGAACAGTTTCAATCGTCCGCGAACATCGACATGCTTGGCGTCGCACCAGCGCGTAATGGGTTCACCTTCGACGTATTCCAGCGTGAAGTAGGGCGTGCCGTCATCGGCAACACCGCCGTCGTGAAGTTGCGCGATGTTCGGATGCGTCAACCGCGCCAGAATGTCGCGTTCGCGCAGAAAGCGATGACGCAATTCGCGCGTGGTGAATTCGCCGCGGATTAGTTTTAGCGCAACACTATGCCGGAATTCGCCGTCGTCTCGCTTAGCGAGAAACACGCGGCCCATGCCGCCTTCGCCGAGAAGATCGACCAACCGATAAGCGCCGATGCGATCGCCGACCTGTTGCTCTCGCGAATCATCACCAACGTCGAACAGCGAGGCGGCCAGGCGCTCGCCGCCGCCGCTGAGAAATTCGTCCGACGTCTGGGATTGCGCATCCAGCAACGAAGCGACTTCCGCGTACAAACCCTCGTCGCCGTGGCATGCGTGCTGCAGCCAGGCGACTCGTTCCGCCGACGGCTCATCGAGCGATCGGTCGAACAACGCCTTGACGCGCGACCACTCGACTGAGCCGCCACTCACGGTGTGAAATCCGATGCCCGCTTTTCGGCGGAATTCGCGTGTATCGAGAAAGACGGCGACACGCCGGATCGCACCAACCATGAGGTAGTCATGCAAGCGCTCGTATCGAAAATTTGCAGTTTGATTCTACTCGTTCTCATTCCGCTCGTTTCCCAGGCCGAGCAACCTCGGCTAATGACATGGGATATCGACGGCGTTCATCGCGAGGCGCTGGTTGTCGCGCCGAGTGCCGGAGCGCCGACCGAAAAACACCCGCTGATTTTTGCGTTTCATGGCCACGGCGGAAACATGCATGGCTTTTCCGAACACGTGACGCTGGCAAAGCAATGGCCGGAGGCCATCGTCGTATTTCCGCAAGGCCTCGACACGCCCAGCGCGCGCGATCCGAAAGGCCGCCAACCCGGTTGGCAACGCCTGGCCGGCGGCGGCGACCGCGACTTGAAATTCTTCGACGCGATGCTTGCTTCGATGCATCACGAATTCAGCGTCGACGACCACCGCGTGTTCGCCACCGGCTTCTCAAACGGGGCGTTCTTTTCGCTCTTATTGTGGATCGAGCGTAGCGACACGCTCGCAGCGGTGTCGATCGTCGCGGGCGCACTCGATCCTTCGCAGCATTTGTCGACGCCGAAACCGGTTCTGCATATCGCAGGCGATGCCGATCCGTTGGTGACGCCGGCGAAAGTCGCAGCGACAGTTGCCGAGGAACGCCGAATCGATGAAGCGCAAGGTCAAGGTTTATCGTGCGGCGAGCGTTGCACGTTGTATCGCGGTGCGCATGACGATGTGAAGTTCATCACGCATCCGGGCGGACACGAATATCCGAAACCCGCTGCCGGCTGGACGGTGGAGTTTTTCAAATCGTTGAACGCAGCGCACGGCTGAAACAGCGCGACACGGGCGGCGAACGTGTCGTCGGCGAGTAAACACGCCGGCGCACGTCGACTTGAGGCCTTACGCCGGATTCAACGCGCGCTGCAAAAACGAGCGCGCCAGTTCCCAGTCGCGCCGTACCGTGCGTTCGTGGCGCCCCGTTTCCTCGGCGATTTCCTGAAAACCCAGACCCGCAAAGAAATGCCATTCGACGAGCCGCGCCAAATCCGGATCGCGTTTTTCGAGCGCGGATAGCGCCGTGTCGAGTTCCAGCGTGCGCGACATATCGTCATGCATATTCAAACTCGAATCGACATCGGTAACGTGTGCTTCGCCGCCGCGCTTTTTGCTGCTGCGACGCCGTGCGTGGTCGACGAGGATTTGCCGCATTGCGCGCGCGGCGAGCGCGAAAAAATGCGAGCGGTCGCGCAACGGTTTGCCGTCGTGTTCGCAGAAACGCAAATAGACTTCGTGCACGAGCGCGGTCGGCGAAAGCGTGTCGCCCGGCTTGCCGCCGCGCAACGAACGGCGCGCGGACTTCTTCAATTCCTCGTAAACCGACGCATACGCCGCCGATGCCGCTTGCGCATCCCCGGCCTGCGCGGCGTTGAGCATTTCCGTCAACGACTCGGCCATCGTCATCGTCCCCATGTGCGCCAAGCCTAGCAGAAGGCAGTGGCCGATCAAGGCGGCGCGTTCAGCGCATCGAGCAATACTTTGTGGAAGCGTTGCGGATCCTGCATCCAAGACGCGTGACCGAGATCGGCGAACGTCACCAATTTCGCGTTCGGGATTTTCGCGGCCGCTTCCTTGGCGAGCACGTCGTAGTGGCCGAGTTTCGCCTGCACGTCCGGCGGCGCGAAATTCTTGCCGATGGCCGTGTTGTCCTTGTCGCCGCTGATCAACAAAACGGGAACGGTGAGATTGCCCAGCTCGTAGTACACCGGCTGCGTGTAGATCATGTCGTACAGCAACGCGGAGTTCCACGCGACACGATCCTTGCCCGGCCCCGCGAACATGCCGGCGTACATCTGCACCCATTTGTCGAATTCGGGTTTCCATTGGCCGACGTAATAGGTTTTCCGTTCGTATTCGCGCACGCTGTCGGCGGTGGTCTTGCGCTCTTGTGCGTACCACGCGTCGATGCTTTGCCACGGCACGCCTTTGGCTTTCCAGTCTTCGAGTCCGATTGGGCTAACGAGTACGAGCCGTTCGACGGCGTTCGGATACATCAGCGAATAGCGCACAGCAAGCATGCCGCCGGTGGAATGACCGATGATGATCGCCTTGTCGATGCCGAGCGATGTCAGTAACGCCTGAGTGTTGCCGGCCAGTTGCTGAAAAGTATACTGATAGTGTTCGGGCTTGGTCGATTTGCAGAATCCGATCTGATCGGGCGCGATGACGCGATATCCTGCCTTGCTGAGTACGCCGATCGTCATCTCCCAGCTCGCCGCGCAGAAATTTTTGCCGTGCAGGAGCAGGACCGTCTTGCCGTTCGCGTTGTCCGGCTTTACGTCCATGTATGCCATGTCGAGCGGCACGTTTTGCGACGTGAATGTGTAATGCGCGACGGGATAGGGATAGTCGAATCCCTGTAATTCCGGGCCGTAGGCCGCGTCGGCCGCACGCGCGATCGTGCTTAAGGCGAAGACGCCGATCAGCGCAGTCGAAAGAAAGACAGCGATGGACCGCAACATGATGAACCTCCGTGTTTTCTAGCGTTTTGCTTTCAAACGAACCTGTTCGCGCAGCGGCATTCTTTCGTGCAGGCCCAAAACGCTTTGCACGAGACTCAGGTGGGAAAACGCCTGTGGAAAATTACCGACGGCGCGCCGGCGTTTCGTGTCGTACTCTTCGCTGAGCAAGCCGAGATCGTTGCGCAGCGCGAGTAGCCGATCGAGCAATTCATCCGCTTTATCGTAACGGTCCTGACGATGATAGACGTCGACGAGCCAGAAACTGCACGGCAGAAAAACGCCTTCGCCAGCGGGCAGTCCGTCGGTCCCGCTTTCGGTTCGATAGCGTGCAACAAAACCATCGATAAGCAGATCACGCTCGATGGCGACCACGGTGCCGGCGATGCGCGCGTCGTCGATCGGCAGAAAATCGACGTGCGGAATCAGAAGCAAGCTCGCGTCGAGTTCGTCGCTGCCGAAACTCTGCGTGAAACTATTTAGGCGCTTGCTGAAACCTTGTTCGCATACCGTGCGATGAATCTCGTCGCGCGTTTTCTTCCATTGATCGACGGGACCTTCGAGTTTGAATTTTTCCGCGTCGCGCACGCAGCGATCGAACGCCACCCACGCCATCACTTTGGAATGCGTAAAGTGTTTTCGTCCGCCGCGCACTTCCCAAATACCTTCGTCCGGTTCGCGCCAGATGTCTTCGAGATGTCGTAGCGCTTCCACTTGCATCGACCAAGACGATGGCAAATGCGCCAGGCCACCTTCACGCGCCATGTGCAGCGCATCCATCATCTCGCCCCAGACATCGAGCTGCAGTTGCTTGTACGCCGCGTTGCCGACGCGCACCGGTTTCGAATTGCAATAACCAGACAGCCAGCGCACTTCTCGTTCCGAGAGCCACCGCTCGCTGCCGATGCCATACATGATCTGCAGATCGTCCGGCGTTCCGGCGAGACTGCGGTGCAGCCAATCGCGCCACGCCTTGGCTTCGTCGAAGTAACCCGCGCCCATGAACGAGGCGAGCGTGAGCGTGGCATCTCGGATCCAGCAGAAACGGTAATCCCAGTTGCGCTCGCCGCCGATACTTTCCGGCAGCGACGTCGTCGGCGCCGCGACCATGCCGCCGGTTTCGGTGTACGTGAGCGCTTTCAGCGTGAGTAGCGAGCGCACGACGGCGTCGCGATGCTTGCCGTTATACGTGCATTGCCGCGCCCAATCTTTCCAAAACTGCGCGGTCGCCCGCAAGGCTTTTTCCGCATCGAACGGATCGGGCGGTGGGCGATGTGACGGCCCGTAACTCAGGGTGAAGGCGATGCGCTGACCTTTTTCGATGTCGAATTCTGCAACGGTCGACAGCCCTTCGCCGCGTAGCGGAACGAGCGTGCGCAGCACGACTAGATTCGGTCCCGCAATGGCCACGATGCCCCCGCCGTCTTCGCGCTCGACCCAAGGCACCGACGAACCGTAATCGAAGCGCAACAATAAATGCATCCGAACGTGCGACGTTCCTTTGCGACCTTCGACGATGCGCACAATCGACGACGGCGATCCATCGGTCGGCATGAAATCGATCACGGCGAACGAATTTTCGTCGCACGAGAATCGCGTTTCGAGAATCATCGAATCGTCGACATATGCGCGCTCGGGACGGCATTCCCCGTTGGCCGGCTGAATCGTCCACCGTCCGTTCGTCTCGTCGCCGAGCAGGGCGGCGAAGCAGGCGCCGCTATCGAATCGCGGCCAGCACAACCAGTCGATGGAACCGTCGAGTCCGACCAATGCGGCCGTCGTGCAATCGCCGATCAGCCCGTATTTTTCGATGCGCAGCGGTTCACGGCGCGTCTGGCTTGGTTTCCTAGAGCCGCTATCGGCGGCGGGTTTTACGGGTGCATCCATGCAGGCTCCGCGCAATGGCGAAAGGAACTCGGCTTAGGTCGACGGCGTCGTCGACAAGCCGATCTTTACTTACGTTTGCAACGTCTACGGAGCATCGTAGGGGTCGAATTGTGTACGGTTCGTTAGCGTGCATGCGGCCTGATGCCGCCGAGCCGCTTTTAAGCAGCTTATGTAATTATTTTCAGAATCGATTCGGGTAAGTGGATGTAGACTCATCGGCTCGACGTCTCAGTAAGGATTACTGTCTCGCACGTATGGATACCGCGAACGCTACGCCACCGTCCCGCTCGGATGCATTGGTCTTTTTCGGCGCATCCGGCGACCTCGCCTACAAAAAAATCTTTCCCGCCTTGCTCGCGATGGTGCAGGGCGACGGCTTCGACCTGCCCATCATCGGCATCTCGCACGCCGGATGGAATACCGATCAGTTACGCGATCGCGCCCGTGACAGCATTGCAAACTCGGCGAAGGATCAAGACGCCAAGGTCGACGACGCTACCGTCAAAAAACTTACCGATCGCCTGCAGTACGTGGATGGCGACTATAACGACGTAGCCACCTACAGCGAATTAAAAAAAGCACTCGGCAATTCGAAGCGGCCGCTGCATTATTTGGCTATTCCACCGAGTCTTTTTGGCGTCGTCGCCAAAGGTTTGCAGAAGGGCGGATGCGCGGATGGCGCGCGGGTCGTCGTGGAAAAACCATTCGGACGCGATCTGGCTTCCGCGCGCGAGCTCAACCGGATTCTCCACGACGTATTTCCGGAATCATCCATCTTCCGCATCGATCATTACCTCGGTAAAGAGCCGGTGCAGAATCTTTTGTACTTCCGTTTCGCCAATACGTTTCTAGAACCGGTGTGGAATCGCAATTACATCGCCAGCATGCAGATCACGATGGCGGAAAATTTCGGCGTGGAAGATCGCGGTTCGTTTTATGACGGCGTCGGCACGATCCGCGATGTGATCCAGAATCATCTTCTTCAAGTCGTGACATTTCTCGCGATGGACTCGCCGCCCGGACACCATCCCGAAGCGCTGCGTGCGGAAAAGTTACGTCTGTTTCGCGCGATGCGGCCCATCGATCCGAAGCAGGTCGTGCGCGGTCAATTCAAGGGCTATCGCGACGTCAAAGGCGTAGCGAAAGATTCCGACGTCGAAACATTCGCTGCGCTATGTCTGCACATCGACACGTGGCGCTGGGCCGACGTGCCGTTCTACATCCGCGCCGGCAAGAAAATGCCGATCAGCAGCACCGAAGTGGTCGTCGACATGAAGGCGCCGCCGTTGTCGATCTTCGACGAGATCGAGCCGGCGCAATCGAATTACTTTCGTTTTCGCTTGAGTCCCGAAGTCGTCATCGCCGAAGGCGCGCGCGTGAAAATTCCCGGCGAAAAAATGAACGGCGAAGCGGTGGAGTTGGTTGCGCGTCATCACCCGCACAAAGAGAAATCGCCGTATGAACGATTGCTCGGCGATGCGATCCGTGGCGACAGTTCACTGTTCAGCAGCGACGAAACGGTCGAAGCCGCGTGGGCCGTCGTCGATAATTTGTTGAGCCACGAATCGCCCGTCGAATCCTACGAACCCGGCACGTGGGGTCCGCAATCCGCCGCGAAGATTCCTCAAGAAACCGATGGCTGGCACGATCCAAAGCCCGAAGAGAGTTCGCCCGCATGACCGATGTCGCGCCGATCGTATTCCTGCTCGATGTCGACAATACGTTGCTCGACAACGATCGCATCGCCGCAGACTTGCGCGACCATCTCGACCGCGAATTCGGCACGAAACGTCAGGAACGTTACTGGGAGATTTTCGAGGAGTTGCGCGAAGAACTCGGCTACGCCGATTATCTCGGCGCGCTGCAGCGGTATCGCGTGGAGTACATCGACGATCCGCGGCTGCTCATGATGTCGGCGTTTCTTGTCGACTATCCGTTTGCCGACCGCTTGTATCGGCACGCGCTCGAGGTGATCCGTCATCTCGGTAAGTTCGGGAAAACCGTCATCCTGTCCGACGGCGATGTGGTTTTTCAGCCGCGCAAAATTCAACGCTCAGGAATTTGGGATGCCGTCGAGGGCCGCGTGCTCATCTACATCCACAAAGAAACGATGGTCGATCAGATGGCAAAACGTTATCCGGCCGATCGCTACGTGATCATCGATGACAAACTGCGCTTGCTGCACGCGATGAAAAACGTACTCGGCGATCGCCTCACTACTGTTTTTCCGCGCCAGGGGCATTACGCGCACGATCCGAAAATCGTCGCCGAATTTCCCGCCGCCGACATCACCGTAGAAACGATCGGCGATTTATTGAGTCATGATTTTTCCGCGCTCGGCGCCAAACCCGTCGCTTCAGCGCAATAAAAGAAGCGCGATAGAGAGGACATATGAAACCCACACAACAACTGCATGAACTCGGACAGAGCCTGTGGCTCGACAACATCACGCGCACGCTGCTCGACGACGGCACACTGGCGAAATATATCGCGGAATATTCCGTGACCGGATTGACGTCGAACCCCAGCATTTTCGATGGCGCCATCGGCGACGGCGACGCTTACGATTCGGCCATCCAAACGAAAGTAGCGAACGGATTGAGCGGCGAAAAACTTTTCACCGAACTCGCGTTGGAGGATTTGCGGCGCGCCGCCGATTTGTTCCGACCGGTTTTCGACAGTACGAAACAGATCGACGGTTGGGTATCGATGGAAGTCTCGCCGCTGCTCGCGGCGGACACGAAAGGCTCCATCGATGCCGCGAAGCAAATTCACGCGCAGGCCGGCCGCGAAAACCTGTTCGTGAAAATTCCCGGCACGCCAGAAGGACTTCCAGCCATCGAGGAAGCCATCTCCTCAGGCATTCCGATCAACGTGACGCTGCTGTTTTCGCGCGATCAATATGTCGCCGCGGCCGAAGCCTATTTGCGCGGCATCGAACGTCGCGTCGAAAAGAAGTTGTCGCCGCGCGTCGGTTCCGTCGCCTCGTTGTTCATCAGTCGCTGGGACGTCGCGAGCAATAAGACATTGCCGGACAACCTGCACAACAAACTCGGCATCGCGGTGGGTCAGCAAACGTATCGCGCCTATCGCGACTTGCTCGAATCGCCGCGCTGGAAAAAACTCGCCGCCGCTGGCGCGATGCCGCAGCGGTTGCTGTGGGCGAGCACGGGAACGAAAGATCCGAAGGCTTCGGACACGCTCTACATCAGCGCGTTCGCGGCGCCCGATACGATCGACACGATGCCCGAAAAAACGCTGCACGCGTTTGCCGAACACGGCACGTTGAACGGTGTCATGGCCGTCGACGGCGGCGATGCGGAAACGACGCTCGCGCAAGTCAAGAAAGCGGGCGTGGACGTCGACGCGCTCGCCAAGCAACTGCAAAAGGAAGGCGCGGATTCGTTCGTGAAATCCTGGAAACAACTTCTGCAGCGGATCGTGGAAAAGTCGAGGAAAGCGGCGTGAGTCAGCAAATCAGTCCGCTGGCCGGAAAGCCGGCGCCGGCATCGGTTCTGGTCGATGTCGACAAATTGCTTGCGGCTTACGTCGATCTGAAACCCGATCCGTCGGTGCCGGAACAACGCGTAGCGTTCGGCACCTCCGGCCATCGCGGCAGTTCGTTCGATCGCAGTTTCAACGAATGGCACATTCTCGCCACGACGCAGGCGATCTGCGATTATCGGAAGTATAAAAATATAACTGGACCGTTGTTCATCGGGACCGATACACATGCATTGTCGCAACCTGCGTTGCAGAGCGCCGTCGAAGTGCTCGCGGCAAATGGTGTGGAAACGATGGTGTCCGCGCACGATGAATTCGTGCCGACGCCGTCGATCTCGCTGGCGATTCTCGTCTACAACCGCGGTCGTAAAGATGGATTCGCCGACGGCATCGTCGTCACGCCGTCGCACAATCCGCCCGACAACGGTGGTTTCAAGTACAACCCGCCCAACGGCGGTCCGGCCGACACCGACGTCACCGGCTGGATTCAGAAACGCGCCAATGAGCTGCTCGAAAGCAAGCTCGACGGCGTGAAACGGATACCGTACGCGCAAGCGCGGAAAGCATCGACGACGCACGAGCACGATTATCTCGATGCGTATGTCGCCGATCTCGCGAACGTCGTCGATTTCGATGTGATCCGCAGCGCCGGCATTCGTCTCGGCGTCGATCCGCTTGGCGGCGCCGGCGTACATTATTGGGCGCCGATCGCCGAGCGTTATCGCATCGATCTGACCGTCGTCAGTGAAGTCGTCGATCCACAATTCGCGTTCATGACGCTCGATTGGGACGGCAAGATTCGCATGGACCCATCGTCGTCGTATGCAATGCAGCGCCTGATCGGATTGAAAGACAAATACGATGTCGCGTTCGCCTGCGACACCGATCATGATCGCCACGGTGTCGTCACGCGTAGCTCGGGTTTGCTCGAGCCGAATCACTATTTGTCGGTGATGGTCGATTATCTGTATCGCTATCGTCCGCAGTGGAACGCGAAGGCGGGCGTCGGTAAAACGCTGGTCAGCACCGCGCTGATCGATCGCGTCACGAAACGACTCGGACGCGAACTGTACGAAGTGCCGGTCGGTTTCAAGTGGTTTTCCGCCGGTTTGTTCGAGGGTTCGCTCGGTTTCGGTTGTGAAGAAAGTGCGGGCGCTTCGTTTCTGCGTCTCGACGGAAGCGTGTGGACCACGGACAAGGATGGACTCGCCGCTGCGTTGTTGTCGGCGGAAATCACAGCACGACAGGGCAAGGATCCGGGTGAACTCTACGCGCAGTTGACGCGCGAACTGGGTAAGCCGTTCGCGAGTCGCGTCGATGCGAAGGCGACAACGGAACAAAAAGCGAAACTCTCGAAACTGTCGCCGGACCAATTGAAGAGCGATCAACTCGCCGGCGAAAAAATCGAGCAGGTGCTCGATCGCGCGCCGGGCAACGATGCGGCCATCGGCGGTATCAAAGTAATCGCCGAAAGCGGCTGGTTCGCGGCGCGTCCATCAGGCACCGAAGCGATTTACAAAATCTACGCGGAAAGTTTCAAAAGCGACGAGCACCTCAAAAATATTCTCGCGGAAGCACAACAGATCGTCGACGCGGCTATCGCTTGACGACTCACCCGTGACGACAAAGCCCAAGGAAAAATAATGTCCGACAAACTCGATCAACAATGCGTCGACACGCTTCGTTTTCTCTCTGTCGACATGGTGCAGAAAGCCGACAGCGGTCATCCCGGTCTGCCGCTAGGTGCCGCGCCGATGGCGTATGCGCTGTGGAAGAAACAGCTTAAACACAATCCGAAAAATCCGGCGTGGGCCGATCGCGATCGCTTCGTGCTCTCGGCCGGACACGGTTCGGCGTTGCTCTACAGCTTGCTGTTCGCGACGGGCTATGACGTTTCGCTCGACGACATCAAGCAATTCCGTCAATGGGGCAGCAAGACGCCCGGTCATCCGGAACGCGAGCACACGAAGGGCGTCGAAGTAACGACAGGTCCGCTCGGGCAGGGCTTCGCGAACGCGGTCGGCATGGCGATCGGCGAAGCGCATCTCGCCGCGCGTTACAACAAACCCGGTCACGTCATCATCGATCATCGCACCTGGGCGATCGTCAGCGATGGCGATTTGATGGAAGGCGTGGCGTCCGAGGCGGCGTCGCTGGCCGGACATCTGAAACTCGGCAAACTGATTTGTCTGTACGACGACAACTACGTGACGCTTGCCGCAGGCGCGGATATCACCTTTTCCGAAGATCGCGCGAAACGATTTGAAGCGTATGGATGGCATACGATCAGCATCGACGACGGTAACGATCTGGCGAAGATCAGCGATGCGCTCGAAAAAGCGCGCGCGGAAACGGAACGGCCGTCATTGATCCTTATTCGCACGCACATCGGTTTCGGTTCGCCGAAACAGGATAGCTTCAAGGCGCACGGCTCGCCGCTCGGCGAAAAAGATGTCAAGGAAACTAAGGAAAAACTAGGCTGGCCCGTCGAACCTCCGTTTCTCGTTCCGGACGCGGCGCTCGCGCATTTTCGCGAAGCGGTCGAGCACGGCAAGAAATCTGAAGACGAATGGAATGGACGTCTGGACGCCTATACGAAAGCGTTCCCCGATTTGTCGAAAGAATTGCAGGGCCGTCTCCGCGGCGAAATACCGGCGAAATGGGACGCTGATATCGAAACATTCCCTGCGGATAAGAAAGGCGTCTCGACACGCGTGGCTGGCGGCAAAGTGATGAACGAAGTCGCGGCGAAATTGCCGGCCCTGGTCGGTGGTTCTGCCGATCTCGATCCGTCGACGTTCACGAACCTGAAAACGTTCGGTGATTTCAATCCGACGCCGACCGCGAAAGAAGACGAACAAGGTTCCGACAGCGGCGGCTGGAGTTATGCCGGACGCAATCTGCATTTCGGTGTGCGCGAACATGCGATGGGCGCGATCGTCAATGGTCTGGCCGCGCACGGCGGATTCATTCCGTACGGATCGACGTTCCTGATTTTCTCCGATTACATGCGGCCGACGATTCGTCTCGCCGCATTGTCCAAATTACACGTCATTCACATCTTCACGCATGACAGCATTGCTGTGGGCGAAGACGGCCCGACGCATCAGCCGATCGAACAGTTGGCGAGTTTGCGAGCGATACCGAATGTCACCGTAATTCGTCCAGGCGACGCGAACGAAACGGCGGTCGCGTGGAAAGTAGCGATCGAGGCCAAAGGTCATCCGGTCTTGCTCATCATGACGCGCCAGAACGTGACGACGCTCGATCGCAATCAATATGCCGATGCGGAAGGTCTGCGGCGCGGCGCGTACGTGTTGAGCGACGCGAAAAACGGCAAGCCTGATTTGATTCTTATCGCGAGCGGATCGGAAGTGTCGCTGATCGTTTCCGCCGCGGAAAAATTATCGGCCGACGGTGTGGCCGTGCGTTGCGTATCGATGCCCAGTTGGGAATTGTTCGAACAACAATCGGCGTCCTATCGCGACGAGGTGTTGCCGCCAAATGTATCGGCGCGGCTCGCCGTCGAACTCGGTGTGTCGCAAGGCTGGGATCGCTACATCGGTGCGCACGGCGACATGCTCGGTGTCGATCGTTTCGGCGCATCGGCGCCGGCCGATAAGCTGCTCACCGAATACGGATTTACCGTCGACAACGTCATCAAAAGCGCGAAGGCGGTACTGTCGAAACAGAAAAAATCGTGACGCGACATTCATCAGGAGTAATGCGATGCAGTTAGGCATGGTGGGTTTGGGCCGCATGGGCGCGAACATGGCGGAGCGGTTGATGCGCGGCGGTCATAAGGTCGTCGGCTTCGATCCGAATGCGGATGCGCGTAAGGCGCTCGAATCGAAAGGCTCGACATCGGCGGACTCGTTGCAGGCGCTGGTGAAATCGCTCTCGGCGCCGCGCGTGATCTGGTTGATGATTCCGGCAGGAAAAATCACGGACGACGCAGTGACGACGCTGCTGACGTTGCTCGACGCCGGCGACTGCGTTATCGACGGCGGCAATTCCAATTACAAAGACACGTTGCGCAGAGCGGAAACCTATCGCGCGAAAAATGTCGGTTACGTCGATTCCGGCACGAGCGGCGGTGTATGGGGTTTGCAGGAAGGCTACAGCATGATGATCGGCGGCGACGAAAAAGTCGTCGATGGATTGCGGCCGATTTTCGAAACGTTGGCGCCCGCGAAAGACAAAGGATGGGGACGCGTTGGACCGGTCAGCTCAGGCCATTACACGAAAATGATCCACAACGGCATCGAATACGGATTGATGCAGGCGTATGCCGAAGGGTTTTCGATCCTCAAGCACAAAAAAGATTTCGCACTCGATCTGCATCAAATCGGCGAGATTTGGCGTTACGGCAGCGTCGTGCGTTCGTGGCTGCTCGATCTGACGACGGACGCATTGGGTAAAAATCCACAAATGGAAGGCATCGCGCCGTACGTCGCCGATTCCGGCGAAGGCCGCTGGACAGTGGATGCCGCGCTAGAACTCGACGTGCCTGCGCCGATAATCACTCTATCTCTGCTGGAACGGCTGCGCTCGCGCGATACCGATTCGTTCGCGGATAAATTATTGTCCGCGATGCGCAACGAATTCGGTGGGCATCCGATCAAGAAAGAATAAAAACGAGTCAGGCGGTGATCGCGTTCAACTCTGCGATTGCATCGTCGGGAATTTTCAGATCCGCCGCGCCGAGATTTTCCTGCAGATGCGTAACGGACGACGTTCCAGGAATCAGCAGAATATTCGGCGATCGATGTAAAAGCCAAGCCAGCGCGATTTGCATCGATGTCGCGCCAAGTTTCGTGGCGATGGCGTCCAACGCTGACGATTGCAGCGGCGTGAATCCACCGAGCGGAAAAAACGGAACGTACGCGATGCCGCGCATGTTCAGTTCGTCGATGAATGCATCGTCGCCGCGCTGCACGATGTTGTATTGATTCTGCACGCAGACGATTTCCGTCATCGCGCGCGCTTCCTCGAATTGCCGCGGCGTGATGTTGCTCAACCCGATGTTGCGAATGAGCCCATCGCGTTTCAGATCGGTGAGCACGATGAGCGGTTCGGCGATCGACGTTTCCGTCGGACCGTGCGCGCCGCCGACGCGCAGGTTGACGACATCGAGCGCGTCGAGTCCGAGGTTGCGCAAATTGTCGTGAACGGCCGATGTGAGATCCTCGCGCGACAACGCGGGAATCCACGATTTGTCTTCACCACGCCGAAAGCCCACTTTGGTGACGATGTGCAAATCGTCTGGGTACGGATGCAGTGCGCGACGAATCGTTTCGTTCGTGATATGCGGACCGTAAAAATCCGACGTGTCGATATGATTGACGCCGCGCGCGACCGCTTCGCGCAGCACTGCGACGGCCGCATCCGGATCGCGCGGCGGTCCGAAAACACCCGGACCGGCCAGTTGCATCGCGCCATAACCGATGCGCTTCAGCGAAATCGTGGTGCCGGGAAGATTGAATTCGCCGCCTAATTGCAAAAGTCCGTCGCTCATGCGCCGCGCTCAGCCGAGTTTTGCATCGAGCGTGATGTCCGCTTTCAAGACTTTCGACACCGGACATCCGGCCTTGGCTTTGGCGACGATCGAATCGAATGTGGCCTGATCGATCTTCGGAATTTTCGCGGTGAGCGTGAGATGCGATGCCGTGATCGCGAAACCATCCGCGACTTGTTCTAGCGTCACCTTCGCGCTGGTGTTCATTTCGTCCGCCACAAATCCCGCTTCACCGAGCATCAACGACAATGCCATCGTGAAACAGCCCGCGTGCGCGGCGGCGATGAGTTCTTCCGGATTGGTGCCGGCGACACCTTCGAAGCGGCTGGCGAATCCGTATGGATAGGATTTGAGTGCGCCGCTTTGCGTGGAGATGGCGCCTTTACCGTCCTTGAGGCCGCCCGACCATACGGCCGATCCTGTGCGATTGATTTTCATATGAACTCCTTTTGTCCTATCGAAGGATGGATGCTAAACGTTGATTTGCAACGTTCCATTGGACCATGCGGCCATGACGCTTTCAATTCGACTGTGGTTTGACGAAATGGATCGATCCCACCTTCCGCAGGTGACCAAAGCCTCTCGTCCGCAACGCTGAACGATGTTTAGATAGCCGCATCGGTACTGATTGATTTGACAGTAGACCCTGCCGCACCAGTGTTTATCTTTGATACCGCAAGTTACGGAGCACGGAGCGCGTCATGATGGATCGAGAAGTAACATACGTGGTGAGGGCGAATCCGATCAATCGCGGACCGGATCGCTACATTACGCACTTGGGCGGCCGTTGGGGTCTCGTGTCGGAAGAAGATGCGATCCGCGATATTTCATTCGGGTTCCACCACTACTACCTCAGCTCCCTTAGCGGCCGCATCGAAATCGAAATCGCCGAAGGCGTGATCCGAAAATATCTGAAGACGGCGTCCGATCCGCAACGGCCGGATAGTTTGCTCTGCCTGCCGAAACCGTTGAGCGGTGTGCAGTCGGTCTGCCGCATTGGTCCGCGCTTCGATCGTCTGTTCAAGCTGCCGACATTGTTGAAGGAAGGCGCCGCGTAAAGTGATGTGCGAGACGGCCGCGTCTCAACTCAACGTTGGATGACGGATCTCAAATGATTGCCGCCGCCGCCATCCTGATCGCGTTGTTGATCGTCGTCGCGTCGCACGGTTTCTGCAGGATTCCCGATGCCTTGATTGAATTGGCCGCTTGGCGCAATTCACCCATCGGTTGCGCCGAGAAAATGAGCACTGGCGGAATATTCTTGCCCGCGGAACGAAGTTGATCGATCAGCGCTTCGCCGCGTTGCGCGCCGAGTTGAAGGTCGAGCAGCACGATCGTGATGTCGTGCGGACTGCTGAGAGTGTCGACGCCGCTCTCATACGATTCGACCCACGATGCCTTGTGACCCATCGCTTGTAGCAGCTCGATCGTCACCGGACCGAGGATTGGATCGTCGTCGATGAGCAGGACTACCGATGCCATGACGCGAATTGGTTGGTTTTATTCATCTGCGAATCTTTTCGACGCTGTCGGTAGCGATGCCTTTCTTGCCGATTGCCTCGCGCGGTAGCGAAATGAGGAAGGCCGTTTCGCCGGATGCCTCGGAACGTACGTCCGCGGTGCCGCCGTGCGCCACCACGATTTCGCGCACGATATACAAACCGAGACCCAATCCGCTGCGCGATTCCGCCATTCGGCTGATATCGTGGAACGGATCGAACAGCGCGGCGCGTCGGTGTTCGGGAATGCTTCCGTTATTGCGTACACAGATTGTCAGTTCGCGTGCGTCGTGGCCGTCGATCTCGATCATGACAGGTGCATCTTGCGCGCCATGCTGTAACGCGTTTGTGACGAGATTCGAAATTACCTGCGCGAGACGTTCGCTGTCCCACGTGCCGTGTAAATCGCCTTTGGTTTCGATCTCGATGCGGCGCTTCGGATGAATGGCGCGGATTTCGTTCATCACGCGATCGAGCACCGGCTGCAAATCCATCGGTTGCGGTCGGATGGGAATACCGCCGGCGACGCGGGCGCGCGTGACGTCGAGTAGATCCTCGATCATTCGCGTCATGCGGTTCGTGCTGGAAAGAATGCGTCCGGAAAACTGCTTGACGTTGTCGTCGGCAGACGTCATGCCGAGCATTTCCGCACTGGCCATGATCGCGCCGAGCGGATTGCGCAGGTCGTGGCCCAGCACGGCCATGAACATTTCGCTCAGACGCAGTGCTTCGGTGCGTTCTTTCAATTCCCACGCCAGTTGCTGCTTCTGGCGATGCAGTTGGAAAAAAACGTTGGCCTTGTTGCTGAGAATGTCGGCTTCGATGGGCTTGTAAATGAAGTCGACGGCGCCGGCCTCGTAGCCGCGGAACAGTCGTTCCTGATCGCGCGCGCCGGCCGTAACGAAGAAAATCGGGATGTCGCGCGTGCGCTCGGTGCCGCGCATCAGTTCGGCCAGCTCAAAGCCGTTCATTTCCGGCATTTGCACGTCGAGGATCGCAAGCGCGACATCGGTGTTCAGCAGAATCTCCAGCGCCTGCGCTCCGGATTGCGCGGTGAGCACGTCGACGCCGTCGCTCTCCAGCAGTGCGCGCAACGCCACGATGTTTTCCGGAACGTCATCGACGATCAGGCAGGCAACCTTGCGCGTCAACGAGTTTGTCGGTTTGGTTTGCTTCATAGTGTTGGTCTGATGGCGATGGTCATGAGTAGAGCGGCGATATCGTCCAAACGCAACACATGCGTCGGCGTCATCACTTTCAAAGCGCCTTCGGGCATCGCCGACGCCACTGCCTCGGCGGGATCCTGCAACATGGTCATGCCGCCGCAGCGCGCAATATAAGCCAAGCCGGATGCGCCGTCTTCATTGCCGCCGGTGAGCAGGAGGCCAAGAAGATTTTTGCCGTAAACGTCCGCGGCGGATTCGAACAGAACATCGATGGACGGTCGCGAGAACTGAATCACATCATCGACCGACAACGCAATCTGCGGTCCTGCATCGACGAGCATATGGTAGTCCGCCGGCGCGAAATAAATGTGCCCGGATTTGATGTCGGCCTTATCGACGCCTTCTTCCACGCGCATTGCGCATTTTTGCCGAAAAATGTCGGTGAGAAGACTAGGCCGTTCGCGGGGAATGTGCACGACGATCAGGATCGCCACCGGCATCGTCGCGGGAAGCGTCGGCAAGATTCGCATCAACGCTTCCACGCCGCCGGCCGACGTGCCGATGACGATGGCGCTGAGCGTCGGACGCTGTAAGTCGATCGCGTTCACGACGCGGAGACTTTGCGGAAAATGCGGTTCTCGCGATCGATTGCATCGAACGCATCCGCATAGGACGAAAAGCGCAGCGATTCTTTCGAACCGATGCCGAGAAATCCGCGTAGGCACAACGCGTCGCGAAACAGTCCGACGGCGCGATCCTGCAACGTGCGATTGAAATAGATCAGTACATTGCGGCAGGACACGAATTGCATTTCGGCGAAGACACTGTCGGTAGCGAGACTATGGTCGGAAAACACCATATGCTTTTTCAGCGCCGCATCGAACACCGCATTGCCATAGGCCGCCGTGTAATACGCCGATAGCGAATTGCGCGCGCCGCTGCGCAGATAGTTTTGGGAGAAGAGTGCGATGCGATCGATATCGTAGACCCCGGCTTCTGCTTTGCGCAGCGCTTGCGCATTGATGTCGGTGCCGTAGATAAGCGAACGCTTGAGCAATCCTTCTTCCTGCAACAATATCGCCAGCGAATACACTTCCTCGCCGGTGCTGCAACCCGCTACCCATATCTTCAGCGATGGGTATGTGCGAAGAACCGGAATCACATGCGTGCGCACGGATCGATAGTATTCCGGATCGCGAAACATCTCGCTGAGCTGCACGGTCAGATAATCGAGCAACTGCGGAAAAATCGCGGGTTCGCGCAGAAGCCTGTGCTGCAGTTGCGAAAGGCTCTCGCAAGCGAAGCGGGGCAGCGCCGCGCGCAAGCGGCGTTTCAGCGACGCCGGCGCGTAGTCACGAAAATCGTAGTGGTATTTCCGAAACACCGCTTCCACGAACAACGGCAGTTCGATATCGAATTCCGTGCTCATGGATCCCGTTTCATTTCTTCGAAATCCAGACGCGAGCGAGCGACATCAGTTTTTCGATATCGATCGGCTTGGCGATGTAATCGTTCGCACCGGCTTCCAGCGCGCGTTCCTGATCGTCGCGCATCGCCTTCGCCGTGATGGCGATGATCGGCAAGCGCTTCCAGGCGGGACGCTTGCGTATCTCGCGCATCGCCGTCAGGCCATCCATTTCGGGCATCATGATGTCCATCAAGACGAGATCGATCGCCGTGGTCGGCGACGCCATATGTTTTTCGAGCGCATCGAGCGCTTCGCGTCCGTTGCGGGCGATTTCCAGTTTGGTGCCGGCCTGTTCCAGCACTTTGCTCAACGCGAAAATATTGCGCACATCATCTTCGACAAGCAGCACACGGCGGCCTTCGAGCGTGACGTCGCGGCTGCGTGTTTCGGACAACATCCGCTGCGTCTCCGCCGGCAGACGCGATTCGACTTGATGCAGAAACAGCGTGACTTCATCGAGCAACCGTTCCGGCGACCGCGCGTCCTTGACGATGATCGAACGCGAAAAGCGGCGCAGCTTATGTTCTTCGTCGGCCGTAAGCGAACGTCCGGTGTAGATGATCACGGGCGGAAAGGCGAGGTCGTCCTGATCGGACATACGCTGCAGCAGATCGAATCCGCTCATGTCCGGCAAGTTGAGGTCCATCACCATGCAATCGAACGTGAGTGTGGTCAGAAGATTCAGCGCTTCCTTCGCGCTGCTCACGTCGCGGATTTCAGCTTCGAGACCGGCGAGCAGCGCACGCACGCTGGCCCGTTGGCGATCGTCGTCTTCGACCAGCAGGATGCGTCGCACGCCCGATGTGAAAATGATTTCCATTTTCTTCAATGCTTCGACGAGCTGCTCGCGCTCGACCGGCTTTAACGCATAACCGACAGCACCGAGCCGCAACGCTTCTTCGGAAACGTCGGATACCGAAATAATGTGTACCGGGATGTGGCGCGTGCGAGGATTGCGTTTCAGTTCCTGCAAAATATTCAGGCCGGAAATCGTCGGCAATTGCATGTCGAGAAGAATCGCTTGCGGTTCGTAGTGCATCGCAGCCGCGAGCCCAGCGGCGCCGTCGTGCACGACTACGCACTGGAAACCTTGTTCGTGCGCCAGATCATGCAAGATCGACGCGAACGCGACGTCGTCTTCGATGATCAGAATGTGCCGCGATTGCGGTGTCAGGTTTGCGCGGTCGTCGGGTATTTGCGCAAGCGGGATCGCTTCTTTCGACGGGAGGCGTGGCTTGGATTCCGTCAGCGTTTCGCGATGGCTGGACAGCGCGATCGTCGCCGCCGCAACGTTGGGCGCGACGACGCGATCGCTGATCGGCGTGAATGCGATGGGTAGCGTCAACGTAAACGTGCTGCCGGCGCCGGGCGCGCTCTTCAGCGTTAGTTCGCCACCGAGCAAGCGGGTCAAGTCGCGTGAAATGGACAAGCCTAGTCCTGTTCCGCCGTACTTGCGGTGCGTGCTGCCGTCGGCTTGCCGGAACGCTTCGAAGACGATGCCCTGTTGCGCTTTCGCGATGCCGATGCCTGTGTCGCGTACGGCGAACGAAATCGTATTCGGCGCGCTCGAGAACGCGCGCACTTCGATCTCGCCGCGTTCGGTGAACTTGAGCGCGTTCGACAACAAATTTTTCAGGATCTGGCTGGCGCGTTGCGGATCGGTTTCGAGATGCTCGGGTGCGTTCGGTTCGATGCTCGTGATCAATTTCAGATTCTTTTGTTCCGCCAGCGGAACGAAGCTGTCGCAGAGTTCCTGCATGAACGAGGCGACCGAAATCGATTGCGGCGACAGCTCGACCTTGCCCGCTTCGATCTTGGAAAGATCGAGGATGTCGTTGATCAGACCGAGCAGTTCGTTTCCCGCCGACGAAATCGTCTGCGCATATTTGACTTGTTCGTCGGATAAATTCCCGGCTTTGTTGTCGGCCAGCAGACGGGCGAGGATCAGCGTCGAGTTCAGCGGCGTACGCAACTCGTGACTCATGTTCGCCAAAAATTCACTTTTATACTTATTCGCCGATTCCAGCTCGTTGGCTTTGTCGACCAGCACTTCCGCGGCGCTCGACAATTCGTCCTTCTGGTGTTCGAGCAACTGCGCTTGTTCTTCCAACTGCGTATTCGTTTGCTCCAGCTCGGCCTGTTGCGCTTCGAGCTGGCCCCGCGATTCGCGCAACGCACGACCTTGTTCTTCGAGTTCTTCGTTACTGACGCGCAATTCTTCCTGCTGTGTCTGCAATTCTTCGGACTGTCGCTGCGTTTCTTCCAAGAGATCTTCGAGTCGGCTGCGATCCTTTGCGGAACGCACGCTCATGCCGATCACATCGCACGCCCGCACCAAAAATGTTTCGCTCGCCATCGTGACAGGCCCCGTGAAACCCAATTCGACGGCGGCTTGCAGACTTTCGTGCGCGGCGACGGGGACGATCACGATTTCGCGCGGCTTGGCGTGTCCGAGACCCGAATTCACGTCGAGGTAGGTGGCTGGAACATCGGTCACATGCAACAACCGGCGATTGGCGACGGCTTGGCCGAGCAGGCTTTCGCGCGGCCGAAATTCTGCGACGGTTTTGGCGGTCTCCATCGCGTACGCGGCGATGCGGCGATATACGCCATCGGGTTCGATGATGTAGATCGCGCCGACCTGCGCGTCGAGATAGTGCGCGAGAAAATCGATGGCGTTGCGGCCGAGGACCTCCAACCGAAGATCGCCCTGCAGACGCGTGCTTAGCATGGCCAAACCGGTTTCCGTCCACGACACGCTCAGCTGGCGCTTGTAATCGCGGGACAAGATGAAACCGCCGAGAATCAGCAGCATCAGCACCCCGCTCACGCCGAGCAGTACAATTCGCGCCGTGTCGGCCGCCGAGTTTTTCCATTCGTTTTGCCGCTGCGCGAGAGCGGCACGCTCAGCCGTTTCCATCGTCGCGACTTGCGTGCGAATCTGATCCATGACCAATTTGCCGCGATCCGTGCGCACGATGACCAGCGCTTCTTCCGGATTGCCGCCGCGGGCCAGATCGACCGTTTGAGTCAGTTCCGCGATTTTTTGATTGATGTTGGTGATCAAATTTTCCAGACGCGTCAACTGCTCCGGGGTATCCGCCAGCAATTTCCGCAGTGAATCCTCAGCGCCGCCGATGTCCGCGGTGGCGTTCGTGAATGGAACGAGATAGGTCTCTTTATTCGCCAGCAAATATCCGCGTTGACTCGTTTCGGCATCCTTGAGCTCCGACAGCAGCGACTCGAGATTTTCGAGCACATCCATGGTGTGCGTGACTCGATCGCCAGTTTCCGCATCGTTCTGCACGCTGCGTGACGTCAGGATGCCGACGATGATTAAAGCGGCGAGGGCAAGACCCAATCCCAACGCCGTACCGAACGGCAAAAACGCGCGCTCGCGGAAGGGCGATGTGACGATGGCGTCGTTATTCGGGGGCATGGCGCTCAACAGAAAGTTAACCGCCGAATACTACTGAAAGTAGCTTGCCTCTCCGCGCGCGCTTCCGGTTTCGTTCAGCGCAGGTTTGGGTTCGACCATGCAAAAAGCGCGAACGTGCTGTTCGCGCTTCGTCTTTCAAATCACCAAGGCAATTGTTGGCCGAGGTGCGAGAAACTTCCAGTCGGTCCATCGTTGCCGATCAGCGCAAGTTCGACGCTGCTCTTGGCGCCTTCCTCGACATCCAGATCGCCAGCGCTATTCATATCCGTCTTCACGCTGCCCGGGTGAATCGTGTTGACCTTGATCGCCGTGTCTTTCAACTCCCACGCGAGGTGCACGGTCCACGCGTTGACCGCGCTTTTGGAAACGTCGTACGCGGGAATTTTGTAGTTATAGATCGGCGACTTCGGATCGGAATGCATCGTGATCGATCCTAGACCGCTCGACACATTCACGATGCGACCGGCCGTCGACTTTTTGAGCAACGGCAAAAAAGCGACCGTGTTTTCGACCAGACCGAACAAATTCGTGTCGAATGTCTTGCGCCAGGTTTCGATCGACTGCTCCGACGGTTTTTTCTTCTGATCGTCGAACAGCACGCCGGCGTTGTTGATGAGAATGTCGAGATGGCCGTGACGTTTGTCGATCGTGCGAACCGCTGTCGCGATGCTCTTTTCGTCGGTCACGTCGAGCGCGATCGATTCTACGTCGAGTTTATCGTCGCGCAATTTCTTCGCGGCTTCCTCGGCTTTCGCAGAATCGCGACCGGCCAGGATGACGTGGATGTCATTTTTCGCAAGCTGGCGAACGGTTTCGAGTCCGATGCCGCGCGTTGCTCCCGTAACTAAGGCGATTTTCTTTGCCATGTGAATCTCCTTTCTATGATGAATCGATTTAATGACTATGTGCGAGTGTCGGGGTAGACGTTGGGCCATCCTGCGTGTTCTGCAAGCGCTTGGCTCGACGACGACGCACCAATAAATAAAACACTGGCGTCAACAGCAATCCGAAGAACGTGACACCGAGCATTCCGGAGAACACGGCAACGCCCATCGCGCGACGCATTTCCGCACCCGCGCCGACGGACGTAACCAGCGGCACCACACCCATCACGAATGCAAGCGATGTCATAAGGATCGGACGCAAGCGCAATCGACATGCGTCGAGCACGGCTTGCCAAACGGATTCACCCATCGCTTCGCGATCTTTTGCGAACTCGACGATCAGGATCGCGTTTTTGCACGCGAGTCCGATCAGCACGATCAAGCCGATTTGCGTGAAGATATTGTTGTCGCCGCCGGAAACGAGCACGCCGAGGATCGCGCAGAGCAATGTCATCGGCACAATCAGAATGACGACGAGCGGCAGCGAAATCGATTCGTACTGAGCCGCGAGCACGAGAAATACAAGCAGCACGACGAGCGGAAAAATATAGACCATCGTATTACCGGCGAGGATTTGTTGATACGTGAGATCCGTCCATTCGTAGGTCATGCCGTTCGGCAATTCTTTCGCGAGCACTTCTTCGATTGCGGCCTGCGCCTGACCCGAGCTGTAACCGGGCGCGGCGGCGCCGTTGATCTCGGCGGCGAGATAACCGTTGTAATGCGGCACGCGGTCCGGTCCGGACGTCTCATGGGCCGTGACGAAACTCGCCAGCGGGATCATGTCCCCGCGCGCGTTACGCGTTTTCAGTCGGCCGATGTCTTCGGCATTCAAGCGGAACGACGGTTCGGCCTGAGCGTTGACCTGATATGTCCGGCCAAAGCGATTGAAGTCGTTGATGTAGAGCGCGCCGAGATACATTTGCATCGTGTCGTAAACGTCTTGCAACGCGACGCCGGCGGATTTCGCTTTTTCGCGATCCACTTCCACCTCGATTTGCGGAACGTTGACTTGGAATCCGGAAAACACGCCGGCGAGTTCCGGACGCTTGCTCGCTTTCGCGATGACATTTTGTAGATTTTTATACAATTCGTCCGCGCCAAAGTTGCTGCGATCTTCGAGCTGCAGTTTGAATCCGCCGATCGTACCAAGACCGTTCACGGGTGGCGGCGGAAAGATGGCGATGAACGCATCCTGGATTTGCGAGAACTTCTGATTCATCGCCATCGCGATCGCGCCGGCGGATTGCGATGCGTCGCGACGTTCGTCGAACGGTTTCAGCGGCGTGAACGCGATGCCGGAATTCGGCGCATTCGTGAATCCGTTGATCGACAGGCCCGGAAACGCCGGCACCGATTCGACGCCCGGCGTTTCCAGCGCGATATCGGTCATGCGCTTGATCACCGCTTGCGTGCGATCGAGTGTCGCCGCATCCGGCAATTGCGCGAAGCCGACGAGATATTGTTTGTCTTGCGCGGGCACGAAACCATTCGGTGTGTGCGCAAAACCGAACGCTGTCAACGCAATCAGGCCGATATAAATGAACACTGCAATTCCGCTCTTACTCAGGACGCGAGCGACCGTCGCGACGTAACCGTTCGCCGCACGAGCGAAAAAGCGGTTGAACGGACGGAAAAACCAGCCGAACAGGAAATTCAACAGGCGCGAGAACCGATCGGGCGGTGCGTCGTGCGACTTCAACAACAAAGCCGACAGTGCGGGCGACAACGTCAGTGAATTGAACGCGGAGATTACCGTGGAAATCGCAATTGTCAACGCGAACTGCTTGAAGAATTCTCCCGAGAGGCCGCTGATGAACGCTGTCGGCAGGAAAACCGCGCACAACACGAGGGCCGTCGCGATGATCGGGCCGGTGACTTCCTTCATCGCCTGTTTCGTGGCATCGATCGGCGACAAACCTTCGCTGATGTTTCGTTCCACGTTCTCGACGACGACGATCGCGTCATCGACGACTATGCCTATCGCCAGCACGAGTCCGAACAGCGATAGCGTGTTCAATCCGAACCCGAAAAGATGCATCACGCCCAGCGTGCCGATCAACGAAACCGGGACGGCTAGCAGAGGAATGATCGATGCGCGCCACGTCTGCAGAAAGATGATGACGACGATGACGACGAGCAGAATCGCTTCGAGCAGCGTGTGCAGCACAGCCTCGATCGATCCGCGCACGAACACGGTCGGATCGTACGCGACGTTGTAGTCGATGCCTTCCGGAAAACTCTTCTTCAGTTCGGCCATCTTGGCGCGCACCGCGTCGGAGATGGCGATGGCGTTACTTCCCGGCCGCTGGAAAATCGGAATGGCGACGGCCGTCTGATTGTCGAGCATCGCGCGCAACGCGTAATTGTCGGAGCCGAGTTCGACGCGCGCGACGTCGCGCAAACGCGTGATCTGTCCATCGGCCCCCGTGCGAATGATGATGTTGGCGAAATCGTCTTCGTCGACGAGTCGGCCTTTCGTACTCACCGCGATCTGAAAATTCGGTCGCGACGAATTGTCGGAAGGCACGGCCGGCGAACCGAGCTGACCCGCGGCAACCTGCACATTCTGCTCGCGGATCGCGCTGGCGACATCG